>Ga0247732_10001290_pt1 | contig 10295 bp, 7 predicted proteins | sample UWRJL163409C2_FD_180940 | JGI IMG/M metagenome (GOLD analysis project Ga0247732, IMG submission 180940) | Plant litter microbial communities from Arlington Agricultural Research Station in Wisconsin, United States - UWRJ-L163-409C-2 | ecosystem: Environmental > Terrestrial > Plant litter >...
ATCATTGGGCACAAGATCATCATTTTGACAAGCAAAACAAAAAAGACTTATACAAACTAAAACAAATAGATTTCGCGAAAATAAAATAGATTTATTCATAACGTTAGGTCAAATTAAATGGAATATTTTTCAACAAGCTTCCCGTAGGTGGCGGAATTGGTTCCCAAGAGTAAAATCCTAAACCTCCCCCTACCGGCCAAATAATTCCTTCATCAACATCCATTACAGTGACTTGAAAAATTACCTCTTTTTCCAATACGACTCTTGGATCTACAATTTTTACTTTAAACTTTATTTCTTCTGTAGTAAACTCCTTAGATTTGTTGGTATATTCAATTTGGAAAACACTCCCAGCATTTTCAAATTCATAAAAATTAGGATACAGCATTTCAAAAGAGAGTCGAATACTTTTTATAGGTTTCCTGGCCAGAGGATGCAGCATCATTTTAAATATCAATTTTATACTCTCAGAAACTACCTGATTATCTTGCTGTTTATTAAATATCAATTTCCTTCCTGAGGGAATTGTCTGCTTATTTTCATAGGTAATATTAGCCATCTTATTTAATATTTAGAGATTCCCCAACAGCACCCAAAGCTTTGGTCAGATCGATATCTACTGATAGAGATACAGTCGGAGAAAAAGTTATTTTTTTATCATCAATTATTGGATTAGCATCTTTTTTATAATGAAGAAGTCCTCCTAAATTTATTTTGAAAGCACGGTTTAAACGAAGTCCTGCGCCAACAAGCACACTGCTATTACTAAAAAGACTTTTATACGAATCCTTCTTTTCAGTAACAAGTTGTGCTATACCGATGTAAATACTAAAACGTTTATAGAATTCATCCCAGCCTTGCAGATCAGAGAAATTAGCATCCCTGTTTATGGGGCGTAGATAAAAATTGGCCCCTTCATAAATAAAAAGTCCATCAACCGAACCAAACACGTAGGCAACTCCGGCATCTAATCCGATGTAGGGATTCTTCTCAGCAAGAACATCAATATCAGCGGAAGATTCAATGGCTATTTCTTTTTTTACAAAAGCATCTTTAAGAAGATTTGGTATCGTCTTTTCCTCAAGTGCTATTTCAGCTATAGCATTCTCCTTTTTGGCTAGTGCGTCTATATAAGTTTCTAATTCATATGAACAGCGTCCAATGAAAGTCTTTTCATCTGCGGAAAAATAAGCTTTCCCTTTTGAATTGGTGACCCCTGACCTGTTCAGCAGCTCAAATACTTTCTCCAAAATAACCAATGAATTTTTATCAACCTGGTTTGTTGCATCATGGTCATTACCTACAATCTTTTTTGTACCATTAAGCAATTCTTCTATCCTTACAATTGGATCTTCCAGTAAATATTGCAAGTACTGTCTCAAGGTTAGTGTTGCATTAGTGGACAAAGAGGGATTGATAGGATTGTCTAATAACGTTTTAAAGGAGCTGGAAATTAATTTTTCATCCTGTATCGCTTTGGATAATTTTTTAAAAAAAATAATATTATCGGGTCCTGTTTTAAAATGATTGATTGAATTTCTTTGCGCTGTATTAATATTGCCTGGAATACGGGTTTCCAATAAAAAATAATTTTTTTCAATATTTGTTATTGATGTATTCAAAGAATTCTTAAATAAAGGAAGTGTTTTAACATCAATTAAATTTCCTGAACTATCAACAAAATAATCAGATTTTGCATATTCTATTAAAATGTTTTCCAGATCACCTTTAAATTTCTCGATTCTCGCAATATCCTGATTTTGAACATTTTTAAAAGTTGCATTGATCAATTGAAAAACATCTTTTCTATACGCCGTTTCCTCCGTCTCTGTCAGATCTATTGCCTTGGTTGCAGTAAATGTAAATCTGTAAAGTAAATTCGGATGCAAAGGTTTGATAAATTGTGTGCATGATGCAGTTCCTGTTAGTTTGTCAACTCTAAAATCTACTTCTCCTCCCTTATTATAATTAGGCCTTACGTTTGCTGCATTAATCAGCTCATACTTAAGTGCTATCTTATCGTACACCGTTTTAAAACTGCTCAATTTGAAAGGCTGATCAAATGGCACTTTGCCTATTGTCCCCGCTTCTAAATCAACAGTTACAACAACAGGATCTTTCGTCTGAGAATAGGTCAAAACACTATTCATAAACAAACAAATCATTAGTAATAATTGGGTAGTAGTGTATTTTTTCATTTATAGAAGTTAAAAGAATTCCTTACTGAACAAATTAAAAAATAGGTCAAAATGTATCAAACTACACTGCTAAATCTAATATGTGACAGAAATAAAACTGCCAGATTTTAGCCGTAAGTATTACAATAAAAAAAAACTGTTTTTAATGTACTGCATGTCTACTTATTATCAAAAGACCAATTCATTAATAAAAGTTTTAGTACATATCAAACGTATGATTTTTTTGAGAATTTCAACTACGTAAAAATACCTGTTTTATAAAAAATAAGCCAAGACACATTCACGGAAAAATAAGCCTCATTTTCGTATCAGCATTACCCATATTGGAATTTTTGCGGCATTACTGCAATTCACAACTGCTGCAGGTTATACGAATCCTATTAAAGCATACAGGCATGAAATTATGAAGACTGCTAAAATAAGCGGCCCTGTTACCTGCCATAGATGTATCAGGGACCTAAATGATTACGGTTATATCAATTATCTTCCAAAGAGAAATAGAAATAAGAAGACAATAGTTGCTTCGCGAATAAACAACAAAAAAAGGATGAACAATATTAAATATTGATCATCCTTTTTGAAACAGTGTTCATTTCTAATATAAAACTACTTATTAATTTTCACTCCACACTTTCATTATTTTTTTAATTCTTTCAGGTAGCTCTTTCTTTTCAAAAATGCAATTAAAACTAATAATTCTATTATTTGACTTGTCAATTATTCGGATTTTCTCAACAAAACCTCCATCTGTCAAAGCTGATAAAATTTTGCTGATCTGAACAGGAAAATTCCTGGGGTTAGATGTTATAAAAGCTTCATATATTTGTTCTGTATTATCTGTTTTTTTAGAACCAGATACAAATTTATATTTTGTATTGTTTATAATTGTATCCTTAACTTTAATATTTTGGACATCAGTGAAAAAATCAACTTTATTTGAAAAAAAACTAGCTCCCTCTTTTTTATTGGCTACATTTTCAGTTAAATACGGTTTCTCATTTTCATCCAATTTTTTATACGCGGAATAAAGACCTTTCTTTGTGTTAATAAAAAAAACGTTTAATGTATCTGAAACATTATATTTTCCACTTGAATTATTTAGTTTTTCATTAAATTCTAAAACATTTCCTTTTTCATTAATAATTAAAACATGAGGGGGTAAAAATGTTTCTGTTACGACATCAGATGAAATTTCGCTTTCTAGCCGGATGTAACCAGATAATTCATTTGAATTTTGTGAACATGAAGAACTAACACTGATTAATAAAAGCAAGATTGAGATTTTATTTAACATTATTATCTATTAATAAATTGAAAATACACAATAATTATCCACAGGAGAATCCCAAAATCCAGTAATATGAATCGTCCCTCGAACAATAGAAAGGACTTGCCTATTCATTCCTGTGGTTTGAATACTTGCATTTTGAACAAATTCTTCCCAAGATATCAATCCACCGGTTAGTCCTTCAAATCTTGTTCCAACATGTAGAGCCTGGCGAACTTCATCCAGACTATATGTAATATCTTCATAAGATTTTACACGCCAAAGTCCCATAGTATTTTCTACAACATTCCATTCCACGGTTCTTCTAATTAGAGTCCCAGGTATATCCCAAGTAGGTAAAATTCCTGTTTTTCCTCCATAAACTGGAATAATTGATGCCAGCTCCGCAGGAGTGTAAGTATTCAAAACCATTTGAGTTAAAGCATTTGATTCGTTAATATCCATTCTATTTTTTTTAGAAAAATCTTTAACTATATTCTGTTTGTTTTCTGATTTTGCAGCAGTAAATGCATCTAAAAAGTTTTTCGCTTCTGCAGCTGTTATATCGTTCTTTTCTGAACTGTAATTTTCTGAACTATTGTCATCAGAATTGCAAGATACAATGAATGATACCATTATTAGTAACGTTAAAAGCTTTGATTGAAAACTGTTTTTTTCATAAGTAATTTAATTTATAATTTATAATAAAACTATTACAAGTCTATGACAAAAAAATTAATTAAACCTGAATATTTACAATTATTTTATAAGAATCATCTTATTTCTAATAAATAATTATAATACACTAATTATTCTATTTTTTTGTTAATTAATGATCTAATATTTTCAGATAATTACATTTATATATGGATTTCCAGATAAGTTTATTAATCACTATTCTGATTCTGATGATGAAGAGCAAAAAGATTCCATCTATTTTTTCCTTTAACTACTTCCATTTCTACATCTATTTTTTTTTGTATTTCCAAACCTTAGCATTGAGTTAAATACATATCGTCCAATTTTATTGTTTCATTACAAATTTTATAGTAAGCGAGTTAGTCAAATTGAATCCCTTCAAATCGTCCAGAAAATTTATAGAAATTTGTCCCGTCGAGGTCACAAACAAGCCAAATGGCGCCAATTGAAGGCAATTGGAGCCATTTTTTTATAATCTCACTTATTTTTATTAGTCTAAAGAGCCGGGCTCCTCAGCAGCCCTAGCCCCGATAGCAGTGGAAATCCTTTTGTGCCGGTGTTCGGCGCAAAAGATTGCTTCGCCAGTTCGCTAGCGCTCGGGTGGAACGGATAGCGGGAAAAAGCTCCAAAAAAATAATATCAAATCTAAAAACTCAGAGATGAACAATAGTCCATATATACAATGTTACACCTACCCACTTGATTACCTAATCGCTATTTTATAAATACAAACCATTATTCTGAAAAAAAATATCACTATCCTTTTTATATTTGACAAAGTACCAAGCACAAAAGCATAACCGCGAACAAAAACATCAATACCGCCCAAACTGCCCCCGCCCCTCCTTTAAAAAAGCAACAGCAATAATCCAATCCAAAAAATAAAACAAAAAATTCCCATACAACCAAATATTACGGCAAGGATCACCGTAATTCCCAAAACCCGATCAAAGACCCAAAAACCACAGCCAAAAACACCCAGCCCCTATGACCCGCTGAACCCTTATAAGGAACCCCAAAGCGGCCCCAAAGACATAAGGGGGAAGGACATAGAAAAGGACCTTATAGAGAATGACCCTTTAAAGGGGTCTAAAACGGATAGGAATACCCAGAGGAGCGATGAGCCTGAAAGCGATTCCTTAGCGACCATAGAACCCGAAAAGGACGATCCGGTAAGGAAGGAATTCGAAATTGGCCAGCCTGGAAATGAGGAGCTAAAAGACGATGGTCATGCCAAACCAATCAAGCTTTTGTCTGCACCCCGCCCTAATTAAAAGTACTAAAGAATAAAAAATGTAAATTAGCCAATATTTACAATAGTGTCATACTTAAGATGGGTTACATATTATGAAATGGATTACAAGGGAAAGACCTAAAATAGACCGTATTGCCTGCCCGTGGCTGATAAAAAAATTTGTCGACAAGCAGGCTGAATTTATCTATGTCCCATATAGTGAGGTACTGGTGAAGGCCAAAGAACTGGAGGCTATTGCTTTTGATATTCCTGATGTCGAATATACTCACTATGATGAAAAATGTACTTTTGATTATATCGTTAAAAAACATAAAATTGAAGATCCTGCCATACTAATTATTGCAGAAATTGTTCGTGGAGCAGACACAGACAGACATGACATTGCAAAAGAATCATCCGGGCTTTGGGCAATTTCAGCCGGGCTTTCTTATAATATCACTGATGATCATAAACTACTGGAAAGCGGAATGGTCATTTATGACGCGCTCTACAGCTGGGCGACGCATCTGCACAAGCAAAACCATCTTCAAAACAGTCCTTTTGAGAATCTCCTGCATGAGGTTTACAATAAATTTTTAAACGAAAAAAAATCAAATAAAAAAACACCTTCCTGGGTAAAGGAACTTAAAGAAATTATTCAGGATCAGATTGACACCCAGTTTACCTTCGATTTAAAACAAATTTCAAATGATCTTGAATTAAACCCATCTTATTTGTCCAGAGAGTTCTCCAAGTATTTTGAAGACCTGAATTTTGGGGATTATATTCGAAAACTGCGAATTGAAAAAGCAATTCATCTTATTGAAAATTCGTCCTATACACTCACTGAAATAGCCTACATGACCGGCTTTTCAGACCAAAGTCATTTTACAAGGATTTTCAAGCTTCAGACTGGGAAAAATCCATCCTCATACCGAAAAAAAACACAAAAAAGTAAACCAGATACAAAAAGTAAATAACCTTCTATTTCTATCGGTTTGGTCTATATAGCTTTGTTGTTCGAAACAAAACTATTCATTGTAATGAAACCAACGCTACTTTTTGCATTGCTGTTTATAAGCACAGCTGTCTTTTCTCAGGAAACCTATCCAAAAATCACAGGATATTTTGGAATTTACCATCCTATTGTTACAACCTCCAGCGAGCAGACCAATTTAAACTTCAGGGATTATTATGCAGTGGGCTTTCCAACGGGAATCAATATCTGGAAAAGCTCCAAAATAGGTTTCTCTTTTGAAATCGTTCCCAATATCAGGGTTCAGGGCGCAAGTGATAAAGTAACCAATATCGTATTTCATCCAGGAGTTTTAGTGGCTTTGGGAAAAGGCTACACTTTTGCCGGAAGACTGGCTTTTGAAAGTGGGGGCAGATATGGCTTTACGCCCGTTCTGAACAAAACGGTTATAAAAAACAAAAACAGCAGCTACTTCCTGGCTCTACCCCTGCCCGTTCGTTTTGGAAATGATCATCCCGCAACCTTTACTGCCGGTCTGCAATTTGGAATTGCTTTTTAAAAAATCATCTAATGGAAGAAAATCCAAAATACAGCTTAAGATCCCTGGTGCTTTATTTCTTAAAACTGGGCACTATTGGTTTTGGCGGCCCCGTTGCTTTGGTAGGCTATATGCATAAAGATCTGGTAGAAGACAGAAAATGGATTTCAGAAGAACAGTACAGAGAAGGCCTGGCACTGGCACAGTTAGCCCCGGGCCCTTTGGCAGCGCAACTGGGAATCTATCTTGGGTTTGTACATTACCGCATTCTTGGCGCTACACTGGTGGGATTTGCCTTTGTAATGCCTTCTTTTATAATGGTAGTTTTACTGGGCATTGTCTATAAATTGTACGGGGGCTTATCCTGGATACAGGCCGTTTTCTACGGCGTGGGAGCCGCTGTTATTGGAATTATAGCCTTAAGCTCCTATAAGCTTACGCTGAAATCCATTGGTAAATTCAATCTGGAATGCTTTAAATCAAAATGGCTCTTATGGCTGTTTTTCGTCCTGGCTGTAATCATCACATTTCTGACTGAGCAGGAACAGGTATTATTGTTTATTGCCGCAGGTCTATTGTACATGATCATCAAAGCGCCCCCTAAATGGTGGAATGGGAAAACCGTAAATTCAATAGTTTTATTGCAGGCTGCATTTTGGAACTATGAAAGCACAACGCTCACAAAAATTGCCGTTTTCTTTGCCAAAGCCGGGACTTTTGTTTTTGGCAGCGGACTGGCAATCGTTCCGTTTCTGCATTCGGGTGTGGTTATCGAAAACCAATGGCTGACCGAGCAGCAATTTCTGGATTCAGTGGCAGTAGCGATGATCACGCCAGGTCCTGTTGTAATCACCGTCGGGTTCATAGGTTATCTGGTCAACGGGTTCCTTGGCGCATTAGTGGCGGCGCTGGCAACATTTCTGCCTTGTTATCTCTTTACAATTGCAATGGCACCATCATTTAAAAAAATTGCACAAAATAAACCAGTCAAAGCATTTGTAGATGGTATCACGGCAGCAGTTGTAGGTGCGTTAGTGGGATCAGTGATAGTAATTGCCAAAAGAAGCATTATAGATATCCCAACTCTGCTTATTGCTTTTTCAAGTATTTTAGCTTTGATTTATATAAAGAAAATTCAGGAACCGTATATTATTGTTATAGCCGCTATTTTAGGTATTATAATAAAATCAGTAATAATATGAACAGAAGACTTTTTAAAATCGGTGCGCCAATTGAAGGCAATTAGCGCCTTATTTTACTTAAAGAACTTTTAATCTGTATATTAGTGAATTTTTTATTTTCGTTTCATCGTTATAAGACATAAAAACCAGAAAAATATTTTATTTATTGCAGCGCTTATAAATTAGAAATACAATAATTGGCTTCAAATCTACTTTCTCCAAAACAAAACAAGGCTCTCGAGCAGCCCTAGCCCCGATAGAAGTGGAAATCCTTTTGTGCCGGGGTTCGGCACAAAAGATTGCTTCGCCAGTTCGCTTGCGCTCGGGTGCAACGGATAGCGGGAAAAAGCTCCTAAAAAAATTTAAACATAAAAGATCATTCGATAGACAATTGACCCGGAGTTAACGGAAAAAGCTCCAAAAAAACAATATCAAACCAAAAAAGATACAACCAAAAATTCGACAAGCACCACCGTAATTCCCAAAACCAAATCAAAGACCCAAAACACGCAGCCAAAAACACCCGGCCCCTATAACCCGCAGAACCCTTATAAGGAACCCCAAAGCGGCCCCAAAGACATAACGGGCAAGGACATCCAAAAAGACCTTATAGAGAATAACCCTTTAAAGGGGTATTAAAAAAAAAGAGCCAATGACTTAAAAATAAGTCAATTGGCCCTTTCCATGAAACAGTTACTAAATTACAAAAATAAAACGGTATTGCAGGGGCTTAAAAATCTTTAGTTTTAAAAAAAACAATATCCTTAAGGATTTAAGGTTTTAAATCAACCGTACCTTTTATTTAATCAGCCACCATTATACCTATTATTTCCTTACTGCATTTTGCTGCTGGGAACGGATCATCTTGATCTGGTCCTTAACGTTCTCACTTATGGCATTAATGGAGAAACTCGCCGGATCCTGGCTTGGGGGATAAGTGACAAAGGATTCCAAAAATGCGGCCCCTTTCTGAATGCCTTCAGCCACTATATACATCTTTGTTCCCCACCATTTCTCATACACAAAAGAGGTAATATCGGCCCTTTCATAGGGATCCATACGAAGATTGAATAATTTGGGAACGCGAAGCGGGGTAAATGGATTCGCCCATATGCCAAAACCGCCCTGGGTTCTCTGCTCCTGGAAAACGATCTTCCAGTCGTTCATCCTCATCGATACAAGCTCCGCGTCATCATTAAAATAATAGAATTCGCTTCGTGCAGATTTCGGCTGCTGCCCGGTCAGGTACGGCAATTGGTTAAAACCGTCCAGGTGCACTTTGAAAGTGGTGCCCTGTGATTTATAGCTGGTCAGAAGTTTTTCTTTTATAGCAGGCTCTCCCGCTGCCGCCAGTACGGTCGGAAACCAGTCAAGCCCTGAGAGGATTTCATTGGATATCTTTCCCGAAGGGATATGTCCGGGCCAGCGTACAAATGCAGGAACGCGAAAAGCGCCTTCCCAGTTGGAGTCTTTCTCGCTCCTAAAAGGTGACATCGCCGCATCAGGCCAGCTGAACATGTTGGGCCCGTTATCGGTGGTGTAGATCACAATTGTATTCTCTGCAATTCCAAGATCATCAAGCGCCTTTAATATCAGCCCTACATCGCCGTCGTGCTCCAGCATACCATCGGCATACTCATTGTCAGGCATACCGCTTTTCCCGCGAAGTGACTCGCGGACATGAGTAAAGGCATGCATCCTGGTAGCATTCATCCAGCAGAAAAAAGGCTTCCCGGCAGTGTTCTGTCTTTTAATAAAATCAATTGCCGCGGCAAAAGTCTCATCATCTATGGTCTCCATCCGCTTTTTGGTCAGGGGCCCGGAATCTTCAATGGTTTGTTTGCCCACCCTTCCAAAACGCGGATCAACTGTAGGATCATCCTTGTCTGTAGCTTTACATTTCAACACTCCCCTTACCATATAGGATTTCACAAATGCCGAATCCTTGTAAGGATAACTAGGATCTTCGGGCTCTTCCTCGGCATTGAGGTGGTAGAGGTTTCCGAAGAACTCGTCAAAACCATGAACGGTCGGCAGGTACTTGTTGAGGTCCCCCAAATGGTTTTTCCCGAATTGTCCTGTGGCATATCCCAAAGGTTTGAGCGCCTGCGCGATAGTGATGTCACGGGCCTGCAGTCCAATTGGCGCGCCCGGCATACCCACCTTGGAAAGGCCTGTGCGATAGCAGCTTTGTCCGGTAAT
>Ga0247732_10001291_pt1 | contig 10292 bp, 8 predicted proteins | sample UWRJL163409C2_FD_180940 | JGI IMG/M metagenome (GOLD analysis project Ga0247732, IMG submission 180940) | Plant litter microbial communities from Arlington Agricultural Research Station in Wisconsin, United States - UWRJ-L163-409C-2 | ecosystem: Environmental > Terrestrial > Plant litter >...
AAGTGCCCATGTAATGGAAAATCGGCTTGCCGTCTTTAAAGAAACGGGTGGTGCCGTCCGGCATCAGGCCTTTGCCTTGTGTGGTGCGGATCGCCTGACACAGGTTGGTCTTGCCGGATTTGCAGAACTTACACTCGCCACATTCCGGTGTGTACAGCGGGATCACATGGTCGCCCACGGCCACGCTGGTGACACCTTCGCCGACGGCTTCGACGACACCGCCGCCTTCATGGCCGAGGATCGCCGGGAAAACACCTTCCGGATCTTTGCCGGACAGCGTGTAAGCATCAGTATGACAAACACCGGTGGCGACAATACGCACCAGCACTTCGCCTTTTTGCGGCGGCATCAAATCCACTTCTTCGATGGACAGAGGTTGATTCGGGCCCCAGGCGACGGCCGCACGTGTTTTGATCATTTGCATTTTTTAGCTCCAGTCAGGTGTTTTTACTTATTCGGATTTTAAGTTAATAAGTCGGATGCAACGCCGGATCGTGTTCTGCGGCGAGCGGATGTTTCAGTAACGGGATCACCCCGTCATTCTGTTCGATGATCAGTTCTTTCAGCGCCCGGACATTCGGACTGAACGCATCCCGGCGCCAGATAAGCCAGGTGGCGGTATCGGCGAATTCATCCGGCATTTCGTGAATTTCTACCCGCTCGTGGCCGGGCAATTGTTCCAGCACAGAGCGCGGGATCATGGCGATACCCGCACCGCTGGCGACACAGGCCATCATGGAATGATAGGACTGAATCTCCAGGGTGTTAGCGACCGGCACATTCATGTGTTTGATCCAGCCCTGTAAACGCTGGCGGTAGGAACAACTGGGGCGGAATGCAAAAACGGTGTGGCCGCTGCGACCCGCAGGCACTTCCAGCGGCGACTCGCCCGGCGGGGTAATCACTACCATGCGTTCGCGAAAAGAAATACAGCCATTGATATCGTCAAAATCGATCGGACCATCAACCAGGGCTGCGGCGAGACGTCCGGCACGCACGCTGTCGATGATTTCTCCGGAAGTCGCCGTCACCAGCGACAGCGCCACTTGCGGAAACTTCTGATGATAAGCGGCGAGCAAAGAAGGCAGGCGTGTTGCCGCCGTGCTTTCCATCGACCCCAGCGCGAAATTCCCGGCCGGTTCACCGGCATGCATGATGCTCATCGCTTCGTCGCTCAGCGCCAGAATGCGCTCGGCGTAGTTGAGGAAGTTATGGCCCATGGCGGACAGGCGGATGCGTTGCTTCTCGCGGATAAACAGATCGGTGCCCAGTTCGAGTTCGAGCTGGCGCAGGCGGGTGGTCAGGTTCGACGGGACACGATGCAGTTGCTCTGCCGCACGCGCCAGCGAACCGGTTTCCGCTACGCAGCAAAACATCCGTAACTGAGTGAGATCCATGATGGGTTCCTGTGTTCTCTAATCGTAAACAAGTTGGTTTGTATTATTCAGTTTCCGTGATTGTACTCATAAGGCATCATAGCGACAACTTCCAATTAACTTTCTTTTAAGAAATCTGCTGTTTTCGGCGACAGGTTTGAGTATGTTTACTCACTGTTTCTAATATGTTGCATTGCGGTTTCTTTTGACGGAGCAGTTATGGCTTTTCGTATTGCGCTAAGTGGTTTTCTGGCTTTTGTCGTCGCGATGGGTATCGGGCGTTTTGCCTTTACGCCGCAGGTTCCTTTAATGATAGCTGAACATCAGTTCAGCCTGACCGGCGCGGGGCTGGTCGCCGCGTTCAACTATCTCGGTTATCTGTGTGGTGCGTTTGATGGCATGCGTGCCAGCAAACATCTTGAACGCCGTTTGTGGCTGGGCGTGTGGGGCGGCGTGATCCTGACATTGCTGTCGGCGGTAATTTCCGGCGAAGTGCTGCACAGTATTGTGCGCTTCCTGATCGGCTGGACCAGCGGCTGGGCGATGGTCATGGTATCAGCGTGGTGTAACGAACGGCTGGCGCATTATGGCCGTCCGGCAATGAGTGCCGCGGTGTTTGCCGGGCCGGGCGCGGGGATTTTCCTCAGCGGCATGCTAGCGGTGGGTATTCACAGTTTGCAGCTCACCTCTGCGCAGGCCTGGTGTGTTTACGGCGTGCTGGCGCTGATTTTCGTGGCAATTATCACGCCGAATCTGCCGCGCAAAGGCGACCTGCACCGTTCGCACATGGCGACTGAGCCGCTGGTGATGACGCCTGCGCTGAAACGTCTGGTGTGGAGTTACAGTCTGGCGGGCTTTGGCTATATCCTGCCCGCGACGTTTTTATCTCAGATGGCGAGTGCACGTTTTCCTGACAGTCTGTTCGCGCAGTTTGTCTGGCCGGTGTTTGGCGGCGCTGCGGTTATCGGCATCATCATCGGTATTCTTACCCGCCATTGTCTGACTACGCATACCCGCCTGGCGCTGACACTATGGATTCAGGGGCTGGGGATTTTGTGCGCGGAAGTGGTGCCGGGCGTCAGTGGTCTGGTGCTTGGCGCGCTACTGACCGGCGGCGGTTTCCTCAGCGTGGTGCAATTGGCCTTACAATACAGCCGCGAGCTTGCACCCAATCACAGCCGTTATATGGCCGGATTGCTGACGACCGGTTACGCTGTTGGCCAGTTATTCGGACCGGTTCTGTCGGCGATTTCTACCGCGCTGACCCATCGTCTGGAGCCTGCGCTGTATGTCGCGCTGGCCGGTTTTATTATTGCCGGGGCGCTGGTCTTCCGGCATAAACGATAAGTTGCAGCTATTTCATCCATCATGAAGCACATTCACTGGATTCTGAACCGGCTCTCCACTACAGTAAGCCACCTCATTTTAGCGTGATCTGCGTCAAAGTGATTTCATCTGCCGGAGAAGAAAGAATGCCAATCCTGAGTAAAGAAGCCATTTTGGTTCACGAGGCCCTGTTAGCCCGTGGTCTGGAAACCCCTCTGCGTGAAGCTTTGCCGATCGACAATGAAACGCGCAAGCAGCGGATCCAGGAACATATGACCGGCATCATGCAGCTTCTCAATCTGGATCTTTCCGATGACAGTCTGGCGGAAACGCCGCACCGCATCGCCAAGATGTATGTGGATGAAATTTTCTCCGGACTTGATTACGCCAACTTCCCGAAAATCACCGTCATCGAAAATAAGATGAAAGTGGATGAAATGGTCACCGTGCGCGATATCACCCTGACCAGCACCTGCGAACACCATTTCGTGACCATCGACGGCAAAGCGACCGTGGCGTATATCCCGAAAGACACCGTAATCGGCCTGTCGAAAATCAACCGCATCGTGCAGTTCTTCTCACAGCGCCCGCAGGTTCAGGAGCGTCTGACCCAGCAGATACTGGTTGCCCTGCAAACCCTGCTCGGCACCACCAATGTCGCGGTTTCCATTGATGCGGTGCATTACTGCGTGAAAGCGCGCGGTGTGCGTGACGCGACCAGCGCAACAACGACGACTTCGCTCGGTGGTCTTTTCAAATCCAGCCAGAATACGCGTCAAGAATTTTTAAGAACCGTCCGCCATCCGTCGTAACTAAAGCCGCAGCGGTGTTCGCTGCGTTCGGAGACCCGAATCACTGACATCAGTCAGCTCATCGGGCTCTTCTCGCTGGCTGCCATGCTGCAACTTCATTTACTTGGATGGTAGCCACCCTGATTTTCTTCCCTTATTCTTAAATATCTCAATAATCTTCAAAAGGAATGTCAGGGTGCGCTCACGTATTGCCACGCTCGACTTTGCCCGTGGTCTCGCCATTTTTGGCATTCTTCTGCTCAATATCAGCGCCTTCGGTTTACCGAAAGCCGCTTACCTGAATCCGGCATTTGCCGGAACGCCTTCAGCTTCTGATACCTGGACCTGGGCGGTGCTCGACGCGCTGGCGCAAGGCAAATTCCTGATGATGTTCGCCATGCTGTTTGGCGGCGGTCTGTTTTTATTGCTGCCGCGCGGCAAACACTGGATCCAGGCCCGGCTGTCGATTTTATTACTGTGCGGTTTTCTTCATGCCACCCTGATGTGGGACGGTGATATTTTGCTGTCATACGGGCTGATTGGTCTGGTGTGCTGGAGGATGGTGCGGGAAGGGCGCAGCAGTCAGTCGCTGATTTCAACGGGCATCATTTTGTATCTGATCGGTGTGGCCGTGCTGGCGATGCTGGGATTTATTACCTCGCCAAAGCCCGGTAGTTTCTGGCTTCCGGGACCGGCGGAAATTCAGTATGAACAATACTGGCGGCTGAAAGGGGGTTGGGAAGCTATCCGCAACCGGCTCGATTTACTGTCATCCAGTTTGCTGGCGATTGGCGCGCAATACGGCTGGGAACTGGCGGGCGCCATGCTGATTGGCTCCGGCCTGATGCGCAGCGGATGGCTCAAAGGTGCGTTTCGCGTCTCGCATTACCGCAAGGTCGCAGCCGTACTGTTACCGCTTTCATTGCTGATTCAGATCCCGGCGATTTATCTGCAATACCGTACCGGCTGGGACTACCGCTGGAGCGGTTTTCTGTTGCAGGTGCCGCGTGAAATTGGCTCGCTGATGCAGGCGGTGAGCTATCTGGCGCTGTGTTACGGCTTCTGGCCGCTGATTTCCCGCTGGCGCGTCACGCACTGGATTTCGCAGACTGGCCGCATGGCACTGACCAATTACCTGTTACAGACGCTCATCTGCATCACCTTCTTCAATGTTTTCGGCTTCTATCAGCACTTCGACCGCCTGCAACTGGTCGCACTGGTGCCGCTGGTCTGGGCGTGCAATGTGCTGGTGACATTGCTGTGGCTGCGTCATTTCCGCCAGGGGCCGGTGGAGTGGCTCTGGCGTCAACTGACGGCGAAAGCAGCGGGTGAAGAACTAAAAGCTGCCTGAACCTGACGTTGATATATCATCCTAAATGATGGATTTGGGATGAAGGTTGCATATTTGTATGTAAACGTTTTCTTTCCTGTGACGAGATTCACGCAGGCGTTTTCGCAAAATGTTTAGGATAGCGGTCGTGCCTCTCCGATGACCACTACACTAAAAAAGGAAACGCCATGCGCACTTCACCTCGCTTCTCTTTGTCTGGTTTCTTTACCTCCTGGGTCAAAAATTTCCGTATTCCTCCGTACCATTCCCTGACTGATCACGGAGCGACGCATGGTCACAATTCGTGATGTCGCCCGGCTGGCGGGGGTTTCTGTCGCCACCGTGTCACGTGTTCTGAACAATCCGTCTATTGCCAGCAAAGAAGCGCGCGAGCAGGTGTTACAGGCCGTCGCCACGCTGGGATACCGGCCCAATGCCAATGCGCAGGCACTGGCGACGCAAAGCAGCGATACCATCGGCGTGGTGGTGATGGATGTTTCAGACCCGTTCTTTGGCGCGCTGGTGAAAGCCGTTGATACCGTCGCGCAGCAGCATCAGAAATACGTCCTGATAGGCAACAGCTATCATATTGCTGAAAAAGAAAGGTACGCCATTGAAGTCCTGATTCGTCAGCGCTGTAACGCACTCATTGTGCATTCCAAGGCGCTGGGGGATGACGAGCTTTCGCGATTTATGGATCAGGTGTCGGGCATGGTGCTGATTAACCGTGTCATTCCGGGCTACGAGCACCGCTGTGTCTGGCTTAACAACGTCAGTGGCGCGGAAATGGCAACCCGCCTGTTGCTGTCTCAGGGGCACCAGCGCATTGGTTATATCGGTTCAAGTCATGGCATCGAAGATGATTTACAGCGTTATCAGGGTTACTCACAGGCAATGATGCAGGCAAATCAGAGCGGTGACGCGCCCCCTGCCGCATGGCGGGCGCAAAGTTCGCCGGATTTGCAGGGTGGAGAAGCGGCAATGGTGGAACTGCTCGGGCGTAATCTGCACCTCAGCGCGGTGTTCACCTACAACGATTCGATGGCTGCGGGGGCGATGGCCGTGTTGAAAGAAAACGGAATTAACATTCCCGATGACTTTTCGCTGATCGGTTTTGATGACATTCCGATTGCCCGCTATACCAGCCCGAAAATGACCACTGTGCGTTATCCGATCGTTTCCATGGCGACGCTTGCCACTGAACTGGCTTTAAAAGGTGCGGCAGAACAGTTAGCTGCGGGCATTTCGCATTGCTTCATGCCTACGCTGGTCAGACGCCACTCGGTAGCTCCCTGGCAAAATGTGGCACCCGTCACTTATTGATCAAATAACGCGATGTAACCGTTTTCAATCTGTGAGAACTTTCACAGTTTATTAACATCGGGCGCATTATGATTCATTCGTTTTCAATATGATTCAATTTGGGTCCGGTTTACCGGACTTGTTTCACAGCGAGTCAGGACGTTATAAGTCAAGGATGGCAGGCACCCACAATCGTGACGTGGAGCTGTACTGCTCCCGCAGGGATTTCCGGTGCCAAATTCTGTAACACCCTACATAACCGGAGATACAAATGAATAAGAAGGTCTTCACCCTGGCGACTCTGGCTGCAAGCATGATGTTTGGTTTTGCCGCACATGCTGCTGATACTAAAATCGGTGTCACCATCTACAAATATGACGACAACTTCATGTCCGAAGTTCGTAAAGCCATTGAGAAAGATGCGAAAGCCACTCCAGATGTGCAACTGCTGATGAATGACTCGCAAAACAGCCAGTCTACCCAGAACGACCAGGTTGACGTTATGCTGGCGAAGGGTGTTAAAGCGTTGGCCATTAACCTGGTTGACCCGGCTGCTGCCCCGGTCATCATTGAAAAAGCCCGCGGTGCTGGCATTCCTGTCGTTTTCTATAACAAAGAACCTTCCCGTAAAGATTTAGACAGCTACGACAAAGCCTATTATGTCGGGACTGATTCTAAAGAATCCGGCGTGATCCAGGGTGAGCTGATTGCTAAACACTGGAAAGCTAACCCGGCCTGGGATCTGAACAAAGACGGCGTGATCCAATACGTGCTGATCAAAGGCGAGCCGGGCCATCCGGACGCTGAAGCGCGTACTAAGTACGTCATCAGCACCCTGAATGGCAAAGAAGGCCTGAAAACTCAACAACTGCAGCTTGATACCGCCATGTGGGATACCGCACAGGCGAAAGACAAGATGGATGCGTGGTTATCCGGTCCTAACGCTAACAAAATCGAAGTGGTTATCGCCAACAACGATGCGATGGCAATGGGTGCTGTAGAAGCGCTGAAATCCCATAACAAAACCAGCATTCCGGTATTTGGTGTGGATGCCCTGTCAGAAGCGCTGGCACTGGTGAAATCTGGCGCAATGGCCGGTACCGTGTTGAACGATGCAAACAACCAGGCGAAAGCCACGTTTGATCTGGCGAGAAATCTGGCTGACGGTAAACCAGCGGCCGAAGGGACTAACTGGAAAATCGAAAACAAAGTCGTGCGTATTCCTTATGTCGCCGTGGATAAAGACAATCTGTCTTCCTTCGTGAAATAAGAATGCAACGGCAGCAGTAACGACAGACAGCAATAAAAAACAAAGCTAAGCAGTGGCAAAAATAATTGCGGTTAAGCCGTAAATAAAGACTAAGTATGATTAGACGTTAATGCTTATCTGACAGGACGTCATGTCGCTCTGCGTGTGGTGCGTATACCGGCCATACGCAGGGCTGACATCAGGTATTAATACACCCGTTTATTTTTATCTTTAGCCAGGTATAACTATGGCCGATAATACGTTATCTGACACAACATCAAAACCGGACGAATTCCTTCTGGAAATGAGTGGTATCAATAAATCATTTCCTGGCGTCAGGGCGTTAGATAATGTGAATTTAAAAGTGCGTCCTCATTCTATTCACGCCCTGATGGGTGAAAATGGCGCCGGTAAATCCACATTATTAAAATGCCTTTTCGGGATATACAGCAAAGATTCCGGTACCATTCTTTTTCAGGGACAGGAAGTTAATTTTAAAAGTTCGAAAGAAGCGCTGGAACAAGGCGTGTCGATGGTCCATCAGGAATTAAACCTGGTGTTGCAACGTACGGTCATGGACAACATGTGGCTGGGACGTTATCCGACCAAAGGACTATTTGTCGATCAGGACAAAATGTACAAAGACACCAAGGCGATTTTCGACGAACTGGATATTGATATCGACCCGCGCGACAAGGTCGGTAAGTTGTCCGTTTCGCAGATGCAGATGATCGAAATCGCTAAGGCGTTTTCCTACAATGCAAAAATCGTCATTATGGACGAACCGACGTCCTCGCTGACGGAAAAGGAAGTGAACCATCTGTTCACCATCATCCGTAAGCTGAAAGATCGTGGCTGCGGCATTGTGTATATCTCGCATAAGATGGAAGAAATCTTCCAGCTGTGCGATGAGATAACCATTCTGCGCGACGGTCAGTGGATTATTACTCAGCCGCTGGAAGGCCTGGACATGGATAAAATCATTTCCATGATGGTCGGCCGCTCACTGAGCCAGCGTTTCCCTGACCGCCAGAACGTACCGGGTGAAGTTATCCTCGAAGTCCGTAATCTGACCTCGCTGCGCCAGCCTTCCATTCGTGATATTTCCTTTGATTTACACAAAGGGGAAATCCTCGGAATTGCCGGTTTAGTCGGTGCAAAACGTACAGATATCGTCGAGACGTTATTTGGTATCCGCGAGAAAGTCGCCGGAACCATTAAATTACACGGCAAAAAAATTAATAATCACAGTGCCAATGAAGCCATTAACCATGGTTTTGCACTGGTGACGGAAGAACGTCGTTCCACCGGTATTTATGCATATCTGGACATCGGCTTTAACTCGCTGATTTCTAATATTCGTCAATATAAAAATAGAGCCGGTTTACTCGACACTGCCCGGATGAAAAGCGATACCCAATGGGTTATCGATTCCATGCGGGTGAAAACGCCTGGACATAAAACCAGCATTGGTTCATTGTCGGGCGGTAATCAGCAAAAAGTTATTATCGGGCGCTGGTTATTAACCAACCCTGAGATATTAATGCTGGACGAACCGACGCGCGGCATTGATGTTGGCGCTAAGTTTGAAATTTACCAGTTAATCACCGAGTTGGCGAAAAAAGAGAAGGGGATCATTATTATCTCCTCTGAAATGCCGGAGTTGCTGGGTATTACTGACAGAATATTGGTTATGAGTAATGGACAGGTTGCGGGTATTGTTGAAACTAAAAATACCTCGCAGAACGAAATATTACGCCTGGCTTCCTTGCATCTCTAATTTTTAAGGGTTCTTATTATGAAAGCATTAAATAAGAAAAGTGTGCTCACTTATTTAAAAGAGGGCGGGATTTATGTGGTCCTGCTGGTCTTACTGGCCATTATTATCATCCAGGATCCGAGCTTCCTCAGTCTCGTCAACTTAAGTAACATTCTGACTCAGTCATCTGTGCGCGTTATTATCGCACTGGGCGTGGCAGGGCTTATCGTCACCCAGGGTACTGACCTGTCAGCCGGGCGTCAGGTCGGGTTAGCAGCGGTTGTTGCGGCCACCATGTTGCAGGCGATGGACAACGTCAACAAAGTATTCCCGAATCTGGAAGTGGTGCCCATTCCTCTGGTTATTCTGACCGTGTGTATTGTTGGTGCATTAATTGGTTTACTGAACGGTATTATTATCGCTTACCTGAACGTAACGCCGTTTATTACCACGCTGGGCACGATGATTATCGTCTACGGGATTAACTCCCTGTATTACGATTATGTTGGTTCTTCACCGGTCGCAGGCTTTGACCCGGGCTTCTCCCAGTTTGCACAAGGCTTTATCCATTTAGGTGGTCTGAAGCTTTCCTACATTACGTTCTACGCGCTGATTGCGATCGCCTTTGTCTGGGTGTTGTGGAACAAAACCCGCTTCGGTAAAAACATCTTTGCTATTGGTGGTAACCCTGAAGCCGCGAAAGTTTCCGGCGTTAACGTCCCGTTAAACCTGATTATGATTTATGCATTGTCTGGTGTGTTCTACGCGTTCGGCGGTTTGCTCGAAGCAGGGCGCATCGGCAGTGCGACCAACAACCTCGGCTTTATGTATGAACTCGATGCCATCGCAGCCTGTGTGGTCGGCGGCGTGTCATTCGCCGGTGGTGTGGGTTCTGTGGCAGGGGTGGTGACAGGGGTGCTGATTTTCACCGTCATCAACTACGGCCTGACCTACATCGGCGTGAACCCTTACTGGCAGTACATTATCAAGGGCAGCATCATCATCTTTGCGGTGGCGCTGGACTCTTTGAAATACGCCAAGAAGAAATAAGTGATCGGGCAGTAAAAACAAAAGGCCGCATACGCGGCCTTTTTGCTGTCGTAAATTCGGAAACGGACTGCTCCCTCCCCTTTCGCAGGGTGAGGCGCTAAAGGCCAAA
>Ga0247732_10001292_pt1 | contig 10288 bp, 9 predicted proteins | sample UWRJL163409C2_FD_180940 | JGI IMG/M metagenome (GOLD analysis project Ga0247732, IMG submission 180940) | Plant litter microbial communities from Arlington Agricultural Research Station in Wisconsin, United States - UWRJ-L163-409C-2 | ecosystem: Environmental > Terrestrial > Plant litter >...
GGAGATTTTGTGCCAGCAGGCCTGCGTGCGTAACAACGCCGAAGAGTGCGCACCGGTGCTGATCGGCCTGCTGCAACGTTATGCGGTCGACAATGCCCACTTCACCGAACATCCCTTCCACCGCGCCGCGTCCACCGGCAAGCGCATCGCCGTGGTCGGTGCCGGCCCCGCTGGCCTGGCTTGCGCCCACCGCAGTGCGTTGCACGGTCATGACGTGGTGATTTTCGAAGCCCGGGAGAAAGCCGGTGGCCTGAATGAATACGGGATCGCCAAGTACAAACTGGTGGATGACTTTGCGCAGAAGGAGCTGGATTTCCTCCTGCAGATCGGCGGCATCGAGATTCGCCACGGCCAGCGCCTGGGGGACAACCTCACCCTCAGCGAACTGCATCAGCAATTCGATGCGGTCTTCCTGGGGCTGGGCCTGGCCGCGAGCAAACAGCTGGGCCTGCCCTTTGAGGACGCCCCCGGCCTGCTCGCCGCCACCGACTACATCCGCGAGTTGCGCCAGGCCGATGACCTGACTCAACTGCCGCTGGCCGACCGTTGCATCGTGCTCGGCGCCGGCAATACCGCCATCGACATGGCCGTGCAAATGGCCCGCCTTGGCGCCCGCGACGTCAACCTCGTGTACCGCCGTGGCCTGGCGGACATGGGCGCTACCCACCATGAACAAGACATCGCCAAGGCCAACCAGGTGCGCCTGCTCACCTGGGCCCAGCCCGAAGCCGTGCTGCTGGATGACCTGGGCCACGTACGCGGCATGCGTTTTGTGCGCACGCGTATGGAGAACGGCCGCTTGCACCCCACCGGCGAAACCTTCGAGCTGGCCGCCGATGCGATTTTCAAAGCCATCGGCCAGGGTTTCGACAATGAGGCACTGCACGACCCGTTGGCGCAGCAACTGCACCGCGTCGGTGAGCGCATCTTTGTCGACGAACAGCTGCGCACCAGTATTCCCGGTGTGTATGCCGGTGGCGACTGCGTCAGCCTCGGCCAGGACCTTACCGTGCAGGCCGTGCAACACGGCAAGCTGGCTGCCGAAGCCATGCACGCCCAACTCATGCTGAATGTGGAGGCTGCGTAATGGCCGATCTATCGATTGTGTTCGCCGGTATCAAAGCCCCCAACCCCTTCTGGCTGGCCTCCGCGCCGCCCACCGACAAGGCCTACAACGTGGTCCGTGCCTTCGAAGCGGGCTGGGGCGGCGTGGTCTGGAAAACCCTCGGTGAAGACCCGGCGGCGGTCAACGTGTCGTCACGGTACTCGGCGCACTTTGGCGCCAACCGTGAAGTGCTGGGCATCAACAATATCGAACTGATCACCGACCGTTCCCTGGAGATCAACCTGCGGGAAATCACCCAGGTGAAAAAGGACTGGCCTGATCGCGCGTTGATCGTGTCGCTGATGGTGCCTTGCGTCGAGCAATCGTGGAAAAACATTCTGCCTTTGGTGGAAGCCACCGGCTGCGACGGTATCGAGCTGAACTTCGGCTGCCCCCACGGCATGCCCGAGCGCGGCATGGGCGCGGCGGTGGGCCAGGTGCCGGAGTATGTGGAACAAGTGACGCGCTGGTGCAAGACCTATTGCTCGTTGCCGGTGATCGTCAAGCTCACGCCGAACATCACTGATATCCGCGTGGCGGCGCGCGCGGCGTATCGCGGTGGCGCGGATGCGGTGTCGCTGATCAACACCATCAACTCGATCACCAGCGTCGACCTGGAGCGCATGGTTGCCCTGCCCGTGGTCGGCACCCAGAGCACCCACGGCGGCTATTGCGGTTCGGCGGTCAAGCCGATTGCGCTGAATATGGTCGCGGAGATCGCCCGCGACCCGCAGACCCAAGGCCTGCCGATCTGCGGCATCGGCGGCATCGGCAACTGGCGCGATGCGGCGGAATTCGTCGCGCTGGGCTGTGGCGCAGTGCAGGTGTGCACGGCGGCGATGCTGCATGGGTTTCGGATTGTCGAGGAAATGAAAGATGGGCTGTCGCGCTGGATGGACAGCCAAGGCTACACAAGCCTGCAGGCATTTTCCGGGCGGGCGGTGGGCAATACTACGGATTGGAAGTACCTGGATATCAACTACCAGGTCATCGCCAAGATCGATCAGGCGGCCTGCATTGGCTGTGGGCGTTGCCACATAGCCTGTGAGGATACGTCGCACCAGGCGATCGCCAGTTTGAAACAGGCGGATGGCACGCATAAGTACGAAGTGATTGATGACGAGTGCGTGGGCTGCAACCTGTGCCAGATCACCTGCCCGGTGGCGGAGTGCATCGAGATGGTGCCGATGGACACGGGTAAGCCGTTTCTGAATTGGACGCAGGATCCGAGGAATCCTTATCGGGAGGCGGTGTAGGTCTTTAGGGCCTCATCGGGGGCAAGCCCCCGATGAGGCCCTCAGCCCCACCACGAGGCCCAGCTCAAGGCTCCAACCCAATCCCGCGCAAAATCACCCCGGTCACCGTCTGTATCGCCTTCTCGAACTGCATGTCCGACAACGGCTGGTGATCATTCAAAATCTTCACCTGATGATCAAAGTCGGCATAGTGCTGGGTCGACGCCCAGATCATGTACAGCAGGCTCGACGGTTCCACGGGCAGAATGCGTTTGTCTTCCACCCACTGGCGAATTTTCGCTTCCTTCATCTTGGCCCAGTCGTACAGGCTTTCATCCAGGGCCTCACCGAGGGTGGGCGCACCGTGGATGATTTCATTGGCCCAGACCTTGGAGCCATAAGGCCGCGTGCGCGAGCGTTGCATCTTGGCGCGGATGTAACTGCTGAGCACCACCCGGGGATCATCGAAGGTTTCGAAACTCAGGGCGTCCTGCTTCCACACTTCCAGCAAGTCGAACAGCACCGCGCTGTACAGCTCGCTCTTGGTGGTGAAGTAGTAATGCAGGTTGGAACGCGGCAGTTGCACTTCTTCAGCGATATCCGCCATGGCGGTGCTGCCATAACCCTTCTCGGCGAAGATTTTCTCTGCCGCCAGCAGGATTTTTTCGACGTTGACCCGACGGATGCCGATCTTGTGATTGCCCATAAGGGCTCCCTGACAAAGACATAGGGCAAAGACTACCACCCGCTCTAGATCGGGGCGACAGGCGCAGCTGAAACTTCGTACACTGCCCGCTCCTCCTCATTGATGGGTATTGCGCAATGTTGATCAAGAAAACCGTTACCACCCTCACGCTGCTCGCGTCCTTGCTGGGCGCCTCCGCGGCATTTGCCCATGCCCACCTCAAAAGCACCACACCGGCGGCAGACAGCAGCGTCACGGCACCGGCCGAGCTGCGCTTGACCTTCAGCGAAGGCGTCGAGGCGACTTTTACCAAAGTGTCGCTGAGCAAAGACGGCACCGAGGTCGCGATCAAGGGCCTGGAAACGCCGGACGCCGACAAGAAAACCCTGGTGGTCACGCCTGCCGCCCCGCTCGCGCCCGGCAACTACACCGTGGTGTGGAACGCCGTGTCGGTCGACACCCACAAGAGCAACGGCGAATACCGCTTCAAGGTCGGCCAATAATCCATGGCGAGCCTGCTGGTGCTGTGTCGCTTCGTGCATTTCAGCGTCGTGTTGTTGATGTTCGGGGCCTGCGTACTCAGGCCCTGGTTGCTGGGCGCAGCACCGCAGCCGGCACTGGACCGGCAACTGCTGCGCATCAGCCGTGGCCTGGCCTGCCTGGGGCTGTGCACGGGCGCAGCCTGGTTGCTGTTGATCACGGCGAGCATGGCCGGCAATTGGGACGCTGCGCTGCAACCGGCCACGGTGCACCTGGTGCTGGGCAAGACGTTTTTCGGCCAGGTATGGGTCTGGCACTTGCTGTTCAACCTGTTGCTGCTGCTGGCGCTGCTCAAACCCTGGCCCGCCCTGCGCCTGCCCTTGACCACCCTGCTGCTGGCGACCCTGGCCCCGGTCGGCCATGGCGCCATGCTCGACGGGCTGAGCGGGCAGTTGTTGATCCTCAACCAAGTGGTGCATCTGCTGTGCGTCGGCGCATGGCTCGGCGGGCTGATGGTGCTGGTGCTGATCCTCCGGCAGCCGCAGGGTTTTGCATTGGCGCCGATTCTGCGCCGCTTCAGCGGCGTGGGTTATGGCCTGGTCGCCGGGTTGCTGGTGACGGGTTTGATCAATGTTCGCGTGCTCACCGGGCAGTTATGGCCCACGCCGCTGTTCACCGGGTTCGCCCTGATTCTGCTGATCAAGGTGATGTTGGTGCTAGGCATGCTGGCGCTGGCATTGCTGAATCGATTGCGCCTTGCGCGCTGCGAAGAACGAGTGGGCACCTTGCAGACCAGTGTGGTGGTTGAATGGTTACTGGGTGTTTCAGCGGTGGCGGCGGTGTCGCTGCTTGGCACCCTTCCACCCATGGTCATACCCCACTGAAACCCTTCACTTGAAGTGGGGTCAATGTGGAAGGGGCGGTGCGACGATTCGACTTGCCCCGCCACATTCACTGTGCTCACTTTTATATCGTCGCGCCGTGGTCATCGTATAACTTCTGCTTGACACCCCACGAAATCCTCGCAAATATCCGCCCCAATGTTGTACGACGACGTATGACAAATAATAAAAACAACAAAAGAAAAGGGAGCTTCACTGTGAGTCAATTCGCCCGCAATTCCTCTCGCCTCGGTCTTATCAGCCTCAGCAGCCTCGCCTTCACCCTGCCCCTCACGGCCCACGCCGATGGGTTTGTCGACGACGCCAAAGCCACGCTCAACCTGCGCAACGCCTACTTCAACCGCAACTTCACCAACCCGACCAACCCCCAGGGCAAGGCTGAAGAGTGGACGCAGAACTTCATCCTCGACGCCAAATCCGGCTTTACCCAGGGCACCGTCGGCTTCGGGATTGACGTGCTGGGCCTGTATTCGCAAAAACTCGATGGTGGCAAAGGCACCGCCGGCACCCAGCTGCTGCCGGTCCACGACGACGGCCGCCCGGCCGACAATTTCGGGCGCCTGGGCGTGGCGCTGAAAACCAAGCTGTCGAAGACCGAGTTGAAAGTCGGCGAATGGATGCCGGTGCTGCCGATCCTGCGCTCCGACGACGGTCGCTCGCTGCCCCAGACCTTTCGTGGCGGCCAGATCACGTCCAATGAAATCGCCGGCCTGAGCCTGTATGGCGGGCAGTTTCGCGGCAACAGCCCGCGCAACGACGCGAGCATGGAAGACATGTTCATGAACGGCAAAGCCGCGTTTACCTCGGACCGTTTCAACTTCGGTGGCGGCGAATACACGTTCAATGAAAAACGCACGCAGGTCGGCCTGTGGTACGCCGAACTCAGCGACATCTACCAACAGCGCTACATCAACCTGAACCACAGCCAGCCCGTGGGCGACTGGACACTGGGTGCCAACCTCGGCTACTTCAGCGGCAAAGAAGACGGCAGCGCCCTGGCTGGCGACCTAGACAACAAAACCGCCTTCGCGCTGCTCTCGGCCAAGTACCAGGGCCACACCTTCTACGTGGGCCTGCAGAAACTCACCGGCGACAGCGTGTGGATGCGGGTCAACGGCACCAGCGGCGGCACGCTGGCCAACGACAGCTACAACGCCAGCTACGACAACGCCAAGGAGAAATCCTGGCAGCTGCGCCATGACTTCAACTTCGTGGTACTCGGCGTGCCCGGGCTGACCCTGATGAACCGCTATATCAGCGGCAGCAATGTGCACACCGGGACCATCACCGACGGCAAGGAATGGGGGCGCGAATCGGAACTGGCCTACACGGTGCAGAGCGGCGCGCTGAAGAACCTGAACGTGAAGTGGCGCAACTCGACCATGCGCCGCGATTTCAGCAATAACGAGTTCGATGAAAACCGGATCTTCATCAGCTATCCAATCTCACTGTTGTAGAACTCAGTCTTCCAGCCACAAAAAGCCCCCTGTGGGAGGGGGCTTGCTCCCGATAGCGGTGGGTCAGTCACAGCTGCATTCACTGACACTCCGCCATCAGGGGCAAGCCCCTCCCACATTTGCACACGGTCATCTGGAGAACGTTGACAACCTGAGGAATCCCTAACAATACTTCGCTATAGTCATACGACAACCTACAACAAAAACCTGGAACGCCCATGACCACCACAACCACGCCTGTTCCCTTCAACCGTCTGCTGCTCACCGGTGCCGCCGGTGGCCTGGGCAAGGTTCTGCGCGAACGCCTGCGCCCTTACACGAACGTACTGCGCCTGTCGGATATCGCCGAGATGGCCGCCGCCGGCGACCATGAAGAAGTACAACCCTGCGACCTCGCCGACAAACAAGCCGTGCACCATCTGGTGGAAGGCGTCGACGCGATCCTGCACTTTGGCGGCGTGTCAGTGGAGCGCTCGTTTGAAGAAGTGCTCGGCGCCAACATCAGCGGCACATTCCATATCTACGAGGCCGCACGGCGCCATGGCGTGAAGCGCGTGATCTTCGCCAGTTCCAACCATGTGATCGGCTTCTACAAGCAAACCGAAACCATCGACGCCCATTCGCCACGCCGCCCGGACAGCTACTACGGGCTGTCCAAGTCCTACGGCGAGGACATGGCCAGTTTCTACTTTGATCGCTATGGCATCGAGACGGTGAGCATCCGAATCGGCTCCTCGTTTCCGCAGCCACAGAACCGTCGGATGATGCACACCTGGCTGAGTTTCGACGACCTTACCCAGCTGCTCGAACGCGCGCTGTATACCCCCAACGTCGGCCACACCGTGGTCTACGGCATGTCGGATAACCTCGACACCTGGTGGGACAACCGCTACGCCGCGCACCTGGGTTTTGCGCCCAAGGACAGCTCCGAAGTGTTCCGCGCCGAGGTCGAAGCGCAGCCGCCGGTTGCCGCCGATGACCCGGCCAAGGTCTACCAGGGTGGTGCGTTCTGCGCCGCCGGGCCGTTCGGTGACTGATACAGACCACCCCAAGGGAATGAGTGGCCATGACTGCTGAATTGATTGTCGACGCCCGCAATGCCGTAGGCGAATGCCCAGTGTGGGTGCCAGAAGAAAACGCGCTGTACTGGGTGGATATCCCCAACGGTGGCCTGCAACGCTGGAGCGCCACCAGCGGCCACATCGCCGCCTGGACAGCCCCGCAGATGCTCGCCTGCATCGCTCGCACCACGGCAGGCAACTGGGTGGCCGGGATGGAAAGCGGGTTTTTCCAGCTGACCCCGCACAACGACGGCAGCCTCGACACCACGGCCCTGGCCGGTGTCGAGCACCCGCGCGCCGACATGCGCCTGAACGACGGCCGCTGTGACCGCCAGGGCCGCTTCTGGGCCGGCAGCATGGTGCTGAACATGGGCTTGAACGCCGCCGAGGGCATTCTGTACCGCTACGCGTCAGGTTCGGCGCCGCATGCTCAGCTGGACGGGTTCATCACGCTCAACGGCCTGGCCTTCAGCCCCGATGGCCGCACGATGTACGCCTCGGACTCACACCCGCTGGTCCAGCAGATCTGGGCCTTTGACTACGACACCGAGACCGGCACGCCGTCCAATCGCCGCGTGTTCGTCGACATGCACCAGCACCTCGGGCGCCCCGACGGCGCAGCGGTGGATGCCGACGGCTGCTACTGGATCTGCGCCAACGACGCTGGCCTGGTCCACCGTTTCACCCCCCAGGGTCGCCTGGACCGTTCGCTGAACGTGCCGGTGAAAAAACCCACCATGTGCGCCTTTGGCGGCAGTCGCCTGGACACGCTGTTTGTCACCTCGATCCGTGACGACCCGCGTGAGCAGTCACTGTCCGGCGGCGTGTTCGCCCTCAACCCCGGCGTTACCGGTTTGCCGGAGCCCAGCTTCATCCTCTAGCTGCATCGCTGTGCATTGAATACAACAATAAAAACACAGGAGTGACACCCCATGGACTTCAAACGCACCTTGCTCGCCGCCGCACTTCCACTCACCTTCGTACTCAGCAGCGCCGCCCACGCGCTGGAAATCAAATTCGCCGACATCCACCCTGCCGGCTACCCCACCGTCGTCGCCGAAGAGAACATGGGCAAGGCCCTGACCAAGGAAAGCAACGGCGAACTGACCTTCAAATACTTCCCAGGCGGCGTGCTGGGCTCCGAGAAGGAAGTGGTCGAACAGGCCCAGGTCGGTGCCGTGCAGATGACCCGCGTCAGCCTCGGCATCGTCGGCCCGGTGGTACCGGACGTGAACGTGTTCAACCTGCCGTTCGTGTTCCGCGACCAGGCGCATATGCGCAAGGTCATCGACGGCGAGATCGGTGACGAGATCCTTGCCAAGATCACCGACTCCGAATTCGGCCTGGTAGCCCTGGCCTGGATGGACGGAGGCACCCGCAACCTCTACACCAAGAAGCCGGTGCGCAACATCGCAGACCTCAAGGGCATGAAGATCCGCGTGCAGGGCAACCCACTGTTCATCGACGCCTTCAACGCGATGGGCGCCAACGGCATCGCCATGGACACCGGCGAGATCTTCAGCGCCTTGCAGACCGGGGTTATCGACGGCGCAGAAAACAACCCGCCCACGCTGCTCGAACACAACCACTTCCAGAACGCCAAGTTCTACACGCTCACCGAGCACCTGATCCTGCCCGAGCCCATCGTGATGTCGAAAATCACCTGGAACAAGCTCACCCCCGCCCAGCAGGACATGGTGAAAAAAGCCGCCAAGGTCGCCCAGGCCGACGAGCGCGTGCTGTGGGACGCCAAGTCCGCCAGCAGCGAAACCAAGCTCAAGGCCGCCGGGGTCGAGTTCATCACCGTCGACAAAAAACCCTTCTACGACGCCACCGCAGCGGTTCGCGCCAAGTACGGCGCGGCTTACGCCGACATCATCAAGCGCATCGACGCCGTCGAGTAACCCCCCCTCCTCCAGCAAGGCCTGGCGCGGTCGGCATTGACGCGCCCGGTTACGGTGAACGCCATGAAGAATTTACTGTTGCGCATCAACGACCGCATCTACATGACCTGCATCTGGGTCGCCGGCCTCTCGGTTCTCGGGGTGGCACTGATCATTCCCTGGGGCATCTTCGCCCGCTACATCCTCGGCACCGGCTCCAGCTGGCCGGAGCCCACCGCCATCCTGCTGATGCTGGTGTTCACCTTTATCGGCGCTGCCGCCAGCTACCGCGCCGGCGCGCATATGTCGGTGGCCATGATCACCGATCGCCTGCCGCCCGCTCAACGTCGAATCGTGAGCATTATTTCGCAATTGCTGATGGCGACCATCTGCCTGTTCATGACGGTGTGGGGCGCCAAGCTGTGCCTGTCCACCTGGAATCAGTTCATGAGCGCCATCCCTACCCTGCGCGTGGGCATCACCTACATGCCGATCCCGATCGGCGGGCTGCTGACCCTGGTGTTTGTGCTGGAAAAACTACTGCTCGGTGATCAAAGCAACCGCAGGGTCGTGCGCTTCGACCTGGTTGAAGAAAGCGAAGGGGCTGCCTGATATGGACGCATTGATTCTGTTGGGCAGCTTTATCGCCTTGATCCTGATCGGCATGCCGGTGGCCTACGCGCTCGGGCTGTCGGCGCTGATTGGCGCGTGGTGGATCGACATTCCGTTCCAGGCCTTGATGATTCAAGTGGCGGGCGGGGTGAACAAATTTTCGTTGATGGCGATTCCGTTCTTCGTGCTGGCCGGGGCGATCATGGCCGAGGGCGGCATGTCGCGGCGCCTGGTGGCGTTTGCCGGGGTGCTGGTGGGTTTTGTGCGCGGCGGTTTATCGCTGGTCAACATCATGGCCTCGACGTTTTTTGGCGCCATTTCCGGCTCATCGGTGGCGGACACCGCTTCGGTCGGCTCGGTGCTGATCCCGGAAATGGAACGTCGCGGGTATCCCCGCGAGTTTGCCACCGCGGTGACCATCAGTGGCTCGGTGCAGGCGCTGCTGACCCCGCCCAGCCACAACTCGGTGCTCTACTCCCTCGCCGCCGGCGGCACGGTGTCCATCGCCTCGCTGTTCATGGCTGGTGTGGTCCCGGGCTTGCTGATGAGCGCCTGCCTGATGGTGCTGTGCCTGATCTTCGCGAAGAAGCGCGACTACCCCAAGGGCGAAGTCATCCCCTTGAAACAGGCGCTGAAAATCTGCGCCGACGCGCTCTGGGGCCTGATGGCCATGGTGATCATCCTCGGCGGCATCCTGTCGGGCATCTTCACGGCCACCGAGTCTGCGGCGATCGCCGTGCTTTGGGCATTTTTCGTGACCATGTTCATCTACCGCGACTACAAATGGAGTGAGCTGCCCAAGCTGATGCACCGCACGGTGCGCACCATTTCCATCGTGATGATCCTGATCGCCTTTGCCGCCAGTTTC
>Ga0247732_10001293_pt1 | contig 10285 bp, 6 predicted proteins | sample UWRJL163409C2_FD_180940 | JGI IMG/M metagenome (GOLD analysis project Ga0247732, IMG submission 180940) | Plant litter microbial communities from Arlington Agricultural Research Station in Wisconsin, United States - UWRJ-L163-409C-2 | ecosystem: Environmental > Terrestrial > Plant litter >...
GAAGCCAACCAGTATTTTGAGATGCTCTTCGGCTGGCCGTTGGCCGATGCCATTGGCCGAACCACGCTGGACCTGGGCCTGTGGCGCCACCCCGAGCAGCGCGCGCAACTGGTCAAGGCCACGCAGCGCAAGGGCCAGCCCATCACCATGGAGGTGCAGTTCTGCGCCAGTAACGGGCAGATCCACGACGGCACCCTCAGCGCGCAAAAGGTCGAGCTTGACGGCCAGGCCTATCTGCTCAGCACGTTCCTCGACACCACCGAACGCAAAAACGCCGAGCAAGCGCTCAAAGACAGCCAGGAGCGCCTTGACCTGGCACTGGACTCCGCGCAGCTGGGCACCTGGGACTGGCACATCCCCAGCGGCATGCTCTACGGCTCGGCCCGCGCCGCACAATTGCATGGCTTGCCGCCCGAGCCCTTCCATGAGTCCTTCGATGCGTTCTTTGAGGGCATGCCCAGAACAGAACGGGAAAACATGCGCAACGCCTATCGCACCTTGCGCGAAGGCCCGGCCGGTAACTACCAACTGACTTACCGCGTGCAACTCGAAGATGGCAGCTCGCGCTACCTCGAAAGCCGTGCCCGCCTCTATCGCGACGACCAGGGCGCGCCGCTGCGCATGGCCGGGACCCTGCTGGACATCACCGACCAGGTCGAGCGCGAACAACGCCTGAGCGCCTCCGAGGAGAAATTCGCCAGCCTGTTCCAGGCCAGCCCGGACCCGATCTGCGTCACCAGGCTGGACAGCGGCGCATTCATCGAGATCAACCCCGCCTTTACCCAGATCTTCGGCTGGACCGCCGCCGAAGTGATCGACAAAAGCGTCGAGCAGATCGGCCTGTGGGACGAATCGAGTAAACGCCTGCAACGCATCGAACAGGTCATTCGCGAGCAGGCGCTCAGCAATGTGGCCATCGTGGTGCACCATAAGGATGGCCAGGCGCTGACCTGCATGATTTCCAGCCGCCTGATCAAGGTGGGTGACCAGCCGTGCATCGTCACTACCCTGCGCGATATCACCCAGCAGCAGCGCTCGGAGGCCGCCCTGAAGGCCAGCGAAGAGAAATTCGCCAAGGCCTTCCACTCCAGCCCCGACGCGATTTCCATCACCGAGCGCGACACCGGCCGCTATGTGGAGGTCAACGATGGCTTCTGCCGCCTGACCGGCTACCGCGCCGACGAAGCCATCGGGTTGACGCTGTACCAGATCGGGATCTGGGCCGATGAAAACCAGCGCGCCGCGCTCCTGGCCGAGCTGCAGATCAAGGGCCGCATTCATCACCTGGAAATGCTCTGGCACAACAAACGTGGCGAATTGCTCGCGGTGGAAGTCTCGGTCGAGCCGATCACCCTCAATGAAACCCCGTGCCTGCTGCTGACCGCGCGGGATGTGAGCCTGCTTAAAAACGCCCAGGCACAGATCCGCCACCTGGCTTATCACGACCCACTGACCAACCTGCCCAACCGCGCCCTGCTGATGGACCGCTTGAGCCAGCAGATCGCGCTGCTCAAGCGACACAACCTGCGCGGCGCGCTACTGTTCCTGGACCTGGACCACTTCAAGCACATCAACGACTCCCTCGGGCACCCGGTGGGCGACAGCGTGCTGAAAATCGTCACCGCACGCCTGGAAGCCAGCGTGCGCATGGAGGACACGGTGGCGCGCCTGGGCGGCGACGAGTTCGTGGTACTGCTCAGCGGCCTGGACGGCACGCGTATGGAGGTCAGCGCCCAGGTGCAGGAACTGGCCGACACCCTGCGCGAACTCCTCTCGGAGCCGATGTTCCTCGACGGCCACCGCTTGCAGGTCACACCGAGCATTGGCGTAGCGCTGATTCCCGACCATGGCTCGACCCCTGCGGACCTGCTCAAGCGCGCCGACATCGCCCTGTACCGCGCCAAGGATTCGGGGCGCAACACCACGCAGATGTTCCACAACAGCATGCAAAAAACCGCCAGTGAACGCCTGCGCATGGAAACCGACCTGCGCCTGGCCTTGTCACGCGGGGAGTTCAGCGTGCATTACCAGCCCCAGGTGGATGCACGCGGCAACATTATCGTTGGCGCCGAGGCCCTGGTGCGCTGGCAACACCCGCAACTGGGCGCGCAGTCGCCGACCGAATTCATCAAGGTGCTGGAGGACAGCGGGCTGATTCTGGAAGTCGGCACCTGGATCCTCGACGAAGCCTGCGCCACCTTTGCCGAATTGATCGCCGACGGCCTGGTGGACCCGCTGAACTTCAGCCTGTGCGTCAATATCAGCCCCCGGCAGTTTCGCCAGAACGACTTTGTCGAGCGGGTGGAGCGCAGTCTGCGTGCGCACCAATTGCCGTTTAGCCTGTTGAAGCTGGAGATCACCGAGGGCATCGTGATTCAAAACCTCGACGACACCATCAGCAAAATGCGTCGCTTGAAAAAGCTCGGCATCAGTTTTGCCATGGATGATTTTGGCACCGGGTATTCGTCACTGACCTACCTCAAACGTCTGCCGGTGGATGCGTTGAAGATCGACCAGTCGTTTGTCCGTGATGCCACCCACGACCCGAACGACGCGGAAATCATCCGCGCCATCGTGGCCATGGCCCGCAGCCTGAACCTTGAGGTGATTGCCGAAGGCGTTGAAACCCTGGAACAGCTGGCGTTTTTACAGGGGCTTGGCTGCCATTTGTATCAAGGCTACCTGCACAGCCGCCCTCTGCCGGTGGAGGGTTTCAGGCGGCTGCTGTTATGACGCGCCCACCAGTTTGATTGCGCGGTAGCCGGCGTTTTTCCATTCCGACGCCGCCAGTGACCATTTGGAGCCATAGAAATCCAGGTTGCCGTTTACTACCGCGACCGAATGCTCAGTGCTTGCCAGGGTGCCTAGCGCACCGTCGGCCAATTCCTGCGCGGTACTTGGCCGTGTGTAGGCATACAGCCCCAGGCGTCGAAAGGCTTCACCCGGGAACTCGCCATCATTGAGCGTGCCCATCGCTGCCTCAAAGCTCCCTTTGGCGCGGAACTCGTTGTTCTCCCGCTGGGCGCGCTTTGCACTCACTGCGTAGAGGAAATTGGCGTCCTTGATCAGGTTCTTGTCAGCCCCCTTGAGGTTTGAAGCCTGTTCAGCCTTTTGCAGCTCTTTAAAGGTCAAATGCAGTGAGTGACCGTCACGCATGGTCACCCTATAGCCAGTGGCAGTCTTGCGGATATTTCTATAGATACCGGACGGGTTCTGCCCGAACTTCATCATGGCGGCCTTGATCGCCGAGACGGTCACACAATTCCCCTCGACGCCCTGATAGAAACCGCCCCAGATATCGCCAGGCTTGACGCCCACCGGCACGCTGGAAACGCTGGCGCTGCCAGGCTCAACCCAACGCTCATCATCTGCACTCTCCTCACCCGCCAGCATGTAACCGTAGTGGTGCCCCAGCGGCTCCTGCCTCTGGTGATCATGCTTGACCCCCTCCAGCACCAGCGCTGAGCCAAAGTTGCGAACGCCCACTACGCCAACCGCGCCCTTGCCCCGCATCTCATTGGATTCGACATACCGCATAAAACCAACCATGCCCATGCCATTGAGGAGTCGCTGGGGAGTTTCGCCTTCTCGCGTACGGGTCAGCACCGCCTCAAAGCTGTTGCTCTTCGAGGCGCGCGTGCCTTCAAGCTGCTTGCGCTTGACGAACGCGGCAAAGATGAAGCTGGCGTTTTGAATAGCGCCCCGGTCATTGCCAACGAACCCTGAGGCTCGCGCGGCGCGCTGCAACTCATCCTGAGTCAGATGGAGCTTGAATTCGTCCTTCATGATCACGTCATAGCCACCTGCAACCGGCGTTACTCGATCAAATACATCGGCAGGGCTTTGGCCAAACCTGAGCATCATCATCTTGATCACCGCAGCGTGAGTGCTGACATCTAAATGCTCACCAAAGCGACGCTCCGCAGCGTTGAAGGCATTGATAATTGCCTTGGGTTTTTCACCTTTTTTGCCAACGGGGAAATATTCCTCACCTCGGGTGGCCGAAAAACCAACTAACGCGGTTTGAGGAAACCGCATAGCGTTGGATTTGTTCACAGGCACAACACTGCCTGAAACCGAACTCATCATTTCATTACCCACCTGCACAATTGATAAGCGACCCCCGATATAAAACGAGGGCAAGACACACTGATGATCGACTTACAACTTACTATCGCGCATTACGTGAACGCGATTGCATCGCCCCGTACCGGAATTTTCCCTCTCCTCCCGTAATACTCTTCAACACCGTTAATCACCACCGCCGAGTGATTACCGCAATTGACAACACCCAACTCACCACGCGCAAGTTCACTCACAGGAACACGCTTGATATAGCCCCTCAACCCCAGCCTGAGTAGCGCTTCCCCAGGCTTGTTTTCATCTTCATCCTCACCTTCATTCAAGCTATAAATGGCAAACCCGAAACCCCTTCGCGCGTAACCATCGTTATTTTCCAGTTGAGCCCGTTTGGCACTTACCGCAAACAAGAAGTGCGCGTCCTTGAGCACTTCTTTATCTCGGCTGACAAACCTGGACGCTCGCGCAGCCTGCGCTAACTCCCCACGACTTACATGCAGCGAGTAGCCGTCGCGCATGACCACTCGATAGCCGTTACCCTCTTTGCTAACGTCCTGAAAAATATCCGTGGGACTTTGCCCAAACTTGAGCATGGCGGCCTTGATCGCCGCCACCGTCACACAATTGCCAGTAGGCCCCTGGCGGAACCCAACCCAGAAATGATCCGGTTGGGCGCCATTGCGCTTGCTCGACAGATCTGCAAGAGCGCCTGGCCGCGGTAACACCTGCTGCAAACTCGCCATAAGCTCGCTGAGCCTTAGCGAAAACGTATTGAGTAAGGTCGCCAAGTCCGCTTGGGTACCACCCCACAACGAAGACAGGCCGCCATAGGTTGAGGCATTTACGTGACGCGAACTACTTTCAAGGGTAAGTGCAGCACGCGCATCAAGCGCCTGATAGCTGCGGCTTACAGCGGATGCAGAATTAATTGCCAGTCCGGACATACATTCACCTTTTTAAAGTACCCCCCTGCATCGTCAGCCAAGGGGGCAACTTCTTCAGCCCATGCTCTGAAAAGACCTGCCGAACTTACGCTCGCGCCCGGTGATCCGTATTCGCGCCCCAGGCGTTGTCGAACCGGTTCCGGCTGCGGTTAAGCAAAACATGATCCAAAGAGTCATCGGCAGGCCCAGGGGAGGTCAGTTTCAACTTGGGGCTGCTGCCAGGCGTGACCTCGGGTTGCACGTCACCAGGCTTGGTGTCCGCCTCAAGGTTTTTCGGGGTCCGGGAGATCTTCACCGTTTCGCCATCAACCTCTGGCGTGTCCGGCTTATTTACCACCACGGACGGCTGCCCATCGACCTCCGGCTTTTCAGGCGTATTCAGCGCCAACGGCGTCTGGCCATCCACTTGGGTTTTTTCCGGGGTATTCAGCACCAGCGGCGGCTGGCCATCGACCTCGGGCTTGTCCGGGGTGCTCAGCACCAACGACGTCTGACCATCAACTTTGGATGTGTCCGGGGTGTTCAGCACCAACGACGTCTGGCCATCAACTTTGGATGTGTCCGGAGTGTTCAGCACCAACGACGTCTGGCCATCGACTTTGGATGTGTCCGGAGTGTTCAGCACCAACGATGTCTGACCATCGACTTTGGATGTGTCCGGAGTGTTCAGCACCAACGACGTCTGGCCATCAACTTTGGATGTGTCCGGGGTGTTCAGCACCAGCGATGTCTGACCATCGACTTTGGGTTTGTCTGGGGTGTTCAGCACCAACGATGTCTGGCCATCAACTTTGGATGTGTCCGGAGTGTTCAGCAGCAACGATGTCTGGCCGTCGACCGTTGAGGTGTCACGAATAACATTTACTTCAGGATGAGCGTGATCGCAGTTAATCACCTGAACCGTCATGTTAATTCCAGCGGTCTGACTATTCTGCAACGCCTTAGCCAACAGAGTGTCTGGCACTTCGCGAGTCAGCGTTTTGGTCAACATGCCCGCCTCCGGGCGGTTCTCGGCGTCATTGCCGGGGTTCTCCATTGACTCAGGTTCGGCGTTTTGCACCGGCTTGGGCATCACAGCAGCGTCCGCAAGGGCTTTGGACGCAATATCCTTGAGCAATTGCACGCCGGTATTCGCCTTTGGATCTGCGTCCGCCTGCTCAGGCGTTTTTTCAGCGGTTCCTGCAACCACGCTTGAGCCCGGGTTGGCCTGCGGCGTCACTTTAGGCAACACGCCCGCCTCAGGCATTGGTTGGGGTATTGCGCCTTGGCGGGTGAACATGTTTCGCATGGCCTTGAAGAGCGATTCCAACATATCAAAAATCTGATTCAGAACCGCCGTGTTCATAGTAGCGTGATCGTCTTTCGACCCTGCATCATGATCAAGCAGTGGCATATCGGTAATACCATTAGACACCATCGGATCATGCACTTTATCAACCACAGGTTTGTCTTGACCCTGTAATGGGAAGTTATGATTCATGGGCATAAAATTATTAATTGGCAGATTAGACATATAGTTACCCTTATTCTGCGTTTCTCCACGCCGGCACGCGACCGGAGAAACTGTCGACTTCATTGGAATTTTAAAACACGTATGAGTGCTGACACTCCCCTCTTTCGTGGATTCCCACGACTTTAAGTTCCGACTTTTCCAATTCACATTAGGAAACCAATAGGAATCGAGGGAAAACTCCTTATAGACACTCACGAAAAACCGTGAGCGCTTGCCTCTCCAATACAAATAACGAAGACACAAAGGGCAACAGTCGTCATCCATGACACTTGATGACATCATCAAACGCTAACAACGCACTTCAACTATGCTAGTTACTACGCGCGCAAACACTTTGTCTTAAATAACAAAATCAACGGACATGAAAAAGGGCGCTTGAAGCGCCCTGGACTTTAAATCGGATAGATAGCTGATATTACGGCATCACCGCTTCGTGCTGCGGCTGGCTCACCCCAAGCAAATGCCCTACCTGCGCCAAATCAGTTTCGCGGCGCATTGCGCTGAATAACTCCACCGCCTCCGGATAGTTACGGGTCAGCATCGCCAGCCATTGCTTCAACCGGCCAGGCGCCTGACGCTCAGTCAACTGCTCCACGCACTGGCGCCAGAACGCTTGAAGCAGCGGCTGCATCTGCGCCCAGGTCATTTCCACCACATCTTCACCTGCACGGGCGGCGGCAATCTGCCGAGCCAAGTCCGGGCGCGCCACCAGGCCGCGACCGAGCATGATGTCTTCGACGCCGCTGATTTCCCGACAGCGCCGCCAGTCTTCGACGCTCCAGATATCACCATTGGCGAATACCGGCACCTTGACCACGTCCTGCACACGCGGGATCCACTCCCAATGCGCCGGTGGCTTGTAGCCATCGGCCTTGGTGCGCGCGTGCACCACGATATGCGCCGCGCCGCCTTCGGCCAGCGCGGTGGCGCACACCAGCGCGCCGTCCGGGCTGTCGAAGCCCAGGCGCATCTTGGCGGTGACCGGGATATGCGCCGGCACCGCACGGCGTACGTGCTCGACGATCTGGTTGAGCAGCTCCGGCTCCTTGAGCAGCACCGCGCCGCCACGGGACTTGTTGACGGTCTTGGCCGGGCAGCCGAAGTTCAGGTCGATGACCTGGGAGCCCAACTCACAGGCCAAGGCGGCGTTTTCCGCCAGGCATACCGGGTCGGAGCCGAGCAATTGCACGCGCAGAGGTACGCCCGCAGCGGTATGCGCACCGTGCAGCAACTCTGGAGCGAGCTTGTGGAAATAGGCCGGGGTCAGCAGGCGGTCATTGACGCGAATGAACTCGGTCACGCACCAGTCGATACCGCCCACGCGGGTCAGCACGTCGCGCAGGATGTTGTCGACCAACCCCTCCATGGGCGCCAAAGCAATTTGCATGGAAAACACTCAACAAAAATCGTGGCGCAGTTTACTGGTTTTCCTTGGGCAACCGTTAACCCCCTGTCAGGGCGGGGCCATAACCGTCGAGAAACTCGGCGGGCATGCGCTTTGGCTTGCCGCTGGACAGTTCGATGCAGACAAAGGTGGTTTGGGCCCGCAGCAGGGTCACGCCATCACGCGGGCGTACCAGCTGAAAACGACGGGTCATTTTCAGGCGCTGGTCCCAATCGACGATCCAGGTGGCCAGTTGCAACTCATCGCCTTCGTAGCCCGCCGCCAGATAGTCGATTTCATGGCGCACCACGGCCATGGCGCGATCCAGGCGGCGATATTCGGTGAGGTCCAGGCCCAGACGCTGGGAGTGGCGCCAGGCGCAGCGTTCCAGCCAGGACACGTAGACCGCGTTGTTGGCGTGCCCGAGGCCGTCGATGTCTTCAGGCGCAACCTGCAGATCGATGATGAACGGCGTTGCCAAATCCCAGCCCATGCGGTGCTCCCAGTCGATTAATGTCGGCGGGGGGCAGTGTATCAGGCGCTTTGCCGCGCCTGTAGACGGCGACCGGCCAACAGCGTCAGCACCCCCTCGACCACACGCGGGTCGGCCAGCACTTTCTGGTGCCCGCCCTGCTCCAGGCGCAGCAGCCGGCTGTCGAACCAGGCGTCATGAATCGCTTGCGACGCTTTGACCGGCACAAAGGTATCGTCTTCAGCGTGCACAATCAGGCCGGGGATACTCATCTGGTAGTGGGCGACATCCAAGTGCTTGAGCGGCATGCCGAAAGTGTGTTCCACCTCCTGGATAAACGCCGCGCGAGCGCGCGCCGGCAAACCGACCATGTGGGTAAAACCGCGCAGTACGTCAAGGAAACGCGATGGCGCGGCAATACTCACCAGCGCCTCGGTATGCAGCCCCAATTGCACCGCCAGCATCGCACTGGCGCCGCCCATGGAATGGCCGATTACCGCGTGCAGCGGCGGCAGCTCGGCGGCTGCCTCGAGCATGGCACGGGCAAACAGCAGCACATGCGCTTCACGCCCTGGCGAATGGCCGTGGGCGGGGCCATCCAGGGCGATCACTGAATAACCGTTATCCACCAGCGCGGAGATCAGGCTGGCGAACTGGGTTGGCCGACCTTCCCAACCGTGCATCATCAGCACCGCGGGCCCCTGACCCCAGCGCAGCGCAGACAGGCCGAAACGCAGGGTGATGCGTTCCGATTGCGCCAACAGCGGTAATTCCCAGTCACGCGGTGGCAAATCGCGCGGGGTCATGAAGGCACGACGCATCTTGCTGGCCACTGTGTGTGGCGCCAGGTGCCCCAGCGTGCCGTTAAAACGACGAATCCAGGTTAACGTGCCCATGCTGCAAGCCCTCTTCCTATTGCACAGCCGACTTGGCGGCGCGCAATACCCGGTCGGATAACTCACCCGGCCCGAGGGCACGGGCCAACGCCAGACCACCGATCATCAGCGCCATGTCCGCCAAGGCCTTGTCGGTATCCTCGGGGCTGGCGGCGAGTTGGGCGGCCATCAGTTCCACATGCTCATTGAGTGCTTCACGAAAGGCCTCGGGCAGGCGCGCCATCTCGCCAACGGTGGCCGGGATCGGACACGCCTGGGCCGTGGAGTCACGGTGCTTGCGTGACAGGTAGAACGCCGCCACCAGCCCCCTGCGCTCTTCGCCGGTGAGTTGCGCATCCATATCGTCAATCGACGCACGCCGCCGGGCCAGCAGCTGTGTGAACGCCTCCAGCATCAGCGCGTCCTTGCTTTCAAAGTGCGCGTAGAAACCACCAACGGTCAGCCCCGCCGCCCCCATGACCTCGCCCACGCTCGGCTCGGCCGGGCCACGCTGGATCAACGCGGCGCTGGCGGCTTGCAGAATACGTTCGCGGGTTTGCGCTTTTTTATCGTTCATCGTTGCCTCCGACTTTCATGGGTTGAATATTATTACCATAATAATATTTCGCAAGCGACACGCATGACCACTGGTCAGAACAGAAGAAGGGAAGAAGGGAAGAGAGGAGAGAGTTGGCCAAACGCCAGACAAACAAAAGGGCCATTCAATAATTGAATGACCCTTAAAAATCCCGCAGAGCGGGTAATCGTGGCGTCCCCTAGGGGACTCGAACCCCTGTTACCGCCGTGAAAGGGCGGTGTCCTAGGCCACTAGACGAAGGGGACACAAACCTTCTGTACACTGATCAGCGCTGAGAACTGATCGATTCAAGGACGGTGTGGCCAGACCTTGAACCTGTAAATTGGTGGAGCTAAACGGGATCGAACCGTTGACCTCTTGCATGCCATGCAAGCGCTCTCCCAGCTGAGCTATAGCCCCGGATTTTTCGTCTCGCGACG
>Ga0247732_10001295_pt1 | contig 10276 bp, 11 predicted proteins | sample UWRJL163409C2_FD_180940 | JGI IMG/M metagenome (GOLD analysis project Ga0247732, IMG submission 180940) | Plant litter microbial communities from Arlington Agricultural Research Station in Wisconsin, United States - UWRJ-L163-409C-2 | ecosystem: Environmental > Terrestrial > Plant litter >...
GGAACTTTTACTAAGGTATCTCCGAGAGGGGCTTATGCTATCATAGAAGATAAAAAAGGAAACATCTGGACTACTGGTGAAATTAATCCGAAAACCTGGGCGCTTTCACGTTATGATGTAAAATCTTTGTACAGTAAAAATCCAACTGTTACCGAGATACTGTCAGCAGGGCCAGCACTTTTGGGGCTTTTAGAAGCAAACGATGGAAGCATTTGGTTTGGAGGTCTAGGATCTATGACGGGAGTGTATCGTTATAATGGAAAAACTGTAACAGACTTTAAAAGTAAACCACAGCAGCAATAATTTGTATGGCTCAGCTAAAAATCATTTACTAATTTATCAATCAAAAAACTGCTTACCATGAAAAAAAGAAATCTCAATTACTTCATTTTAATTATTACTCAATGAATAAACACTTAAAAACCCTGAGCCCAGTTTTTTTATTGCTGGCCTTTTGTCTCCAGACAAATATGCTGTTTGGACAAAGTAAAACACGATATACCAAAGAGGTACAAGCAAAAATTAAACAGTTCGAAAATAACTTGGGTTTATGGGTACAGATAGGAAATCAGCAATTTACCCTCGCCGACAGAATGAAAAGCAACCATGTAAACGGAGTAAGTATAGCATTGATAAAAGATTATAAAATTGAATGGGCCAAAGGATATGGTTGGGCAGATAGTGCTGCAAAACAACCTGTTACCACTAACACCTTATTCCAGGCAGGTTCTATCAGTAAATCATTAAATGGAGTTGGACTTTTAAAATTGATGCAAGAAGGTAAACTAGATCTTTATGCAGATATCAACAACTACCTAAAATCATGGAAATTCCCTTACGACTCTCTTTCAAAAGGAAAAAAAATAACGATAGCAAATTTGTTAAGTCATACTGCAGGACTATCCGTACATGGTTTTGAGGGTTATGAGAAAGGTGATACCATACCAACACTTATGCAAATTTTAAATGGCGAAAAGCCTGCAAACAGTAAGGCTGTACGTTCTATGTATGAACCATCCCTTAGACATCAATACTCAGGTGGAGGAACAACCCTATCGCAGCTGCTATTGCAAGATATCACAGGGCAGGCTTACGATACCTATATGTGGAACAATGTATTGAAACCAATTGGAATGAACCATAGTTCTTACACACAACCGCCATCTGCAGATAAAGAAAATTTATTGGCAACAGGCTATTATAATGATGGAAAAGCAGTGAATGGAAGATATCATATTTACCCAGAACAAGCTGCCGCTGGCTTATGGACAAACCCTACAGATCTAGCTAAATATATTATAGCAACACAACTCTCCTTACAAGGAAAAAGCAATAAAACATTTTCTCCAGAAATTACTAAACTTAGATTGACCCCTTATATTGATAATTCTGCAGCATTAGGCGTATTTATTATTCAAAAAGGAAATGAAAAATACTTTACCCATGATGGTTCTGACGAAGGCTTTGTGGCGGCATACTTCGGTAGCATGGAAACTGGAAATGGAGCGGTAGTGATGGCTAACACTAATAATGGAAGCCTTTTATACGAAATCATTAATTCCCTAGCTAATGTTTATAACTGGAAAGATTTTTACACCCCTAAAATGAAACAGGTTGTTACCGTAAATAACCAAATATTGAAATCATACGCAGGAAATTACAAACTACGTAGGGATACTTTTAATGTTACGCTAGAAAAAGAAGGCCTGGTACTGTGGTTGGATAGTAAAACGAAGTACAAAATTTATTTTACTTCTGATACTGATTTTTTTATGTTGGAAATGGCTGGATCAGAAATCAAATTTGTAAAAAACAGCAACAATGAAATAACTGGATTTGATATTGATGATAATGGTTATAAAATGCAAGCGCTGAAAATTAAATAAACAGCCTACATCATCGTTTTTGAAACAATGTGTGCACCATTATATCTGCAAAAGATAATACACCAGTTCACGAATAAAGATAATAATGCAAGGAGTTTGGTGATAAGCAGCTTTACCCGAAAGATGTATTTAATTTAATTGAAATGTAAAGCTCTAAAGGAGTGCCTTTGGCACAAAACCAGTTATGAAATTTAAGGCTAGTCCTGCCTGCCAGCCGTGGCTGGCTGTACATTACAATCCCCGATGAAACCTGTGAAACAAGCAAGCATACAAAAACAAGAGACAGTGGTGCTTAAACCGGGGGATTTTCATTGCCATCAGGTTTAGAAATTAAATGGCTGTGCTAAAATGGAAAATAGCATGGTTCAAAAAAATTTAATAATCGGGTATTAAACGTTTATATTCGTTTATAAATGATTAAAAATGGATAAGTTGCGCCAAGCGGCGAGTTAGTGGCAATGCAATGCGCACTATAAGAATGATGAATTAATAAAGAAAGACTTAAAATAATTAAACTCTCTTTATGGAATACCTGGAGATAATGAATCTTAATTCCAAATTACTAGCTCCTTCATCATTTACCTATGATATTTAAATTATGAAATACATCTTATACATTCTATTAATAATAAATATTTCATCCTGTCAGAATACTTTCAAGAATGAAACCTCAAAAGATGTAATTATAGATAGTATTGAATTAAAGCCAAGACCAGATTACAGAATTGATAGAAACGATAGTATTTGTATTAAAGAAATAGAAAGAGCAAAAGAAGACATAGAGAATGGAATATTTGAATATTCAATACATGATTTTGGAAGAAAATACATTCATCAACAAGAAATCAGGGAACTACTTAATTCTAAAAATATAAAATATAGCCCTCTTGGTGAAAATTGCACCGACGAATTAAACTGTTACGGATATCACATGGATAGCGTAATTAGAACGAAATATGGTGATGATTTTATAGACAGTATTTTAATTGAATCAAAAAAACTCTCTGACTCAAAATGGAAAACAAAAATCTATAATTCCAGAGAAGTTGACAGTATAGCTTACTATCTAAATTCAGATTCTGAAAACACTATAGATGATTTTATAAAGTCTAAAATACATTTACCAGACGGTTGGAAACGAAGTGGTGATGTCGTTTATATAAGACAGGATATTTTTTTAGAACTCATAATTGATAATAAGGGCAAACCTTTTCTATTGGAAAACAAAGCAGAACTTAATTTAAAAAAAGAAAATAAGAAATTTTCACGGCAAATATTGAATCAAATAATAAATTCGGTAAGATCAATGAAGCCATGGATACCAGCAAAGCTTAACGGCCACAAAGTCAAAACTGAACAATTATTATATATCAACTTCGATGAATGAGAAATTAGCTGGTGTATCTTGCCTTTAAAAAATATTTAAATTGAAAAACTGCCACTAACAGCGGCTTGGCAAAAGTGGCGGAGAATTCTTCTCCAACCTTGCCAATCTTTTAGTAATTTTAGCTTTAACCGTCACCTTCGCCAAGCCGCCAAACGTTGTGCGGCATATTAAACGACAACTGTAATGACAATAGAAGCATTTGGAAATATTGAATTTAACAAGAGAAACAAGGAGTGGTTTGGACTTGTGGATAATATTTGCCCCGACAATAAAGTCGAACTTAGCATTTCTGTTGACAATATAGACCAGGACCTAAATGAAAAAATTGAATTGGTCAAAAAATTTGCTGCGGACTACGAAGTTATTGTTGCTGACCTTTATGACTTAGCGTATAAAAAGTACAAGGACACTGAATTTGAAGTAACGAGAGAGGAAATAGAAAAAATGTATTTCTTGACAGCGGTAAATTTAAAAGCGGACAATAGAACCTGGTGGTTGGTGTTGGAACCTGACTTCAACGTGACTTCAATCTACGACCACTTTTTACGTTTTACTATGTCGGACAGAAAAATTATTTGGGCAAACTTTGATATAAATACGACCGCCTAACACGGGTTCTGCGTCAGGCGGGCTGACGTGGAAACTTAAAGCTTAGTACTTCTATTGAACTTTAGTAATAAATTGAAGCTTTGTGCTCTAAACCCGCCCGAACGCAAAGCCCGAAACCGTCAGGCTGTGAAAAAACTCCTTTTATAAATTAAAAAACTCCAAAAAACGTATTCATAAAAAGCATTACAAGCGATTTAGGACAACGCCATTTTTAGGCAGCCAACTTTTGCTGGTAAATTTGAAAGCCTAGACCCAGCTTAAAACAGCTCGTATTTAACAGAGACAAACCTTTCCTTTTGTAGGGAGACTTCCAGCCCTTTAGCTTCGAAATCAGTTCGGGAACGCCAAGGATGTTCATCGAACGCTTGATGTTATAAACCAGCATGATCAAACTATGTTCCCCATTTACCTTCTCCAGCCCCGTTAAATTTGTGTGGTTGTAGCCCCATTGTCGCTTTATGGTACCGAAAATATGCTCATTGATCTCCTGTCGCCTCCGGTATAATTGTTGGTTTTCCCGGTAACGCTGGTTATTCTCTTCTACAGCAACAGCATATTCGCTCCTATCAATCTCCCTACCTCCTGTTCTGCTGGTACAGAGCGTTTTTACAGGGCAATCTTTGCAAGCGGGGCTTCGGTATTTCTTGAAGTTATAACTCTCCTTTTCTCTACTTTTCTTATGCCATTTACCTGTGGTTTTCAGAAGATGTCCTTCTGGACACAGATAACTGTCGGTCGCTCCATCATAACTGAAATTGGCAACCAGATAGTCCCTTGTAGTACCGTTCTCATTGGTTTGTACTAGTGTGGGATAGGCCACAATCGTGCTGATTTGCTCCTGTTTGCATTGTGTGATTTCTCGACCGTTGTGATAGCCCTTATCAACCAAAGCAGTATACGTTTCTACCCCAAGGTTAGCCTTGGCTTCTAAGGCAATTGCCGTTAAAGCGTTCCTATCGTTACGGTTAATGGTATGCGTAGCAACTACCAAACTGTGCTTGTCATCAACCGCGGCCTGGATGTTATAGCTCACCTCAACCACTTGTCCCTGCACTAAAAGTGCCTGTGCATCTTCATCTGTAGTACTAACCTGCGTATCGCCACTGGCCTTCAGCTTTTCTTCCAACAATTCGTACCTGATCCTATTGGTTTTCAATCGAGCTATCTTACCTTGCATATCGGCTATCTCTTGGCTGCTTTCCCCTGCATCATTCCGTGCCAACTCATCTAGATAGCCCTGTGTTTTTTCTTCAATGTAAGCTAAATGTTTAGCTATCTTTTTTTGACTGAAATTAGCCTTTTTACTGTTATGTGCCCTACTCTTGGTGCCATCGATCGCAATCGTTTCCCCTGCAATCAGATCTGCATCTCTCAAGAAGGAAACAAAAACCTTGAACAGCTTCTTTAGCCCTGTGGGGTTATCCTTCCTGAAATCGGATATGCTGTGGTAGTTCGGCACCAAACCGCACAAAAGCCATTGCAACTCGGTGTTCCTGCCACATTCCCGCTCAAGCTTTCGAGAACTGCGAAGACCGTTTAGATAGCCGTACAGGTAAATCTTTAAAAAAACACAGGTGTCAAAACTTGGACGACCTTCCTTTTTTAATAGCTGCAATCCAAAACCCAAGCTTTGCAGATCAATATTTTCAGCAAAGGCATCTATAAAACGAACTGGGTTGTTCTTAGAAATACAATCTTCTAAACTCGAAAATAACAACTGACTGCGTGAAATACCATGAATATGTTGCATCATTAAAAATAAGAATCATTCAACTATTAAACAATCATATCACTATATTTAAAAGTTAAAGTAACAAAGGTTTTTTCACAGACTGCCGTTACAAGCAACCGTAGGACGACACTACGACAATCAAACGACAATGAAAATGACATACATTATTATAGGAATTATTTTAGCTGGTGGACTTGTTTTCTACTTGACGAGTTGCAGAAATAAATCAACAGCAAACGACAAGCAAGCAATTGCCGATCAAGACACGACAAAACCGAAAGTTCATCAGACAAAGGAAAACGCATTTGAAGGTTTAAGAAATATGGCGTTTTCAGCCACACCCGAACAACTTGGACTTTCTTTGTCGACTGACAAGACTGTTGTTTACGGAGTAATTATGGATTGGGAAATGGGCGGATCGACAGCTTCAACTGTTGCTTATCAAACAGGTGACGCAAGTTTGTATTTAAGTTCAGGTGGTGGCGTTATTGGTGGCGGACAACATCAAAACGTAAATAGTGCAGCAAAAAAATTTGTAAGTTTGGCACAAACTTTTCTCGGCAAGACATCTAAAACCGAAATGACAACTTTGCCTTCAATAGACGAAGTGAAATTTTACTTTTTGACAAACAAAGGTGTTTATGTTGGACAAGAGCAAATGAAAAATTTTGAAAACAATTCATCTTCTTGGTTGAAATTATTTGAAGAAGGAAATACTGTTTTGACTGAACTACGCAAGACAAGTGAAAAATAATTACGACATAGCGGACAGAAAAATGGCAGCTTGTAACATCGGTTTGGCAATATGGCGGGTTTCGCACTTCTATGGAACCTTTGTGCAAGTGTCTCAACATTAGGAATACTATTGAACTTTGGTGCTACCCCCCCCCCGCTTTCGCCAAGCTGCAAAACGTTATAAGCCACTTTAGAAGAACGAATGTAAATACAGCAAAATTTAATGAAGATAATATCAGTAAGACAAAATCCAGAATACAAAGAAAGAGCTATAAAATATTTTCAAGACAGTTGGTCTGAAATTTCACCTGTTATTTATGAAGATTGTATATCAAATAGCATTAATGCTAAACAATCTCTACCTCAATGGTATATATTAGAAAAAGAGGAAGAAATAATTGGTTGTGCAGGATTAATAACAAATGACTTTATAAGTAGAATGGATTTATATCCTTGGATTTGTGCGATTTATATTGAAGAAAAACATAGAGGAAATGCTTACGGAGCATTACTCATAGAAAAAGCTAAAAAAGACACAAAAGCTTTCGGATTTAGTTTTTTGAATTTATGCACCGACCATATAGGTTATTATGAAAAATATGGATTTAAATACATTGGACAAGGCTACCATCCTTGGGAAGAAAACTCAAGAATTTATCAAATCGAGGTATAAAAACGGCATATAACAAAGTTGACGTTATGTGAAATATTAAAAATAACAACGTTATGAAACAAAATGGGATTTTAATTACACTATCGCTTTTGTTAGGTATAGTCGGATTTTTTGTTAGAGATCTCTTCTTAAGCTTTTCAATGACTTATATTTCAGGAGAAAAAATCTCATTCGAGAACAGTTGGAAATTACCCTACCAAACTTTCCCTTACCTACTATTTATCCTTTCTTTAGCAATAATTCCTTTTTTGTATTTACTCGTAAAAAAGATTTGTAGGCTGAACACTTTATCTAGAAAATCGATCTCAATTATATTAATCATTACCTCTGGTGTCATACTTTTGGCAAGCCGCATCATGTACTTAAAATTTAAAGCATCTCAAATAAATGAGATGTTACAGAGAGCAGAATTTGCTAATGAAGCTGAAATTCCAAGAATTAGATTTGAAGATGTAAATTTAGAAACATTCCTTTTAATTGGTTTATGTGTTGGTACGCTAATCACTGTATTAATTTTCGGAAGAAGAAAAAATATTAACACATAATAACTAAAATAGCTTTGTGCTAAATAGAAAAAATTCATTAAAAGATTAAACGATTATGGCACTTTATATACTACAAGCCAAAATGAAAACACTTTTTATCCTGTCAGCTCTTCTATTTCTTATAGCTTGCACAGAAAGCAAAACAGCTAATTCTACTAATCCTATCGCTAAAAAAAAGATAAAAACTGATACTATTAAAGTAGATAATATTACTAGGATTGAACCTAAAATTACCAAACAAACTACCCTATTCGAAATTGCTGGCAATTATATTCTTGAAGATAACGATACAGATTGCAAATTCGATTTAAGCCTTTATTACAAAAATGATCAACTGTTCTATCAATTAAACACCCATACCAGGAAGCTAGCTGATAAAGCAGAAATTGAACTTAATGAAGAAAAAGATGGTTACTACATTACTTTCAATAATATAGAATGGAGCGAAAACGAAGGCGCACTAGATGATGATGGCGAACAAATTGATAAAGAAATTCTCTTACCAACAGCTGTTCAGGGTGTATTGTATAAAGATAAAATCAGCATACAAAACACCGGTAATGCGATGAATTATTATGTAAAAATTGGAGAGTGCGACTTAAAATTTATTCATCTGATTAGACAGTAAATTTAAATACAAAATAACTAACCTGCTGATTTTAAATCATCAGCTGTGCGTTGAACTTATTAAATTCAAAAATAAATTTCTGAATTTAGAATTTTCATTACCTTTGTCAAAAATTATAACAATGCTACGTCTACAACATATCCAAAAAAATAGCATTAACCAGTCTTGTTGGTTAAGTGGCTCGGGTATGGATTTTAGCTTCCTATCTGGCTATTAAGGTTTCGCTAATTAATTACAGAAACCAATAAAAATTCAATTATTTAAAAAATCGTTGCTTTAGGATATTTCTTAAGCAATACAATTATATCCTTATGGACATATTATATACTGTAGAAGAAAAATATCTACAGGCCATAGAAGAATTAAACTATGGAGAGTTGCCAAAAGCGCTTCATTTATTTAACGAAATCATAGATTCAGACTCTGAATATGCGAGGGCATATTATCAGTTAGGCAGTTTTTATCAGTATCAGTTTAAAAATTACCAATCTGCTGGTTACTATTATAAAAAATGTATCGAACTAGAACCAGCCTTTCCCGATGTATATGAGCATTATTTGAGGTTATTAATTACACTTCAACTGCATAAACTAATTGAAACTACGGCAAACAAAGCCCTGTTGGTTCCAGGAGTGTGCAAAGCTCAAATTTATGAGCATTTAGGTTTGTATGAAGAGGAACTACTTCACTTATCAGCAGCTGCTGCCTACTATAAAAAAGCAGCGCAAGCAAATGCAAATCAAAGTGAACATGGTTTATTTCAGGATCATTTAAAACGTGTTAAAGAAAAACAAACTGCTAATCAGCAGATGATCTATGCTTATCAAGGGTAATTGGCTTGGCCAATTACCCTTAACCCTTTTGGGTGTCAATATTTTAAATCAAAACCACATTTCTTCTGTTATTCTCTTACTAGAAATAGTTACGCTTAAGAAGAATGAATTTCCCCTTATCCTACAAAAAAATATTAGAAAGAATTGATGCTGTAGCACCGCAAAAATATGTGGGAACTCGCAACTTTATTGACGGGGCAGTTACACACCTGTCGCCCTATATTTCTAGAGGTGTAATTAGCACCAAACAAGTTTATGATGCCGTGGTAGCTAAAGGATTTGAGCCTAAAAAGATTGAAAAGTTTATCCAAGAATTAGCATGGAGAGATTATTGGCAACAAATATGGATTGCCAAAGGTGATGCTATAAATAACGACCTTATTAAAAAACAGCCAACTGCAGCACAAAAAGGGCTTGCGAACAGCATAACAGAAAATAATACTGGCATAGAAGCGGTTGACAAAGGAATAGCAGATTTATATAAAACTGGTTACATGCACAATCATGTGCGTATGTATGTGGCTGCTATAGCCTGTAATGTTGGTAAATCTCATTGGCATATTCCCGCCCAATGGCTTTATTACAATTTATTAGATGGAGACTGGGCCTCTAACGCTTTAAGTTGGCAATGGGTTTGCGGTGCAAATAGCCATCGAATATATTACGCTAATCAAGATAATATCAATAGGTATTGCCATACTAAACAGGAAGGCACTTTTTTAGATATGAGCTATGATAAATTTAAAGAATTACCTATTCCAAAAGTTTTAGAGAAGATCGTAAAACCACAATTTATAACCCCACTCCCATCAACAGAAGAACCAACTATCGACCCTAAAAAACCAACATTAATCTATAATTTTTACAATGTCGATCCGCAATGGAGAAGTGATGTTGATGCAAATAGAATATTACTACTAGAGCCAAGCATATTCGAGAAATATCCAGTCTCTGAAAAAGTATTGAATTTTTGCATCTCACTAGCTAAAGAAAATATCAAAGGTATTCAAATATACGCTGCTGAATTTGCCGAATTAAATAAGTTGGCAAAAAAGGAAATTTATTATAAAGAACATCCCTTAAATAAATATAAAGGTAACGAAGACCCAAGAGATTGGTTAACCAGTGTAAACGGTTATTTCCCGTCCTTTTTTGCATTCTATAAAAAAGCCAGAAAAGAATTGATCGTTGCAGAAGAAAAGGACTAAAAAATGGAATCCGTAAATCTTATTTTTCCTCATCAATTAT
>Ga0247732_10001296_pt1 | contig 10272 bp, 7 predicted proteins | sample UWRJL163409C2_FD_180940 | JGI IMG/M metagenome (GOLD analysis project Ga0247732, IMG submission 180940) | Plant litter microbial communities from Arlington Agricultural Research Station in Wisconsin, United States - UWRJ-L163-409C-2 | ecosystem: Environmental > Terrestrial > Plant litter >...
ACCAGCAGTGCTTCTCGATCCAGTCGCGGACGGCGTCGCGTTCCGACTTCCAGCGCTCGGCATTGCCGGGGATCTGCCCGAGCTCGCAGAGCACCACCGCACTGTCGAGGGCCATCCAGCAGCCCATCTTCGACGAGGTGTAGTGCCGCAGTTCTTCGAGCTCCCACATTCCGGAATCGCGCTGACGCCACGCATCGCTGGCTCGATCGGCGATGGAGGCGAGCAGGCGCCCGGTGTCGGCATCGAGCAGGTTGCCCGCCTCGACGTAGCGCCGCATCGTCACGAACAGATCGCCGTAGATGCCGAGCTGCAGCTGCGACTTGGCGGGATTGCCGGTCACCACCGGCCCGATGCCCCGCCAGCCGGGGGCGTCGAGCATCTCCAACTCGGGCGGGGTGCCGCCGTCGAGCGTATAGAAGATGTGCAGCTCGGGCCCGTGCTTCTTGATCGTCGTGAGCAACCACGAGACTGCAGCGTGCGTCTCCTCCCGCAGCCCGAAGCGGGTGAGCGCGTTGACCGTGTAGGCAAGATCCCGCACCCACGCGTAGCGGTAGTCCCAGTTCTTGCCGCCGTCCACCGATTCCGGGAGGGATGTCGTCGCAGCTGCGGCGATGGATCCTGTCGGACTGTGGATGAGCAGTTTCAATGCCAGAGCGCTGCGCTGCACTGCATCAGCCCACGGCCCGTCATAGCTGAATTCGTTCGACCAGCCCCGCCAGTTCTCGATGGTGCGGTCGATCGTCCGGTCGGTGCTCGCGGCGTCGGGAAGGTGCAGCGGCTCGTCGGCGGTGCCCGCCACGATGAGCAGGTGGCGGGAATCCGCAGCGGTCGTGAAGGCACCCTGGAGCGCCCGCGGACCACCGCCCCGCGGGCCGTGCTCGGAGCCCTTGACCGCGATCGTCACACCGTCGATACGGATGACGCGCCCGTGAGTGGTCTGCTCGACCCACGGGCTCGATCGGGCGAATCGGGTGCCCGGCGCGACCTTCCAGCGGAAGTGCACGGAACCCTCGAGGCCATCGACGCGGCGAGCCAACTCCAGCCACGGCAGGCGGCCGGCGACCCCGGTGACCAGGGCGTCGGTCATCCGGGCGGTGCCGCTGGCGGTGGTGAACGTGGTCTCGAGCACGTTGCTGCCCGGGAGGTAGCGACGGGTGACGGTGAACGGATCGCTCGGGGCGAGTTCGATGGCTCCGCCGTCGTCGCCGTCGAGCAGGCGGGCGAAGACTGGGATCGAGTTGAGGGCCGGCACCGGCAGCCAGTCGATGGCTCCGTCGAGGGCGATCAGAGCGACTGTGCGACCATCGCCGATGGCCCCATAGGAGCGCAGGTCGACGTACCCGTCGACACGGTTGGTGGGCTGCATGTCAGGCAATGGCTTCTCCGTGCAGGAACCGTGCGTAGCCGCCGGGCGTGCGCCCGACCGACCGGCCGGAGGTCTGCACCTCGCAGCCGTCTGTGGCCAGGGCCGCGCCGACGATGCGTCCGACCAGGTCGTTGTCTTCGTGCTCGGCGAGCGACGCGAAGCCGCCCGCCGCGAGATACGTGCTCGCCCGGATGCCGAGGTTGGCACCGTGGACGTGCCCGTTCGGGCGGCCGCGGCGATGGGTGCGACGCCAGAGCACCACCTGCTCGGTGCTGAGATCGGCGAAGTCGGGCCGGACGGTGCCGATCATGAGGTCGAAACCCTCGTCGGCGATCGCGAGCTGCTCGGTGATCCAGTTGCGCGGAACCACGCTGTCGGCGTCGGTGTTGGCGATCCACTGCTGCTCTCGCGGCCCGCTCAGCAGCTCGAGCGCGCGGGCGATGCCGGCGGCGCGCGCTGCGCCGACGTTGGCGGAGTCCAGTTCGATCACGTGGACCCCCGCTACCCCGCGGGCCAGGACGGCGGTGAGGTCGCGACAGTTGTCGGCGACCAGCACGATCGGGATGTCGCGAGCCGCGGCATCCCTCGCGGCGAGCACGGCGTGCAGACAGCGCTCGACCAACTCGGCCTCGTCGCGCGCCGGAATCACCACGGCGAGTTGAGTCATGCGAGCCCCGTGCGCTCGGCGACGGACCGGCCATCACGGCTGACGACGTCGAGCAGGAAGTCGGCCTCGACGTGGTGGACGAGGTTGATCAGGCCACGACCCGCCATCGCCTCGTGCACGGCGTCGCCCGACATCGGGTAGTCGCCCACCGGATGCCGCCAGTGACAGAGCAGCACAGTCCCGTCGGGTGCCAGGGCGGTGTCGATGCGATCCAACAGCTGCTCGAGGCCGTCCGGCGCGAGGTAGTAGCCCACCTCGCTGAGCACGATCAGGTCGAACGGTCCGTCGGGCAGGGCCGCGCCGGCATCCGCTCGTTCGATGGTCACGTGCGGTTGGTCGGCCAGTCGCGCCCGCGCCCGGTCGACCGCGGTCTGTGAGATGTCGATCGACAACAGGCTGTCGCAGCGGGGCGCGAGCTCGGCGGTGAGCACCCCGATCGATCCGCCGATCTCGAGTGCCCGCGGATAGCTCGGCGCGGGCAGCGCCGCCACCGTGAGCGCCCGCTTGCGCTGCTCGTACCAGCGATCGGTGAACCCCCACGGGTCGTCGTGCCGGGCGTACAGGTCGTCGAAGTAGTCCATCGGCAGGGCGTCGGCGGTCACGAAGATCTCCAGGGGTCGGCGGAAGTGCTCGAGGAAGTCACGGCGCAGCACGGGGTCTGGCCCGGTGGTCTGCGAGACGAAGGCGGCGAGGGCGCGGGGCTTGCGACCGTCACGCGGCAAGGCGAGGGCGGCGAACCGGTGCCACGGGATGGCGGGGTCGTCGGGTGTTCCCCAGTGCCACATCCAGATCGGGTACTCGATGACCCGCATGCCCTCGGCGACCTCGGCCACCACGTCGCCGACCACCCGGTGATCGCGGTGGCCGTCACCGCGCCATGGCGCGACCACGAGCGTGCCTTCGCGGGGCATATCTGAGAGCAGACGTCGCAGCGCGGTCGCGACCTCGTCGCGCTGCTCCCGGGTCTGACCGTCGGCGAATCCGAGCTCACGGACCGTGGCGCGCGGGGCGAGCGAGCCGACCGCGGCGCGCAGCTCTCGCGAACGTTCGGCGGCCTCACCGGCGTCGGCGCCATCCGTCACCAGCACGACCTGCACGGCGAGGCCGCGCCGGTTGGCCTCGGCGATCAGCCCGCCCGCGCCGAGCGTCTCGTCGTCGGGGTGGGCGGCGATGACAACGATCCGCACGACGCCGTCGAGCGAGAGGGCGGGCAGGCGCGCGAGCCGGGGGTCGTCCGCCCAGGTCTCGGCCGAGGTTCCCGCGAAGGCGCTGTCGAATGTCACCACGGCGGGAGCTCCGATCGCAGCAGTGTCTCGCCGAGCGATGCCTCGTCACGTTCGGCGTGATGCTGACGCACGTAGAGCTGCAGGTCGGCGACGCGCTTGGCGTAGGCGGCGTCGAGCGCGAGCGGCGCGGGCCCGAGTGCACGGCCCGCGCGGGCGATCGTCTCGTCCACCGCCCGGGCGACCGTGGCACGCACGCGCTTGGTGAGCAGACGACCGCGGGCACCGGATGCCTCGCCCGCATCCACGAGCGCTGCGGCCTCGGCGAGCGCCCGCCGACCCGACTCGAGTATCTCGTCGATCGCGCCGAGGTGCATCAGCAGGAAGGGCTTCTCCGCGGATGCCGCCGCGAAGACGTTGCGGGCGAGCCCGACGGCGCCGCCGAACCAGCACGCGGCGACCGCCAATCCTCCCCACGAGAACCCGGGGCGCTCGAGGTACCATCCAGGATCTCCGATCGGGGTCGCGGCGACGTCGGCGAACCGCACCGGCCCGCTCGGGATCTCGGTGAGACCCCGAGCCTGCCAGGCGCCGTCCTGCACCTCGACGCCCTTCCCGCGCAGCGCCACCGCGAACAGAGCCCGGCGGTCGTCGTCGAGGGTCGCGGAGATCAGCGCGAGGTCGAGCGACCCGGCAAGCGAGCACCATTGCTTCGTGCCGTTCACGCTCCACAGGCTGCCGTCCTCGCGGGCGCGCAGTGGCTCGCCGCCCTCCGCCGCGTAGACGCCCCAGGTGCCGTCACCGGCGAGCTCTGCATGCCCGGCCTGGGTGAGGATCGCCGTCGCGTCGAGGTGCGGTTCCATCGCGCGGGCCGCCCCGAGATCGATGGCCGCCGCCGTCGCGAGCGCCTCCCAGAGCTGTCGCGTCTCCCCCGTGCCCGGCACGGCGTCCACGGTGCGCGCCCAGGCCAGGGCGGAGGTCGCGTCGATGACCGGGTGGTCCAGCAGTGATGTGACGAGCGGACCGGGATGCTGCGGCCTCTCGCCGAGCAGGCTCACGGGCATCCGCGACCATTCCACTCCCACCATGGGCCGCACGGTACGCGCGAAAGCAGTGGTTGCCCCAGGGGGTTGACGCGACGCCAAAAGCCACGCGGAGCCGCGACCCCTAGGGTGCAGTATGAGTAAAACCGATTCCGCGCCCGAGCTTCTGGTTCTCGGCGTGATGGCCACCTCGCGCAAACCCGACGAGCGCCGGCTGCCCATCCACCCGGCCCACCTGGAGCGGATCGACGCCGATCTGCGCGCGAACATGATCCTCGAACGGGGCTACGGTCTGCGGTTCGGCATCCACGACGACGAGCTCGAGCCACTCGTCGGCGCGATGGCCGATCGCGACGAGATCATCGCTCGCGCCGACGTGGTGCTGCTGCCGAAACCGCAGACCTCCGACCTGGAAGACCTGCGGGACGGTCAGGTGCTGTGGGGCTGGCCGCACTGCGTCCAGGATCGCGAGATCACCCAGCTCGCCATCGACAAGAGCCTCACCCTCATCGCATGGGAGGCGATGAACCACTGGCAGGCAGACGGCGGATTCGGGTTGCACGTCTTCCACAAGAACAACGAGCTGGCCGGGTACTGCTCGGTGCTGCACGCGCTGCAGCTGTGCGGGTCGACCGGTGACTACGGCCGTCGGCTCAGCGCCGTGGTGATCGGATTCGGCGCGACCGCGCGCGGTGCCGTCACCGCCCTGAACGCGCACGGCATCCACGACGTGCGAGCGCTCACCAACCGCGGGATCGCGGCGGTCGGATCCCCCATCCCCTCTGTCGACATCATCCAGTTCGAGCACAGCGACGAGGAACCATTCGAGAGCACCGTCAACACGGAGGACGGCCCGGTGAGCTTGGCCCCGTACCTCGCCGAGAACGACATCGTTGTGAACTGCACCCTGCAGGATCCCAACGCGCCCCTCACCTACCTGACGCTCGACGACCTCGATCAATTCCGGCCCGGCAGCCTGATCGTCGACGTGTCGATCGACGAGGGGATGGGATTCAGCTGGGCTCGCCCGACCTCGTTCGCCGACCCGATGTTCACGGTCGGCGACTCCACGAATTACTACGCGGTGGATCACAGTCCGTCGCTGCTCTGGAACTCGACCACCTGGGAGATCAGCGAGGCCCTGATGCCGTTCCTCCGTACCGTGATGGAGGGACCGTCATCGTGGGCCGGATCGGAGACCATCCAGCGTGCGATCGAGATCGAGGATGGCCGCGTGCGGAACGAGGCGATCCTCACCTTCCAGGGGCGGTCGAGCGAGTACCCGTACCCGACGGCGCCCTGACGCGTCGTGTCGCGTTAGTCGTCCGTGTCGACCGAGTTCGTGACGACGTCGCCGCTACCCGCATCGAGGCGGATGCTGTGCCGCTGGTTGGCGGAGTCGACGACGTCGCCCTCCCAGACCACCGCACCCTGGTGATCGTCGAGTCCGAGTTCGGTGACCGACCCGGCAACAGCGTCTCGCATCAGCTCGGATGCCTTCGACACCCCGATCTTTGCTGCCGCGAGGAACGCCACGTTCTCGGCGAGATCGCCGGCGTCGGAGGTCTTCGCCGTCGGGCCGGCGATGACCGAGGAACCGTCGGCACTCACGTGCACCTCCTGCTCGCTGCCGTCGTCGGCGACGACCAGCACCTCCCAGGAGTTGCCGCCCGCCTCCTGCTCGATCGAGATCACGGTGCCGGAGCCGGCGGCGGCACCGGCCGTCTTCGCAGCGTCGGCGAGCGCAGCGGGGCTGGCCGCGGAACCGGTCGAGGCAGAGCGGGAGGTGGAGGGTGCCGAGGTGGGGGCGGATGCTGTGCAGCCGCTGAGCACGAGGCCAGCGACGAGCGGAACGGCAGCGATGGCGGCGATTCGACGGGCGGTGGTGGTCTTCGAGTTCTGAGTCATGACCACAGTTTCGCCAGCGGGTGCTGAAGCAGACCTGAAGCGAAGAATGTCAGAGCTCGACGGGCAATCGCACGACGAAGCGAGCGCCGCCGCCCGGGGCCGTCGAGATCTCCACCGTTCCCCGGTGTGCGGTCACCGCCGCGGCGACGATGGCGAGGCCGAGGCCCGAGCCGCCCGCATCCCGCGCCCGCCCCTCGTCCAGCCTGACGAAACGCTCGAACACCGAATCGCGATCGGCCTCGGCGATGCCCACGCCATCATCATCGACGATGAGGACGGCCTGACCGTTCAGCTCGGCGAGGGCAAGCGTCACCCGTGAGCGGGCGTGCCTCGCGGCGTTGTCGGTGAGGTTGCGCACCGCCCGACCGAGCAGCGCCCGATCCCCCCTCACCCGCGCCGGCCCGACCGCGGGAGAGTCGACCTCCACCGTGCCGGTGTCACGAAGCCGCGCCACCGCCTCCAGCACGAGGTCATCGAGGTCCACCTCATCGGCCTGCTCGGCGCCGCGCTCGTCGAGCCGCGTCAGCACCAGGAGCGAATCCACGAGCTGCTGCAGGCGATCTCCCTCAACCAGGACGACGTTGGAGAGCTCCGCGAGTTCGATGGCGTCGGGGTGCGACCGCGCGAGCTCGGCATGCTGTCGCATCGTCGCCAGCGGGGACCGCAGCTCATGCGAGGCGTCGGAGACGAACTGTCGCTGGCGGATCTGTGCGCGCTCGAGGCGGCCGAGCATCCGGTTCATCGTCGTCGCGAGGCGACCGATCTCGTCACTGCTGCCGGGCTCGACCACGCGGCTGCCCAACCGCGATGACTCGATCTCATCGACCTCCCTGCGTATCCGATCGACGGGACGCAGCGCGCGCCCGATCACGAGCCAGGTGACCACCCCCATGACGGCGGCCAGGAGGGGTACGCCCGCGATCAGCAGCCACGACACGGTGGCGGTGGCCTGATCGGCGTCGTCGAGGGATGCCCCGACGACGATCGTCCCCTCCCGATCGTCCGGCAGCTCCACGTCGTCCGAGACCAGCAGCCAGCGTTCGCCGTCGCGCACGACCTCTGCCCGGTCGGACGTGGGCAGTGGTGCCGACCCGGTGTCCTCTCCGGATGCGAGCACGCCGCCGCCGTCGAGAATCTGCACCACCACGTCCTCGACATCGGAGACGGCGCCGGGACCGGCGACCTCGACTCGCGACGACAGGGTATCGAGGCTCTGCTCGGCGGTGGCCGCGACGCCGTCGACGAGGGTAGTGCGCAGGATGCCGACGAAGGCCAGGGAACCCAGCACCAGTGCCAGCACGAAGACCACGACCGCGCCGGTCGTGGCGCGAGCCCGGATAGACGGTGAACGGCGCCCAGAGGACTCAGTCAGCCCGGAGGTCTCAGTCATCTGCAGCGAATCTGTAGCCGGCACCGCGAACCGTCTCGATCGAACCTCGATCGAAGGGTCGATCGACTTTCTGCCGGAGATGCCCGACGTACACCTCGACGATGTTCTGGTCGCCGTCGAAATCGTCGTCCCAGACGTTGCCGATCACCTCGCGCTTCGAGAGCACCTGCCCAGCGTGCCGGACGAGATACTCCAGCACGGCGAACTCTCGCGAGGTCAGCTCGATCGCGGTGTCACCCCGCCACACCTTGCGCTGAGCCGGGTCTAGCCGCAGGTCGCCGATCTCGATCACGGTCGGGCGCTCTCTGGCTCCGCGACGCACGAGGGCATGGATGCGCGCCACCAGAACCGCGAAGGAGAACGGCTTGGTCACGTAGTCGTCTGCACCGGTATTCAGCGCCTCGACCTGATCCCACTCGCCATCCTTGGCGGTGAGCATGATCACCGGAGTCCAGTTTTGCTCCGCTCGCAGTGTCTCACAGACGCGCCATCCGCTCATCCCGGGCATCATCAGATCGAGGATGATCGCGTCGTACCGGTTCTCGCGGGCGAACCACAACCCGTCGATCCCGTTGTGAGCGACGTCGACGGCCATGCCCTCGGCGGCCAGCCCGCGGCGCACGCCGTCGGCCAGCCGGACCTCGTCGTCGACCACCAGGATGCGCATCGGTCCAGCTTGGCCCAGGAACGCTGAAGCGGCACTGAAATGGCAACGGAGGCTCGAACTGTGATGGAAAATGCCCCGGAATCTCGACGATTCACGGGGCATTTTCGAAGTGCGGAGCCGGTGGGATTTGAACCCACGGAGGAGTATAAACCCCTCTCCACCTTAGCAGGGTGGTGCACTAGGCCGAACTATGCGACAGCTCCAAGCAACGCGTACCAGCATAGCAATACTCCACCGGCGCGCTCACCCCTCGCCACCCAGCGACGCTGTTTACCCCCTAAGAGGGGCACAGCGGCGCCTTGTCTGCGGTGAATGCGCACACATATAGTTGCCGCAGGCGCTAGAACCGGAACGAACCCGAACGTTTCAGTTGACCCCCGTGCGCTCCCCATCCAAGGCAGTCATCCCATGGCCTTCAGCTTTCTCGAACCCGAATCCGATTCGCTCTTCCGCGACCGAGAGTCCTCCCGTCGCTGCGCGCTCGCGCGTCGTCGGCCGAACCTCCCCTGAGCCCCCGACCGGTCGCCGCGTCGCGGCGGCCGGTCGGTGAACAGATCTCAGCAGTGGTTATTTCGGGTCACTGATTGAGACAGAGGGCCGCTCCGCCACTGGGTATGTTGGGGCGGCTCTCGCCTGGAGGGCTAGTTGTTGACCTTCGAGCAGGTGTAGTCGGCGGCCGTCTGACCCAGCACTCCGGTGAGCGGCGCCGCATCCGCTGGCGGGGTCGATGCGGTCGGTGGCGTGGATGCGCCGGTCGACGGCGGCGTCACCGGAGGAGCCGCCGGTGCGCTCGGGTCGGTCACCGATCCCCGCCCGGTGCCGGAGTCGAGCGTGAAGGGTTGGTCCGCCTTCAGCTTGGCGAACAGCGCGGCGGCCGGGGCGGTCAGCGGCGCGACCTTGCCGGAGTAGACGCCGCCGACCCCGGTCGTGCTCGGGTACTGCACGAAGGTGATGTGATCGAGCGGGATCCCCTTGAGCACCAGTGCCATCGACACCATCGTGTTGAGGTTCTTGAGATTGTCGGAGAGCGTCATGTTCTGCGTCGCCGCCTGCGCGATGCCGTACAGCTTGCTGAAGTTGGTGAGCGTGTCATTGCTCTTCACCGTGCGCACCAGCGACGACAGGTAGACCTGCTGCGAGCTGATGCGGCCGAGGTCGCTGCCGTCGCCCACGCCATGCCGACTGCGCAGGAAGGCGAGCGCGTCTGCGCCCTGCAGCGTGTATGTTCCCGCGGCGGGCAGGTCGATGCCGGTGTACGGGTCGCGGAGGGGACCGTTGACGCAGACGGGCACGCCGCCGACCGCATCCGACATCTGGATGACGCCCTGGAAGGTGATCAGCGCGGCGAACGGGATCTCGAGCCCGGTCAGCTTCTGCACGGTGAGCACCGTGCACGGCAGCCCGCCGTACGCGAGGGTGTTGTTGATCGGCATGGCCGACATCGCCGAGTAGCTGCCCTTGCCGTCTTCGCGAGGGCATGACGGGATCGGCACCACCATGTCGCGGGGGATGCTCACCGCGACGGCGTTGGTCTGGTCTTCGGAGATGTGCACCAGCATGGTCACGTCGTTGAGCACGCCGTCATCCTTGCCGAACTGCGCGCCCTGGTTCTCCCGGGTGTCACTGCCCACGATGAGCACGTTGAAGCCGCCGTCGAAGGCACCGAGGTCGGGCGGCGGACCCTGGGTCTCGCCGACCAGGTGGACAGTCTTGATGTTGCTCTGCAGTTGGCCGACCGTGATGGCTGCGACGGATGCCCCGCTCACCAGCACCACGGCGAGTGCGGCGGCCACAAACTTCACGATGGTCACCGCGGCGTGGGACTTCGGCAGCCGCCCGTGACGTGCCAGCACGGGGAGCGCGGCGGTGCGAGCGCGGGGCCGGAGATCAGACACGGAGAATCGCTTTCGTGGGGGCGGAGTGGCGGGCGGCCAAGCAGAGAGTGTAACCGTTCTACCCCCGTCGCTCGGGAGGCGCCGGGCTCGGCTCAGCGCCACATTTCCGCGGC
>Ga0247732_10001297_pt1 | contig 10272 bp, 9 predicted proteins | sample UWRJL163409C2_FD_180940 | JGI IMG/M metagenome (GOLD analysis project Ga0247732, IMG submission 180940) | Plant litter microbial communities from Arlington Agricultural Research Station in Wisconsin, United States - UWRJ-L163-409C-2 | ecosystem: Environmental > Terrestrial > Plant litter >...
GCGGGATTCGAGGTCCAGGGCATGCTGCGCAAGGCGGCTGATCACCCGGTCGACGTAGCCACGCTTCAGGTCGTTATCCCAGCCCTTCGAGGTATCGAGTGCGCCGCTGCCCGCAGCATCCCCCAGCGGACTGTAGGGAAGTTCCTGCAATTGCAGCCACAGGCTTCCGGCGCCCGCGGGAACCCGGCTCGGATCGAGCACATACTGCTGCCCGACCACGATGGTGGGGTCGGTCGGCAGCAGGCCGGCCTCGGCCTGGGCGACGGCAATGCCGGTGGAGCTGGAGCCGTCGGACACGTGCACGAGCGGGGTGGAGTCGAGGCGGTCGTCGCTCCAGGCCATCGGCGCGGACAGGGCGACATGCACCTGCATCGCGCCGCGGCCGTAGCGGTACCGCTTCGCCTGCTCGCGCACGAGGGCGGGCACCGCGGGAGCGCTGGCGAGCAGGGTTCCGTACAGCGCCTGGGGCGTGACGCTGGCGAGCACCGCGCGGCTCGCCCGCAGCTCCTCTCCCCCGGTGATCACACCAACGGCCGCACCGTTCTCGACCACGATCCGCTCGACCGTCGTGTCGGTGAGCACCTCGACACCGAGTTCGGCGAGCAGCTTCTCGAATGCGGAGACAAAACCGGATGCTCCGCCGGTGACAATGGGCAGCCCGGCGCCGTGCATGGTCGCGGCGAAGACGGGGAGCATAATTCCGCCGGAAGCCTGGTCGGGCCCGAGGCCCGAGTGCAGTAGCCACGGGATCCACAGTCGGTCAGCTTCCCAGCCGTCAAAGGTGCGGCGGGCGAAACCGCGGCCGCTGGTGACCGCGTCGCGGATCATCAGCTGCATGTCGGCGCGGCCCTTGCGGCGCAGGGTGGTGACCGCCTTGCCCGCCAGGGTGCGGTCGCTCAACTCGGAGCCGAGCAGCCCGCCGATCACGTCGGCCATCTGACCGAACCCGTTGATCATGTCGACATAGCGGGCGCGGTCTGCCACGGTCTCGAAGCTGTTTGCGGTGCCCTGCGGGTCGCGGGTGGCTACCACCGCCCGACCGTCGGAACCGACCGATGCCGTGACGTTCCCGTCGCTGTTGCTGTAGCGAAGGCCGTGCCTGGCGAGGTCGTCGCCAAGCTCGGCGAAGGCGCCGCCGGTGACAAAGAGCGGGTGCCAGGAGGAGAAGGTGTCGTGGGTGTACCCGGGCAGGGTGCGCTCCTCGGAGCGGATGAAACCGCCGATCCGCGACTCCTTCTCCACCAGGGCGACGGACCAGCCGCGTTTGCCGAGCTCGGCGGCCGCGACCATCCCATTGATTCCCGAACCGATCACGATCGCATCGTAGTTACGCATGTCATCCCTTGGGTTTCCGTGGTGCTGAAAGTATGGGTGGTCAGTGCAGGCAGGTTAGTGCAGGCAAATCAGTACGGGCAGCTCAGTGCAGGTCGGGTTGCCGAAGTGCTGGCTGGCCCGGAACGTGCAGGCGCAGCTCGCGGCGGAACGGCCAACCGGCTTCGCGCCCGTTGGTGATCCCGCCGGGCCGCAGCAGCAGCACAATCACCAGGGCGAGCCCCAGCACGATCAGCCTGCTGCCCGACGGGAGCGATACCGTCAGCGGTCCGAGCACAACGCCGCTCTCGAGCACCCCGAGGGCGTGGTTCAGCGCCGAGATGACCAGCGTCCCGACCACGGCGCCCCAGAGCGAGAGCATCCCCCCGATCACCAGCATCGCGATGGTGGTGAAGGTGAAGTCGAGGTTGAACTGCGACGCCTGCACCACCCGGTTGGTCTGCGCCCAGAGGGCGCCGCCGACGCCCGCGAACGCACCGGAGACGGTGAAGGCGATAACGCGGTGGGTGAACACGTTGATTCCGGATGCCGGGGCTGCCGCCATGTTGTCCCGCGAGGCCCGCAGCATCCGCGCGCTGGCCGATCGCTGGTACAGCCAGGCCAGCACGATGACGGTGAGGGCGATGTACAGCATGCCCGAGAGGTCGAAGCTCTGCGGGATGCCCACCATCGACTGGCCGGACTTCGGGCCAACCTTGTCCCAGTAGGTGAGCACCTGCACCACCAGCTGCAGCAGGGCGAAGGTGGCGATTCCCGCCTCGAGTCCGTGCAGGCGCATCAGCACCAGTGCGCTGATGAGGGCGACGACTCCGCCGGCGACCGCCCCGAGCAGCAGGGCGACGAACGGCGCAGCCGCAGCATCCTGGAGCACGGGGAACAACCCGCCGAGCAGGTTTGATTTCATCGTCGCCGGGATCGTCAGCAGCGACATCGTCCAGGCGCCGATCGCGACAAAGGCGAGGTGGCCGAACGAGAGCACCCCGCTGTTGCCCACAAAGGTGGACAGCCCGACCACAATCACGAGGTTCACCAGGGCGTAGCCGAGGTCGACCTGCGCCGAGGCGGACAGCGCACTGCCGATGACGGTGAACAGGTACACGGCGGCCAGCGGCACCACAAGGGTCCACGCGTCGGCGAGTCCGGGGTGCACGGTGATACCGGGCAGCGAGATCCGGCCGGATACCCCGGCGGACCGCTGTGCCGGACCGCGCAGGCGGCTGCGGGGTGCACTCATGTGCGTTCCTTACTCGAGCGACCGGCCAGCAGGCCGTTCGGGGCGATCACCAGGACCACAATGACAAAGAGGTAAACGAGCGCGGTGCGGAAATCATTGATCCAGGGCGGCAGCCAGGAGGTGGAGAGCGACAGCACAAAGCCGACGGCGAATCCGCCGGCGACGCTTCCGCTCAGTTTGCTGAGGCCGCCCATCACGGCGCCGACGAGGCCGAACAGGGTGGCCTGCACCCCGAAGGTCGGCCCGACGGCTCCGGACTGGCTGGTCAGCGCGAAGGCGACCGCGGCGGCGAGCACCCCGCTGATCGCGAAGGTCACGGCGATGACAAACCCGGACCGCACCCCGAGGATGCGGGCCATCCGGAAGTCGGCGGATGCTGCCTGCACCTGCAGGCCGACGCTGGTGCGCGACAGGAAGAGCTGCACGGCCACCAGCAGCACCGCGCCGAGCACGATGGTGAGCAAGGTGAGCAGGCTCACCCGGATCGGACCGATATAGAAAGACTGGCTGAGGGAGGACCCGACAGGGGCGCTGCGCACATTGCTGCCGAAAAGAGCGTCGTAGACCCGCTGCAGCAGGATGCTGACTCCGAAGCTGGCGATCAGCAGGGTCGCCGGGGACTGGCTGCGCAGCCAGGTGAAGACCGCGTAGTTCATCACGAGGGCGACCCCGACGGCCACCACGATCGAGGCGATAATGGCCACCGGCCAGGAGAACTCCCACAAAAAGATGAGGGTGTAGGCGCTCGCGGTGATGATCTCGCCGTGGGCGAAGTTCGCCAGGCGCATGATGCCGAACACGAGGCCGATCCCGAGGGCGGCGAGCGCGTAGATCGCCCCCGCGGAGATCGCGTCGATGAGGGATTGGATAACGGGGATCATGAGCCGAGGTACGCCTTCGCAAGTAGGTCGGAGTTCGCAGCATCCGCCGGCGTCAGGGTCATGGTGATGCGCCCTTCCCCCAGTACATAGGTGCGGTCGGCGGCGGCGACGGTTTCCTGCGCCCGCTGTTCGACCAGCAGCACCGCGGTGCCCCTGGCCTGCACGGCGGCGATCGCGGCGAAAACGGTGTCGACGGCGGTGGGGGAAAGCCCGAGCGACGGCTCGTCGAGGGCGAGCAGCCGCGGAGAGGCGATCAGCGCTCGCGCGATGGCCAGCTGTTGCTGCTGGCCGCCCGAGAGCAGCCCGGCCATGCGGGTGGAGAAATCGCTGAGGATCGGGAACAGCCCGAGGATCCAGTCGAGGTCGTCTTCGAGGCCCGCGGAATCCCGACGGGCGACCCGGCCGAGGCGCAGGTTGTCAGCGACGCTGAGGTTACCGAAGATGTGGTGGCCTTCGGGAACCAGGCCGAGGCCGAGGCGCGCGATCTGCTCCGGTCGCTTTCCGGCGATCGGGATGCTCCCCAGTTCGAGGGCATCCGACTGGCTCTTCACCGCGTTGACCAGCGCGAGCAGGGTGGAAGACTTGCCCGCACCGTTCGGGCCGATGATACCGACCAACTCCCCGCTGTCGACGTGCAGCGAGATCCCATCCACCGCCGGAACCCCGCTGTACCGCACGCGCAGGTTTTCGACGGTCAGCACCCGTTCGGCGGTCCGCTCACCCATGGGGCACCTCGGTGAGGGTTGCCGCCATCGTGCCGAGGTAGGAGGTGGCAAGTTTTTCGTCCGCACGAACCATGTCGGGTTCCCCGTCCAGGATGTTGGCCCCGGCCGCGAGCACGTAGACGTAGTCGCAGCCGGCGAAGATCAGTCGCATGTTGTGGTCGATGAGCAGCACGCCGAGGTTGAGGTCGACGCTGACCGCGCGCACGGTGTCGCGGAACTGTTCCATCTCCCCGTCGTTGAGGCCGGCGGCCGGCTCATCGAGAAGGAGGTACTGCGGGGCGGTCGCCAGGGCGCGCGCGACGCCGAGGCGGCGCTCGACACCGTGTGGCAGGTGCTCCCCAGTCGATCCGGCCCACGACAGCAGGTCGAGACGGTCGAGGATCTCGATGGATTCCCGGCGGGCGGCCTTCCGGCCGCGTCCGCTGGCGATCGCGCTCACCTCGACGTTCTCCAGTACCGACAGCGACCGGTAGAGGTTGCCGTGCTGGAAGGTACGGGCGACGCCGGCGCGCGAACGTTTGTATGCGGCCTGGCGGGTGATGTTCTCGCCGTTCATCACAACCGCGCCGGCGTTCGGCCGGTCATACCCGCTGAGGATATTGACCAGGGTCGACTTTCCGGCCCCGTTGGGGCCGATCAGCCCCGTCACCCGCCCACGGGGGATGGAGAGAGTGACCGAATCCAGCGCGGTGACGCCGCGAAATGAGCGGGAGATCCCCTCCGCCGTCAGGGTGCCTGACGGCGAAGGGGATTCCGCACCGGCCAGGGACTGGCCGAGTGGGGAACTGTTAGTCAACGAACACTACTTCGGTCGGTGCACGTTCCTCGGAGAAGACCAGGGCTCCATCGGAAACCGACATCACCCGCTGCGGGCGGTCGACGTTGATGTGCAGTTCGTCGGTAAACGAGGTCGGGCCGACCAGAAGGTCGAGTGCGTCGAACCCGAGGAACTCGGCGGCCAGCTTGTCGCCGTCCCAGCTTTCCGCGGATTCGTAGGCCGCGATGATCGCGTCGATCGTGGATGGACCGGTCACGAAGCTTCCCACGCTGGGGGCATCGCCGTACTCCGCCTCGTAGGCGGTGGCGAGCTCGTTGACCTCGGCGACGGGGTCATCGCCGGAGATGGAGGCGTAGGTCACAACGTAGTAGTCGCTCAGCCCGGGGACGGAAGCGAGCCAGTACGAGCCGTCCATACCGAAGCCGGAGACGACCGGGGCGGTGATGCCGCCGTCGCGAATGTCCTTGGCAACCTGGGCGCCTCCGGCGCTGTAGCCACAGTTGAAGATCACATCGGGTGCCTCACCGGCGGAGATCTGGGACACGGTTTCCGTGACGCTGTCGCCCTGCACGTAGCTGTAGTTGCCGATCGAGGTTCCGCCGAGGGCGGTGAAGCGCTTCTCTGCGATCGCACACTGGTTCTGCGTGTACTTGATCGACGTGTCCGTGAGGAAGACGGCGCTGGTCCAGCCCTGGTCGTAGGCGAACTCGCCCATAACAGAGGATTCGCCGGGGGTTCCGTTACCCATCGAGAAGCCCAGTTCGAGGCCGCCGTCCGGCCCGTAGATCGGGTCACCGATACAGGGAGCAATGTTGAGCATGTTGTTTGACTCTGCGACCAGCGAGGCGGGGCTCGCGACGTCGTAGTCACAGGTGACGATCAGTACTTTCGCGCCGTCGCTGATGACTTCCTGGGCTGCCGGGGCATAGCGGTCGAGGTCGGAGCCGGTGTCGATGATCTTCAGTTCGATGGGGCTGCCGTCGATGCCGCCGTCGGCGTTGATGTCCGCGACGGTCATCTTCATGGTGTTGAGGGCGGGGATATCAAAGGCCGACATAAAGCCGGTCTCGGCCATCACCACACCGAAGATGATCGGCTCGCCGTCTTCCGTGGTGTTGGTGGTGCTTGCCGGGGTCGTGGTGGAAACGCAGGCGCTGAGAACCATGAGCGAGGTAGCTGCCAGCGCTACCACTCCCACACGTTTGGAAAACTTCATCTTCGACCTCCGAATATGCGGTGTAAGGGATTGAAGTTGACGCTACGGTTCGATGATTTCAATTGGATTACACGCCGGTTACGATCGTCACGTATCTGGGATTCAGTTTCGACCCCGTAAATGGGGGCTGTAATCCCGCGGGATTTCGATAGCATCCGCCATTACACCGGGCTGCCGGACGTCACCGTTTCGGGATCGAACTTGCTACCCTCAAGGCATCAACCGCGGCGATCATCGCCAGGCAAGAGGAAGACGAGTACTACGTGGAACAGAGTGACCGTGACCGGGGAATGATCGGGCAGTCCGCCTTCGACGCGTACTACGGCCTTGAGACGACACTCGTCAGCGAGGGCCTTGTTGTCGCCACCCTCGCCGTCGACGAACGCCACGGCCAGCCCACCGGTGTTGTGCACGGCGGCATCTACGCCGCCATCGCCGAAGCCGTCGCATCCAACGGCACCAACTGGTCGGTCACCCCCCGCGGGGACATCGGCCTCGGCCTCTCGAACAACACCAACTTCCTCCGGTCCGCCGCGATCCCCGGGACCCTCACCGCGACGGCGCGCGCCGTGCACTCCGGCCGCACCACCTGGGTCTGGGAAGTGGAGATTGTCGACGCCGACACGCGCCTCTGTGCGGTCAGCCGGGTGACGATCGCCGTTCGCCCCACCGGGCGCGGTCCGGTCGCGGCATGAGCACCGAGACAGCGGCGCAGGCGCCGGCGACCGTGATTTCCCACCCGCGCACCCTGCTGCTCGATTTTCTGGGCGGCTTCGTCCGCCAGACCGGCGGCTGGGTTCCCGTCGCCGCCCTCGTCTCCCTGATGGACGAGGTCGGCCTTGACGAGTCGAGCGTGCGCACCGCCGTCTCACGGCTCAAGCAGCGGGAGTGGCTGACGCCGGACAAACGCGGCGGAGCCAACGGCTACACGCTCAGCTCGCTGGCCGTCGAGTCCTACGAGCAGGGTGATGACGTGATCTGGCACGCCCGCCGGCCGGCCGACATCGCCGAGGGTTGGCTGCTCATCTCGGTGTCCATCCCCGAGTCCGATCGATCGCGGCGCCACGTCCTGCGCTCGAGGCTCAGCGCCCTCGGATTCGGCAACATCGGTTCCGGGCTCTGGATCGCCCCCGCGCGGATGCAGCAGAAGGCCACCAGCACCCTCGCCCAGCTCGAACTGCTCGAGGCTGCCGACATCTTCATCGCCCACTACCCCGACGAGAAACGCCTGCGCGACCTCGTCGCCCGCGGTTGGGACTTCGCCGAACTCGACGCCGGCTACCGCGCCTTCCTCGCCGACCGGTCCCCCATCGCCCTGCAGCGCACGGCCGCCGCCACCGACGAATCCGACTTCGTCCAGTACATGCTCGCCCTCAACCAGTGGCGCGTGCTCCCCCTCATCGACCCCGGACTTCCCCGCGAATTACTGGGCGACGACTGGGCCGGGGATGCTGCGGGAAGCCTGTTCGAGAACATCGTGGCGCTCACCGAGGCGGGCGCGTTGCGCCACGTAAAACAGAAGATTTCGGCGTGAACAGCATCCATCGGCCCAGAAATTCTGTAACACGAAGTTAACATCCCTGTTTCATAACGTGCGTCACGAGATCGTTATGCTCAGGACATGGCTCACCGCCATGCCCCTGTCGCCATCGGTCGCAAACGTGAGGACACCGTGAACTCGTCGCCATACTGGAACCCCAAAACGGAAACCATGCCGCGGACGGAGCTGCGCGCGCTCCAGCTCGCGAAGCTGCGCCGGGTCGCTGAATGGGCCGAGAACCGCAGCCCGTTCTACAAGCGCTCCTTCGCCAAGGCCGGTTTCGAGTCGTCTCAGCTGAAGAGCTTCGACGACATCGAGCGCATCCCGTTCCTCACCCGCGAAGAGTGGATGCAGAGCCAGGTCGCGCACCCGCCCTACGGCGACATCCCCGTCGCCGGGCACGAGAACGCCATCCGGATGCACACCACCAGCGGCACCTCGGGCAAGATGCCCCTTCGTGCCCTCGACAGCCGCAAGGACTGGTCGTGGTCGGCCGAGATGTGGTGCTACGCCCTCTGGGGTGCCGGCGTCCGCTCGCACGACATCGGCTACGTCGCCTTCGGCTACGGGTCGTTTATCGGATTCTGGGGCCTGCACAACGGCCTCGAGAAAATGGGCGCCCTGACCATTCCCGGTGGCGCCCAGACCACCGAGGGTCGCATCAAGCAGATCATGGACTTCGGCGTGACCGTTGTCGCCTCGACCCCGACCTACGCGCTGCGCCTCGCCCAGGAAGCCGAGACCCTCGGCCTGGACCTCCGGAACAGTGCCGTGCACACCGTCATCCTCTCCGGCGAGCCGGCCGGGTCGATCCCCGAGACCAAGGCCCTGATCGAAGAGCAGTGGGGTGCGAAGGCGTACGACACCGCCGGGATGACCGAGGTCTCCACCATCTTTATGTTCGAACCCGCCGACCAGCCCGGCGGCGCCCACATCATCGAGGACCACTTCATCGAGCAGGTCATCGACCCGGACACCGGCATCGAGGTTCCCTACGGCGAGCGCGGCGAACGCGTCTGCACCTCGTTCGGGCGCAGCATGGTTCCGCTGTTGCGCTACCGCACCGCCGACCTCGTCTGCAAGGTGCCGGCGAGCACCTCGAGCAATGGCCGCACCTGGGACATCTACGAGGGCGGCATCCTCGGCCGGGTCGACGACATGAAGTTGGTGCGCGGCACCAACGTCTACCCCCGCGCCGTGGAGGCGATCGTGCGCCAGTTCCCGATGATCGAAGAATTCCAACTGCGCATCACCCGCGAGGGGATCCGCGACGAGATCACCCTGATCACCGAGCCGTCGACCACGGTCGACGAGATCGCCTGGTCCGCCATGCGCAAGGACCTCGGCAAGGAACTCGCCGATTCGCACGAGGGCCTGCGCTTCATCATCGAGCGGGCGGACGCCGGGGCGCTGCCGCGATTCGAACTGAAAGCCAAGCGCCTCACCGACCTGCGCCCGCAGCTCTAACCCCACCCGATACCGCGATCTGACTGACAGGACGACAATGACTACAGACCTCATCGGGCAGCAACTGACCCCCGACGAAATCGACCTCCTCGCCGCGTACGATGCGTTGAAGGACCTCGCGGGGCGCGATCTTGATCCCTGCTCCGCCGCCGGGGTGCGCAGTGCGCTCTCGAGCCTCGGCGTGACCGTCACCGACCTCGGGCTGCGCTACGAGCACCTGACGGACTTCTCGGTCTAACCAGCATCACCCCACCGGTGTACCCCATCGGATCGCGGGAGGGTCGGCCCGGCCGGCCCACCCTCCCGCATTGCGCCGCGACTCTGGCGCGCGGCGCCTCGCCCCGGCGCGACCAACAACGTTATGAACCATCGGAGTAAACAGTGAAAGCAGCGTGCATCGGGGGTGGCCCCGGCGGCCTCCTCAGCGCCATTCTTCTGAAGAAGAACGACCCGGCCAACGAAGTGGTGGTGTTCGAGCGCAACGCCCTCGACGACACCTTCGGCTTCGGTGTGGTGTTCTCGCAGGAGACCCTGGACAACATCGCCGCCGCCGACCCGGAGACCTTCGCCGAGATCGAGGCCCGCTTCCGCCGCTGGAGCGCGATGGACGTCGACGTCCTCGGCCACAAGGAACGCTCCGACGGCCACGCCTTCGCCGCCCTCGCCCGCAAGGAAATGCTTCACATCCTCGCCGAGCGTGCCCGCGACCTCGGTGTCGACCTTCGCCATTCGACCATCGCCCCACCGCTGGCCGAACTCGAAGCGAGCTACGACGTGGTCATCGCCAGCGACGGCGTGAACAGCAAAACCCGGGCGCAGCTCGCCGCGAACTCCCCCACCATCCAGCCCGACATCAGCAAGCGCCCCTCGAAGTACATCTGGTTCGGCACCACCCAGCGCTTCGACTGCTTCACCTTCATCTTCATCGATACCCCCTACGGCCGATTCTGGGCGCACATCTACCCCTTCAACACGACCACCTCCACCTTCATCGTGGAGACCGATCCCGACACCTGGAAGCGTGCCGGCCTCGACGAGTTCGCCGCGGAAGAGCGTGCCCACGGCGTCACCGACGAGCGTTCACTGCGATTCTGCGAGG
>Ga0247732_10001298_pt1 | contig 10271 bp, 6 predicted proteins | sample UWRJL163409C2_FD_180940 | JGI IMG/M metagenome (GOLD analysis project Ga0247732, IMG submission 180940) | Plant litter microbial communities from Arlington Agricultural Research Station in Wisconsin, United States - UWRJ-L163-409C-2 | ecosystem: Environmental > Terrestrial > Plant litter >...
CAAATGAATCCGCTACATCATCAAAAATCAGTAGTGTCATATCGTCTGAAATTCTTCTGGATTCAATTTCGAATAAAAATTGTAAAATAAAATAAGCTCTTTGTTCGCCCTTACTAAGGATTTTCAATAAATTTTCTTTTGATTGTTTTGAAGGGGCTTCATCTCTATCTTTATAAATGAACTCTAAATTAGCAGTTTCTTGTCGAAGGATAATATCATGCTGATTACCTATCCTTATTTCAAATGGCACATAGAATCGATTATTAAATTTTTCAATTATATCACTCCATAATGAAAGCTCTTTGTTTGCGTCTTTTATTATAGATTCTAAATTCTCTTTATGTTTATTATACAAGTCGGTCAGACTTTCTGCTTCCTTTTTAATTTCAGACATGAAGCTGTTCCATACCTTTCGTTTAAAGCCATTGTAGTCTTTCAGGCTTATTAAAAGAGAATTGTCTTTTTCAAGTACTTTTTTAAATGCTCTCAAATCAACATTTGCGCCAATAGCCTTATCAACCTTATCAAAAGACGTTTTTAATTTTTGATCTGCTATTATTTTTTCAAGTTCCTCCTCAAATAATTTTTTTAATTCTTCGGAGGTATTAATTTCTGTACCATCTTCTAAAACAAATTTGTGACCTGCGTCGAAGTAAGAATTATCTTCAATGGATTTCAATATCTCATTTGCTTGATAGGTGCCAAAATTATTATTGCCTGTTAATTTGAACAACTTTGAATTGGACAAAATTTCATTGTAATTTTTTATATATCCATCTAGGAGTTCTTCATTTTTAATTAAAAAGTTTTTTACTGTACCTTTAGAATCAAATACACTATTATATTTAAAGGAAATTTTTGGAGCGTCTTCTTGAAGTTCTTCTAAGTGATCTGATAAAACCTCAAAAAAATTATTAGAACCGTCTTCATTGAATGTTCCAGTGTATTCTCCCTCACAATCTGAACTTTGCGATATGGTTTTGAGTTTTTTTAGAAGATCGGCTTTCGCTGTATTCAGTTCCGCATATATTTCGTCATATTGGGCCTTTAGTTCCTTGCTTGCAATAAATGTGGTTAGTTTTTGTGAGGCATCAAAAGAGTTATCTTCAGCATTTACCACTAAAACCGAGCTGTGATTAATTACTTGCTGATCACATAAAATTTCAAATTTTGCGCTTTTTGTATAAACTAAATCTCTGGGTTGATTTTTTTTATCATTTTTAGCAATTAGATCAAATGTCTTAGCAAATGAGGTCTTCATTGTGCCGTTAGGTGCATAAATTAAATAGGAGTTTGATGCTGTAAAGTCAAAATCATGTTGCAGTTTTCCGATGCCAAAGCAGTTTTCGAAATCTATTGATAAAACGTTCATATTTATAGTATTTGTTTGGTTAGTGTTAATTTGCAAATTATGATAATTTGAACATTTTTAAATAAATATTCGCTGATGCAAGCGAACTTATATTTTATCAAAAGGTAAAAACTTCTTCGTAAAAATTGAAACTTTGCTTGTTTTTGCTTTTGGTTTAAATATTCTGTCTGCCACAACGCATAATTGAAAATGTTTCCAGCATTTCTGGAATATGTTTTGGATAATTTCCTTCAAAATATTCAAGGATTAAAGGATTTCCTGAGAAGAAATGACTTGTAAAGTTAATCCAAGTCCTTTGTTGCCAATTTTGTGATTTATACACAAAAGATTTTTCACCTTCTTTTAATGATTTATTAGAGTTTTTCGATTTCAACAATTTTAATTGGAAAGGTCAACATATTCATTTCTCTAACACATTGAATTAAAGAATATTTCGCAATATTGGATTGAACTTTTTCTACATTATTTTTTATCTGTGAAATCTTTTTTAATTCTGATTTAAAAGCCATTACAAATTGTATATTTTTACCTCCCGTTTTGAATTTAGCTATAAAACTATCTTTATCGATAAGTCTATCAAAATTTACTTTCTTACTATTATATGCATCAACTACAGAGGATATAAAATCTTCACTTCCAGAATTTCTTTCATTCATAAATCTACTTGCAGATATTTGAATTTGATTACTTAAATCCCTAATTTTTGCATCAAATCCGCTCTTAACGTGAATAAAATATATCGTATTATCATCTTCATACATGATATCACATAATTCAATATTCTCACCTATTGCTTTATCTAAAACCCAATAATTATTTTGTAAATGATATTTTCTATTATAAGCGTCTTCATCTTCAATCTCGTCCCACTTTTCAGTGATTATTCCAGAATTTAAATAGTTGTTATCTATCATTCTTGAACATATATCATTAATTGTGTTCGTAAAATCATTTTCTACTTTAAACCATTTTGCATCAATTTGAAAGATTGGTCTATTTTCGACATTGATTTCACAAACAATGTGGTCTAAAAACATTGCATGAGTTATAAAATCATTTTTTCGCATTCCATATAAATGCAAACCGGAAATTATTTTTTTAAATTCTATTAAATTTAAATTTTCTAAGCTTTCATAAACTAATTTTAGTCCCTCATAATATAATTTTTTTCTATTTTGAAAATGATGTCCCTTGCGTGCTCCTTTAAATTTAAATATATAAAATTCCGCCTCATAAAATTCTTGAACCTTGGATGGGTGAACAAATTCAATATCTAATTTTTTTGGTTTTTCACCTCTAGCAGGAGAAAACAAATCCATCATGTTTTCATATAACAATAACAAAAGTTCTTCTCTGTAAATATTTGAAACAATGCCTTTATCCGTAACCTCAACAAAAGATGTTAAGTTTTTTTTAGTCTCTGATTTAGAGATTTCATTTATCTTTTTAAAAAGTTGATGTAAAGAGTCGAAAGGTATTTTATACTTTATATTGAAATATGAGCCAATTTCAATAGTAGTAATTCTATTGTCAAACTGGATGAAATCAAAAACACTATCTTTAATTTCTTGTTTTAAAACAATGTTTATTTTTGTGGGTATATTAGTGAAATTTAAAATATCAATCAACTTTAAACCATCTTTAAAGATATCTTTCCTTTTTGTTAGTTTACCTGAAATACCTCTTGTTTCAATTGAAATTACGTCTTCATTTAAATCAGTTATATATTCAAAGAAGTCCAATCCAAATCTATGATTTTGATAACGAATAATAACCCTACTTCCACCGCCACCTACAATAGCATAGATATTATTCTCAATGCTTGCAAACATTGCAAATGAAAGTTGTTGAACTTTAAATACTAAATTATTTGATAAACTTTCTGGTATAAATTTTTTCCAGAATGAATCCTTTTCTTCTTCATTATATACATATGTAAAATAATCGACTCCATCTATTAATGTGGGAACAATATCTTTATTATAATTGTCAAGATCTTTTACTTTTATTCGATGTTCATTAATAATATAATTGATAATTTGATTATTATTCTTAAGATTATGTTTTTTGAATTCATAAAATGATTTGTCAATCTGAAATATCTTTATTTCATATTCAGCATTATCAGAGTTATTATTTATGTCCATAAAATTCTAAAATTAGTTTGTATATCATCCTCTTCAAACATTGTTGTTTCTGCTTTTTAACGTTAAAATGAATTTTACAATTTAGATCTTCTCATTCCAAATTGTAAAAGGCAAATAACATAAAAACATCGATAGTTTTATTACGGAAAACCATAACAAAGAAATAAATTATAAAGTCGTATACAATACGTATTTATACTGGATCTACATTTCTTTTATATAGTTAGTTCTCATATATAAACAAAAAACAAGTTCAAGCTATTCTACATTATTAAGACAAACTACTTAATAATAATCTTCAAAAAATTGGTTAAATATTTGAATGCTTCCCGCTACACAGACAAAAAGTTTCAGAGATATCTGGAGCTTTTTTGTTTTAGTTGAAACTTTTATACTCGTTATGTTCAGGAGCGGGATGCTTGCGCCGGCGGGAAGAAACTTTTATTCGTTGCAACATTATTTTCCACCCTTTTATTTTTTAGATCTGCTTTAAAATTGATGAACTAAAGAACTAAACTTGTTAATAAATACTTTTCTATACTTTTTTTAGGATTACAATTACAACGTACATTTAGCAACACTAATTTTCTAATTATATAGCAAATGTTTAGAATTCTTCAATTTGAAATTATCAGACATAATTTTTTTCAAGCGCAAAAATTTAATTTCATCAATGATCTAGACTATTCTAGCGGACCATATACCACAATGCTTATTGGACCTAATGGAACGGGTAAAAGCCAATTACTTGAATTACTTATTAAAATTTTTAACATAATAATTTCATCTCAAGAACAAGGGCAAAAGATCCAGAATTTTGATTTTGATTTTGAACTTACTTATCGAATTGAAAATAATTTGGCTCAAATAAGGTGTGTGAGAGGAAAAGATGTTTATAAAGTTAATAATGAAGATTGCAATCTCAATGATTTGCCTACTCCAGCAAAAATTCTAGCAAGTGCAATAAATCTAAATGATAGATTTCCATTTTATACCAGTCGAAGCAAAGCAAAAAATACTAAGTATGAATATCTAGGCATACGTACTGCATCAAATAACGCATTTAAAAATTACAACACATTAATTGATAGGTTTTCATATTCTTTAGTGAATGAGGAAAATATTGAAAAGTACAGAAAAATATTTGACCAAATTGGTTTAAAACCCGAAATAACAATAACTTACAAGGCAGGTAAAAATTTAACTCTAAACAAATTAAGCAACGGACAAAATTATTCAAATGATCCTTTACTACTTGCAGAAAAGTTCCAATCTATTATCGAAAAACTTGATAGACCAGGACGTTTTTCTATTAGGAAAGATAGGTATCAAAAAGTAATATCTCATCCTGAAAATTTACAATTAATTGTGAACTTTTTAGTGAATAAAATTGATCTGCAAATTCCAAGAAAAGGGTTGATTAAGTACAACTCACATACTAAATTTGACAATTTGCAAGAGGTACATTATTTTAGAGATGAAGCACAATCATTACAACTTTTAAGGGAATTAGAGTTACTCGATGTAGATAAATTAATTTTACATCGAAAAGAAGGAAGTTATGGATTTGACCAAGCAAGTTCAGGAGAATATCACATCTTATCTAGCTTTATAAATATAATATCAACTATAAAGCCAAATTCCTTAGTCTTAATAGATGAGCCAGAAATTAGTTTACATCCTAATTGGCAAATTCAATATATGTCACTGTTACAAAAAACATTTACAAAATATAGCAACTGCCATTTTATCATCTCAACGCATTCACATTTTTTGGTTAGTGATTTAGAACCCGAAAAATCTGCAATAATAAGCTTTCATAGTGATAACAATGGTAGAATATTCAATGAAACACTCGAATATGAAACAACTGGGTGGTCGGCTGAGAATGTACTTTATCGAGTTTTTGGAGTAAGTACTGTTCGCAACTATTATTTAGAAATGGATTTACGAGATCTTTTATCAAAAATTTCCAATGGTTCTAAGGATTTTAAACATATGAATGAGATTTTGGATAGGTTGAAAAAATTTGATTTAACCATTGATGACCCATTAACACAAATAATACAAACCGCAGAAGGCTATTTAGACAACCATGGCAATTAAACAATATCATTTTACTTTAAGAGTTCCAAAGTATTACAAAAAAATCATAAAATCAATGTTACCCTTACAAGGGAATGAATGGGATTGTAGAGCAACCAAATTCGCAAAACCTATTCATGGACTAGCAACTAGAAGAAATGAGTTAAAAAAAATTTTAAGAAAAAGTCTACATAGTCAACAAGGTCATTACTGTGCATTCTGTGGCTTAGACATGAGAACAAGAGGTGCACAAATTGAACACATTGCCCCCAAAGCAAATGATCGCTACCCATTGTTTATGTGGGAATCTAAAAATCTTATTCTTGCATGTCCAACATGTAACGGATTTACAAAAAAAAGTACTTTTAATTCCATTCAAAATTTTAATGCAGTTTATCATAATTGCATCTTTTCAATTGTACATCCCTACTTTGATGATCCAGATCATCATTTTAAATATATAATGGATCCTAATACTAATCTAGCATACATAATCGCAGTTCGCGAAATTAATGGTAGTCCATCTCAAAAAGCAATACAAAGCATTAAACTATTTGGGCTTAGTTTACCAGATATGACTGAAGAGCGATATAAAGATGCATTGGCTTTAAGCCGTCCTTTACCACAATTTGAAAAATTGATAGAAGAGGTTAAAACAAAAGGCTATATTTCTAAGTAACATTTTTTTTACAAAGAAAAAAAAATATATAAACACTAAAATTATTGTCTGTTACAGATTTTTTAAACATATGTTCGTTATAAATCTTTTCAACTTTACCACTTCTTTAAGTCATTATAAAAGAGAAATTAATAAAAATGTTGAAATTAAAAAGAAATCATACACTAATTGAATTATTCGTCATCTTATATGATTTATAATCTAATTAGAACATCGAGACGATATATATCTTAAAACATAATGAATTTACTATTTATTTATTTTATACCTGTGTAATTGTAAAGAAGGACATTCTCTTTTGATACTTGAAAAATAAAATCAACAATATTGAATTTAAGCAGATAAAATTGAATAAAAATCTTCAAAAAATAGGTTAGATAATTGAATGCTTCCCGCTACTAGAAAAAATTAAAAATTCACTTTTACGGCGTTTTTTAGTTCTACAGAACACATTTTTAATTAAGAAGCTAAAATTTGTACTTCGCACTTCTTAGTAGCAGGAACAGGACTCTAACCTCTACCCTGCAAATCTCACTGGATTATAAGAAATCAAATAACTATTAAATAATCCTCCCATTCAAATCAACCAATCACTCCAACCAAACTACCCATCACCGGCCAAAATTAAAGTGAAAAAATCTAAAGAAATTGAAAAAAAACAAAAACTAACTAACTAACTAACTAACTAACTAACTAACTAACTAACTAACTAACTAACTAACTAACTAACTAACTAACTAACTAACTAACTAACTAACTAACTAACTAACTAAAGCAAGAATCAAGCGTCAGTTAAAGGATGCGGAGTGCTATAAGTCCCGAAGGGCGGACGAAAGGAAACTGGAGTCCGTTATGCGCATGCAGCAGATGGCTGGCGCTATCTTGGCTGCCCTTTTTAGCCGTTTCGAATGAAAACCGATCTCTACTAAAAATTTTCGTCAGCAAGTCTTGTCAAGTCTGCGGCCTTCTTTGACAAACACAATATTTATAACGCTGATTTCCGTTAGATTGAAATCCATTTTTTATGCATTTACCATTGCAAAAATTACATTTTATTTTCATGACCTAATTTGAAACACTAAGGTAAAACAAAAGCATTTTAAGGCTTTTAAAAAGTCCAAAAATAGAAGAGACGACCAGTTGGTCGTCTCTTTTTATAGTCAATAATTAATAGTTTATATTCTTTTTCAGTTCGTTACGCTGTTATTTTGTAAAAACACCTAATCTGTAACATTACCAATCTGTGCTATCTTTATCGACATATCTGAGCGGTCACGTACACTACCCATCTGATACATTTACTATACATTTCCGTGTTTTAATCTTACGATACCCCTGTATTACTTACTCATATCCAAGTATTCATTAGCTATTTTTTTAGTTTTTTCATCTACAGCTTTTTCATCATATGTTAGAATATCATATACATCATAAGATGCTTTTTTATAGTGATATTTGTTAGACATAACTAATGAATAATACAAAAGTCCTGCTAACTTTTGTTCTCCCATATAGTGAATCCCCTTCAATTGATTATATGCCAGCGTATCTCCACTATACAAAACAAGTTTTTCTAAGCTATCCATTAATTTTTCATTAGATAATTTTTCCCTAAAAACAGTCCCAGAGTTTTCATCTGTATAATTAACTTTTGCCTCTTCCTTTTTTTTACATGAAAAAACTAGTGCTAAGATTATAACAACAATTATAATATTTGATTTCATAATTTATTTATTTAAAACTAAAAATTTCTTCTACTAACTACAACTCCATTTTTATATGCTACTAAATCACCGTCATTCTTACCCGAAGACATAACTTTAGATACACCTGAAATCCTATATTCACAAGGTCCAGTATTTTTGTCTATTTCCCTATAATTTACGTATCCATCTGCACCAATCACTGTAATATTAGGATACGCTTCTGATATCATTTGAGCCAAACTTAAGCCATTTTTTCCAATTCTTGCAGATTCACATGTCCAGAGAGATAATGTTGTTCCCTTTTTATCTTTGCCTTCATCCCATTGGTTTATCTTTGAGCTATGAGTACACTCGCAAAACCAAATCACATAGGACTAAAAATCAGTCGTATCCGTGAATTAAAAGACATGAAACAAGAAGCATTGGCGCAGGCTATGGGAACAAACCAGCAGGCTATTTCAATTATGGAAAACAGCGAAACGATAGAAGAAGAAAAACTTATGGAAGTAGCAAAGGCGCTGGGTGTAAGTGTAGAAGCAATTAAAAATTTCTCGGAAGAAGGAGTCTTTAATTATTTCAATAATTTTAGTGACAATAGTATTAATCAGGGACCAATAGGGGCTCACAATGTTTGTCACTTTAACCCTTTGGATAAATTAATGGAATCTGTAGACGAGAATAAAAGACTTTACGAAAGATTACTACAGGCCGAGAAAGATAAAATCGAATATTTAGAAAAATTACTAAAAGCAAAATAAGCTTTTATAAAAGATATATTAATTCCATAAGAGACTTTCGAGTCTCTTTTTTGTTGGAAGTTTTTTTATCCATCAAATACAAAACGAATATCATGACTAAAACTATAAAGCTAAGAGTAGAGCCAAGAAATTGATTACCAGACTTTGTCTTTCCGTACTTTATCATCTTTCGAATATCAGCAACACACCTGTAACACCTAGTCTGGTTTGACTCCATATTTTTCAATTTAAGGCATTATAAAATGAAAAAACAGCCCAAAGGCTGTTTTAATTTTTATGCGATATTAATATTAATGTCTGATTTTCTGTAAATGTTAGATGCAATAATTAACCACCAACACATCTAATAAACTACGATTCACCAGATCATATACGTTTTTTTATAAAGACCTTCTACAAAGATACAAAGCTATCAGAAAAAACTGCTTTTATTAAAAAAAAACACAAATACATAGGACTACTATCTTACAAATAATTATCTTTAGGAAATAAAAACAGGAAAAATGCTATAATTATTTTTAATATCTGCCCAGTATTTAATTATTGTAATTTTTCCAATTCTAATTATACCAAGGCTTGACTAACCGAAAAACAAGCCTTCCAAAATATGGTAAAGATTATTATCCCGATGGATTATTAATCAAAAAAAGTAGGTACCTAAATCAAAATTAACATGATTAGAAAATTACTTCTTTTATTTTTATTACTTGGAGCTCAAAATTTTTATTCGCAGACTTCTTGTGGTACGCCCCAAAGTGCAGTACAGAATTTCCAAGGCCAAGATACCCCGTTTTCCGGAGGCTTCTTTACATGCGTTAATGTACAATTCCATGTGGTTCGTATGAGCGACGGCACAGGAGGCGTCAACGAATCCTATGTGAATCAGATTACGGATCTTTTAAATGGACATTTTAATCCGCACGGTATATATATTAATAAATCCGGCGTTGATTATATTAGCAATTCCGGCTATTATAACATGAACGACAGCTCATTTAATTCTTTGATAGCCACAAACAATAATCCAAATGCAGTGAATTTTTACCTCGTAAATTCCTCCTCGTGGGCAGGAAAAGCACAGGAGATTCCTTCTAAGAATCTGGTTCTGGTTAATTCCTTTGCTTTAAGTGGCGTTGCAGCACATGAACTGGGTCACTGCCTGAATTTATGGCATACATTTCAAGGAACCAAAGCTGGTACATCAGGATGCGCGGAATTTATCAGCGGATCAAACTGCATTTCATGTGGCGATTATGTCTGTGACACCCCAGCTGATGCTGACATAGCAAACACCGGAGGCTACAATCCGGATATGACCAATAATATGTCTTATTACGCGTATTCTACCTTGGATCATTTCACCGCTCAACAAGGATCAAGAATGAGGAATGCACTTAATTCTTCCCCGCTTCTGCAGACTGTTTTAAGTACGTCTTGTTCAAACTTAGCTGGGGCAGGAAATATCTGTGCAGAAAGCCCTGGGCTATATACACTTATTAATCCTCAGAATATTCCTGTGTCTTG
>Ga0247732_10001299_pt1 | contig 10270 bp, 13 predicted proteins | sample UWRJL163409C2_FD_180940 | JGI IMG/M metagenome (GOLD analysis project Ga0247732, IMG submission 180940) | Plant litter microbial communities from Arlington Agricultural Research Station in Wisconsin, United States - UWRJ-L163-409C-2 | ecosystem: Environmental > Terrestrial > Plant litter >...
TCGATTGGACCCCATGCGAGGTGAGGGATTTGCGGTGTTTTAGGGTGCATGAACAACCAGTCGACAACCGTCTTGATATTGACATGGTATGCTCGGAGTGTGGAGAGTGTTGCAGGTAGTCCTTTCCCTTTCAATTTCGCTGGCGTTCTCGGAGTAGTTGAAATCGGAAGCGACTTGCTAGTGACGGTGTCGACGTCCCAGGTGACGCGAAGCAAGCTGAGAACCTTGAGCGACGGGAAACAGGATATCAGGTCCAGCATGTGTTGGAAATCGTCAAACAAGACATCCTCCACGTGGATCTCCGTCACTTTCTCCGCAAGATGCGACAACAATGAGATGCGCGAGGGGATGCAGGTCCCACACCACTTGAATCGCCGAATGTCCAGATTTTTTACGTAGGTGCAGATATAGGGCGAAAGGGACAAAATCGAGGATACGAAGGATTCGTTGTCGGCAGTGAGGGAAACGTGCTTGAGAAGATAGACTCTGCTGGGGGAGAGCCAGGCTCTGCTGACCATCGCGCAAGATCGGAGGCTCGAGGCGTCATTGCTGAGGTTCTCCAATACTGCGTCAAGTAGCTCCGCTGGAATTTCGTCTGCTTCTATTAGGTTAAAACTACAGCATGCTATGGGCACGACACACCATAGCAGTTGGCTACCATCTTCACGGCGGACGCGGCGAGTCTTTCCAGGTTCAAGACACAGCTTGCAGGTCTATATACATCGCGAACCTTGAACTGAGTGTCGATCGATTTCCGGTAAGACCCTGTGAACGACGATAAGCAACATCAAAAATAGACGTGGCTTGCGAAAGGATCGAAACCGAGATAATGGCACCTACGTCTCCCCCGGCGAGCGTGTTGATGCAATGGATTTATCGGTGTATAGTCGTACACATGGCTGTCCCTGTGGATGTCAAACAGTCAAAGTCAGCGAATACCGACTTTTAGAGGGCGTAAACAGAATTATGGCTTTTGCAATGAGATCAGACGTCATAAAGACCTAACGATCGGTTCTTCTGAATGACCGAATGTTTCGTCAATCGGACGCGGGGCGAATGCGACAACCTTTGCGTGTGCGAATGTCTATTCTGAAGGGTCTGCCTTGGGAGAAAATCGGGGCTGTTGGTGCGTATTTGGACGATGCGGTCTATAGAAAATGAGCGACCAGGGTCAGTACGCGGTAGCTTAAGGACACACGTCGCAAAATACGCAGAGCTGTCCACATAGAATAGATTAGCTTTAGTGACATTATGGTCCGCACCGTCACCATGGATCCGAGTAGCAACTTACGTCGTATAGGTCCCCCCCATCTGCACTTCGGAGCCCTCTTGAAGGTGGGTACGCAACTACCAGAAAGCGTCTCTAGCGGCAAACATATGCACACTTAGGAAGCTCGCAAACGTCATAACCCGTCGCTACAGGTTGTTATTAGTTAGATAGAATGAATATTATATTTCATTTAACTGAAACTGAAGTGATGAGCGTGTGATAGGTTTTCACGCCTTCCGCTGCGAAAGAGCGGAATGCTTTGCGAAAAAGGCTTTGGGTATTGAGGAAACACCCCTCGCGTATATGTGATTGGTGTAAACCTGAATTTTGTTCATTAGCCCTTGAAACGCAGATGATGGAACTGGACACAAACCAACTCGTCGTATATGATGGCGGGGACCTTCTTGTCGACCATAACAGATCCAGGGTGAATCTTGACAACAGACGCGCCCATGACCTGCTTATATGATCCATCTGGCTGGATAAATGCCGCATTACCCACGAGCCCGTTCCCTAAGCATAGGACTACGGCGTCGCCGTTGTCCTTTACGCTTGACTTGGGGTCCATCCCAAGCTTCTCACAGATAGAAACGAGTTGGTCTCTAATGTCCTTCGCCTCAATGAATGTCCTCTCGTTCAAGAATTGTTTCCGGCACCAATCCCTTCTCCCGTGTTTGCTTTCGCTGGCGGCGATTTCGCGGTATGCTTGGACGGCGTTCAGGATGGTGAGGTGGTCCCCGGATGGGTGGCGGAATTTAGCTCGGGCTTCGGCGACCGCGTCTCTCTGGTCGGATATATCGAGGAAGAGTTTAGAAGATGCCGAGACGACCGAGACGATGTCGAGCACTTCCGAGGTGCAACCTCGTTCTTTGGATGCAATGAGAGCGCAAGAATATTGCGGTTCGAGGGGGAAGGTCGCCATTTGACGACCTGTGGATGTCACTTTGCATTCATGATCGATTGCTCCTAAGAGCCAGAGCGTTTTCAATGCCGATGTAACTGGAACACCATGAGCAACAAGGTAAAAAAAACAACGTTAGCATACCCGTATCATCGTCAGGCTTATCCATGAGGTCCAGCTCTTCCAAGTTCTGACCAAGGCACTTGAGATTCAGAATGCTCGACGTTAGGCTGCAACGAAGTATTTCTGGCTCAGAAGCGGGCGCCATTGCGTTGAAGGCATCTTCTGTGTACAGTCTAAAACAGACTCCAGGTCCCTCCCGCCCAGCACGACCGGCGCGCTGCATGGCTGAGGACTTAGTGATATCGCGGGTAAGGAGCGTGTCAAACCCTCCTCCAGCAGCACGAGCGAGGTACTGCTTTTCCTTACACTTCCCAGTGTCAATAACATACTTGATACCGGGTATAGTGATAGATGTTTCTGCAATGTTGGTAGCCAGGATGCATTTACGAGTTTGCGATGGCGGTGGTAGGAATGCTTTGTTGTTTTGCGCGTGATCTTGAGCGGCGAACATAGAGCAAACAAGCACCTGACGCTTGTAAGTAAATGTGACACAAAACGGCGCACACATACTGAGGGTTTGTCTGCCGGAAGCTGCTTGGCGAACAGCTTGATCGATTTCTCTAAGTTTTCAATATCCTCTTGGCCTAAAGGGGATTAGGTAGGCCTGTGGTCAGAGAGGCCACAAACCTGGAAGGAAGATGAGGACATCGCCAGGCGGCTGATCGATGTGAATTTGAAAAAAGGTGCGCATTGCGGCATCGACGTAGTCCAGTTGACCTTCCGCGGAATAGAAGGTCTTCACCGGATGCTGTCGACCTTTTACGTAGATAATTTTCGCGCTGTAGATCGTTTAGCACTGGCCGAGAAAAAAGGCACGACCTACTTGTGGAAGAATCTGCTGAACTTCTCGGCATCGAGAGTGGCGCTCATCACAATAATTTTGAGGGGGTTTCCCGACAGTACGTCGGCTTTGCCTTTCCCCTTGCCCGTTGATTGAGCATTACGTTGTTTTTGGATCGTCTTGAGATTAGCGATGAGCAAGTCTGTCCGCAGCGTACGCTCATGCGCTTCATCAACCACGACTACGCTGTACTTTTGCAACAGCGGATCCGACATAAGCTCGCGCACGATCATTCCGTCCGTGAGATATTTGATCCGAGTGTTTTGGGAGGATTTTTCGTCGAAACGGACAGCGTAACCTACAAGGTCACCGATGTTCGTCCCCTGCTCTTGAGAAACACGGTGCGCTAATGATGTGGCGGCGACCTTGCGCGGCTGCGTCACTGCGATCATGCCATTCCGTGCAATCCCGCTCTCTAGGATGTACTGGGGAACCTCTGGACATGGTCAGCAAGAGAGTTGCCAATGTCTGACGCACTCACGGGTGGTTTTCCCTGAGCCAGTTTCTCCTAATAATACTGTAACATCGTTTTTTCGAATCTCCTCTATCAGCGCGTCACGGCCTAAACAGCATGAACACAGGTAGCACCCGAAGCCGCCGAAACGCACCTTTGGTAATCGGCAGGTTTGCCCGTTGTTCTTGGATGGCTGTAGTTGACGATGTACTTGGCCCAGCTCCGTCACCACTGCTATCTCGTTTTCTGCGCTTCTGCTTTGGAGTGTGGCCGCTGTTTGCCAGTTGCTTGCGCTTCAGGCCATGTTGCTCGGTGTCGCTGATCTCGACATATGTCCCCCGCTTTTGCTTCGGACGGCGTTGCGGAGATTTGAGGCCAAAAAATGCCTTGTCGCGAACAGGCTGGATGCGCTTGAGACTGCTGACGGCGACGGGCATGGACAGACAAGAACCGCGCGCCCGAAAATCTACATGTGACATAAGATCACGCGTGACAGCTCCTGGACGCGACGCGAGTAATTTGGGCCTTGTGCACGCCTACCACGACAATGAGCAACAATGGTCATTGGCACAATGGCCACTACTATCCACCGAACAATGCTGCTAGATACCCACAGCAACCGCAACAACATGCTCCAATGCCGGATGCTATGCAGCATGGACAACGATTGCTAGCTGCATATCCACCAGCATCCGCGACTCCGACCAACCACGGTGCGCAAGGTTGCGTGTTATGCTCCTTATGCTCATTTTTTGCAGTCGCTCGCCATATGGGGGGGATGACGCTGGCACCATTGCCCACGTTCAGACCACAGCCAGCCTACCCGCCTATGGATCCGATGTACCCGCCTCGACATCCGCCGACGTACACAGATTACGACGCCAGAGCACACTACCTCGCCGGTCCGCATGCACTGCCAAACAATTCGACATTCTGGCAGCACTCGCAGGATACTGCAGTTCGTACAATACATGAACAGGCCGGACCGTATGTTTCCAACCACACGCGTATAATCATCTTTAAAGTCATTTTATAGATCCTATCACTTTCAAGAACCCGCTCAATGGGCTACTCCACAACCAGTGACCTCCTACCATACCCCACCGTTTGCGCAGTCCGTCTACCAACGCATTATTCCCAACAACCCATACTCGAACCCGCCGCAACCGTTACCGTCAGGAAGCAGTAGTTCATCGTTGGCTAACGCACTGGTTCCTCCTAAACCACCCCCGCCAAGGGTCTATCACCCGCAGGAGTCTCCAGCATTTTTCGACAAATTCTTGGACACGACCGCGCGGCATATCGAGCCTCAGCCACGCATACCTTCGCCCGTAAAGCGCGCGACAGCTGCACAAATTCAGTCAGCCCCGGCACGGCCCACGACACCTCTGCAGAAGGCTCCCCCAAAGCCAGCCGATCCTGCACCAGTCACTCCTTTAAAACGCAAACCAGCTATCGAGATTGTCCGCACGTCCCCCCTGAAACGGTTGAATACTGCCAAATCTCTATCGTCGTCATTTTCATCGGAGAAGGTCAGCCAGCCGCCACATTCGCAAAGTTCTACTGCGTCTAAAACGCCGACCACCAACGTATCGCTGACCCCAAGTTCAACCGCCTCTTCCTTTTCCCGCTACTCGACCACTGAGACACCAACGCATAAACGAACTGTGAATCTGGCGTATGTTGAAGTTCCGCCCAGTCCTTACTCAACGCCCTTTTCTCCACGCAAGGGCATTCTAACGAAAAATCTCGACACGCCCAGCGATCTCGGAGGATATGGTCCAGAGTCAAGTCCCACCAAGAGGAGAGACATCACTGATTCCGTCAAGACGTCAGCCAGACGTACTGGAGATCGTGACGAACGAGGTATATTACTTTATTTCGATAACTGTCTTTACTAAACTTTTGTCAGGCCCACTTGAAAAGTTGACATCACTGATTGAAGACATTTTCGAAGCAGAAGATGCTTTATCTCCTGACACCGACGTCAGCGAGCTCAACCACGACTTTTTTTCGACGCTCTCTGTCGAGGCTTCGAGACCGAGACTCTGCTCCTCGATGATTCGCAAGCTCATCAAATATATCGGACAAGTCGCTCGACCTGCAAAACGCCAACGACAAACAACGGGCACCGTTCTCGGCACACCGCGGCACAAAGAACGAATGTCGGATGTAGACACACAGATGCTCTCGCGCTTAATGAAGATTTTGGAACGCACTGTCCAGGCTGGTGAAGACATCGATGCATTCCCCTATCAACCCGCTGTTCAATCGAAATCCGTTTCTGCTTCTCCTAAAAAGCCAAGCGCAAAGAAATCTGCAAAGGGGAAGAAGACAGACAGACGGTCGAAATCGCAGTCCCCGCAGGAGGAAAAGGAGCAACCAGATGCAGGTGATGGAGAAACGTCGAAGCTGGGAGCCATCGAGTTCGAGACACTCGCCAGATCGTTGGACATGGCCCGCGATAGTATTTTGGCGGCAGACTGCTGTATTGCCATCCTTTCAAGTGATAGGTTGACCAAGCAGGTATGTATCCACTTTGTGTTGTTCGGGTGGTGTTAATGTGCCTTCAGCTCTATTCGGAGGAGTTAATCACAAGCTGCCTGAGCGCTGTAAAGAACCAGCTGAGCAAGATCCTTTACCCCTTTGTCGAAGCCTCTTCCGAATTCGCAACTGGAGTCCACCCTCTACTCCAAACGATTATCAAGAACTCAACTCCACAAGCATCTAGTCTCCGCCAGCAACTCAGCGAAATCTTCCAGGCACTTTCAGCAGCCATCCCGAGGATTAGCGAATTTGTAAATGCGGAGACAGTAGCAATGTCTGACACTATAATCATTCAAACAGTCTACATCTCCATTGGACCCTTCTTTGTTGCCGACGGTGGGGGTGATGGAGATGGGAAGGGCAAGAAAGATAATGTCGTTATCAAAACGCTCGGCAAGAGTGCGATGCGCGGCCTACGTCTGGACTCCTTGTCCCTAATTCGGAGTGTAAGTGTATGCGTCTGACATTACGCAGACAAATTTTCATAATCTTTCTAGATCTTTGCTCATCATGAAGATCAACGGTCCTGGATCATCGAGGAGATCTTGAGCTCACTCATTAAGCTAAGCGACTCAAAGCAGAAGGCTGGCCAGTTTCGGTACGTGCTGTGCGACTCCCTGTATTCAAAATTAAAATTCCCATCTAGATTGCGCGACGGACGTTCGATACGAACAGTTTCCGCTCTTCTCATGCAACTCGTCCAGACCTCGGCTCATGATGTTCGGATTGAGGCGAGGAAAATCCAGAAGAAGCGACAGGCCAATTTTGCGCTAAAGCGGCAGGAAAGCTTTAGCGAAAGCCATCCCTCGCAAGCTCGACCATTCCTTGACGAAATGGACCACGACGTGCGCCTTTGTTCCCGTTAAAAGGCATTTCTCACCTCTAAAATGCAGGAAATTCGTCTGTACGGGAGCGGTCTTGACTCTGCAACGAAGGCTGCCAAGTCCATTATCCTTTTTCTTACTCAGCGGTCGGTGTGCCTTCGGAATTCCTTGAGCACTGCTCACTAATTTCTAGCTCTGGGAAACACAAAGCAACGAAGAATTCGAACGAAGCGGAATATCGTGCCATATTCGACAACTTGATCGACGACCTTTTGACAGTGTTGTTCTGGCCAGAATGGCCAGCTGCCGCCCTGATTCTCAGCATTGCATCGAAGTTTATGGTTGCATCACTGGACGACATCAAGACCAACTCTCAGACCGATAGCAATGCTGCAAAGACGATGGCTCTCGACCACCTTGGTGTCATTGCTGCGCGGATAAGGACCAGCATATTGAAAGTCCAGAAACAAGGCCAAGAATTGCCGACAAAAGGCTTGAAACCACTTGAAGAAGTGGGTAAAATGAGTTTCGAAGAATTTCCTACTTACCATTTCGTAGATACTGGCCCAGACCAGTCTCAAGTCGCTCAATCGGTACCTTGACGCCCATGAAGATATTGTGTCCCATTTGTGCAAACGATCATCGGAGGACCAGGCGTATGATGTAAGAATCATATTGCTAAGTGAAAGTCGTCTTACTAAGATTGGTTTTTCAGAGCGCACGCGAGTTGACTGCCGCGACCTTGGGCCATGAACTTGCATCGGTGCTGCAACAAGTCAACACCCGCCTTGAAAATGGCGACATGGATGACGATCTTCGCTCGAAAACCCACGCATTTGGCCAAAGGGTTAAGGGTGCGCTGCGGGAAGTGTGGAAGGACCCTTCGACAGATGTCTTTGACATCGGGTGCGTGCGATAAGATTCAAGTATCTACTGTTCTCACTCTTTCTTAGATCTCAAGATGAAGTTGCTCAGGTAGACGCTGTCGCAGAGGAGTTTGGGACGCTCCAAAGCTTGCGAAATTCATTTAACCCAATCCTGGCGACTATCTTGATGGCCTTAGATGCTCCCGCCATCTTCATGCGCACAAAGGCTTTGAGGGCACTTGGGCAGATTGTTACCAGCGATTCCACAATTCTGTCGATGGTGCGTTTCATTCATTTGCTCAGATTATCATGCTAATGGCCCATTAGCCGAACGTTCGCCGGGGGATTGAAAGCCATCTTTTGGATAACTCATCAGCTGTGCGAGACGCTGCTGTAGAGCTAATTGGAAAGTATATGATTGAATCTCCTGCTGTCGCTGGAGAGTACTACCAAAAGATTGCAGATCGGATGGCTGTACGCATTTATTCGCCTTGTCCGCTGCTTGATCTTAATTGGCTTTATAGGATACTGGTTTGAGCGTCAGGAAACGCGTCATCAAGCTCCTGAAACAATTTTATGGTGTCACCGAGGACAACGCTCGCAAGGTTGACATCTCTACCCGGCTCATTCTGCGCAACAGCGACGAGGATGATACCGTAAAGGATCTCGCCACCAAAACAATCGAGGAGATTTGGTTCCCTCCTGTGTCCCTCCCCTCTGCTTTGAAGAACCGGGGGTTAACTATGGCAAATAGCAGCGATAAGACCACTCTACTTTCCAAAGTCGTTGTGATCATGGGCACGGCAGCAAATTTCAAGGATCGACAGTCACCTCTGGAAGATATTTTGCACAAGATCATGGTCGATAAGGAGGGGCAAGAGGCCATTACGCTTCACGCTCGTTACGGAGAAATATGCGAAGCCTTGATTGATGGACTTGTGGACGCAACTGACCTCCCTGGTTTCGTGCGTACTATATTTGCCCCTTCTGTCAGATCTAACCATTTTCTAGACTGTTATCAACTGCATCCGAACCATTTATCTCCTGACTTCGGCGTACCCCGCTGTCCTTACTGGTCCCCACGCCTCAACGTTGTTACCGTACCTCAAGAACGCGAGTACAGCAGAGGAGCTCGCGACGTCCGACTATCTTCTCAAGATATTCCGCGTTACCATTCCTCGTATGCCTAAGACGGCTACAAAGTTTGGCCAAGAGTTACAAGCGGCTTTGCAACCTATGATTCTCAAACCATCGGGAACTGGCGGTGTTCAGGTAGATAACTTTCTTCGGGATTGCTATGCTATACCTAATTTCCGTCAGATTCTGCAAGAGACTGTCGGGTGCTTGTGCGCCGTTGTGCAGCATCTGACACATGACTATATCCGCTTGATTAATCTTATCAAATCTTGCAACAGTTGGTTGTTTCCGCAAACAGCGACGACGACGGAAGCTCATTTTCCACAGTGCGTCTCCAGCAAACCATAAAACGGCCCGCGTCACAAGAAACCGGGCCAACCGACAGCCGGGCACTCGTCATCCTCATTTTCATAGTTGCACTACTTGCTGAAAATTGCAACTTTGACGACCTCCGTCGAGATCAACCTCCACTTGCCAAGGACATCGATGCCATCTCCCTTGGCCCTATTACGGAGCACATCTACAGTACCATGTTGACGCTCTACGACAAGTACAATCAGCCGATGTTGCGTGGGCGGGTGTTGCAATGCCTCGGATTCTTGTTCCGAGCCCAACCTACCTTGATGACGGAGGACCGATCGGCAGATGTTATGGATGAGATCTTTGCGTCGCCTGAAGAAGAAGGGAAAGGGAGGCTGCTGAAGATCATTCAGGATCTCTTGGTCTCCGAGGCAGCGAAGCATCATAGCAAGGAGAAAGGTACGCGAGTTCTTCTCTAGTCATGGTAATTTCTCATACCTGATTGTCCTTCCAGAAGTCACGAAGAGTAAGGAAAAACAGGCTGGTGTCAACATGGACGAGCTTATTGGCAATGCGGACGGCTTTGCCGATTCAGGGTAAGCTTCTCCTGCATCAGCGGCCAACGACGTTGACGCATCTTATGTAGTGTAAGCTCAGCCATTGTGCAGCGCTATCTTGACCACGTTCTCGAGGCAGCACTTTCTCCCAATACTCAAATTCAAGCCGTAGCCATCGATGTCCTAAGCTTTACCGTCAAGCAGGGTCTCGCGCATCCTCTTCAATCCTTCCCGGTCATCGTAGCGCTGGAAACAAGTCCTATTGCCTCTGTATACAACCGAGCGACAGCCTTGCACACGATCTTGCAAGGGAAACACGCATCATTACTCAATACGCGCTACACCGTCAGTGCCCGTGCTTCGTTTGACTACCAGAAGAAGGTCGCGGCGGCGTCAGGGAGTGTCGTGAAGGGCTTCCGGGTTGTACAAGGAAGCCACGTTGCTATGCTT
>Ga0247732_10001300_pt1 | contig 10267 bp, 11 predicted proteins | sample UWRJL163409C2_FD_180940 | JGI IMG/M metagenome (GOLD analysis project Ga0247732, IMG submission 180940) | Plant litter microbial communities from Arlington Agricultural Research Station in Wisconsin, United States - UWRJ-L163-409C-2 | ecosystem: Environmental > Terrestrial > Plant litter >...
CCCCGATCGCCAACCTCGGTCGTGTGGTGTCGGACGAGGATGCCCGGGGCGCCCTCGAGGCGGCCTGGGCGGCGGGCATCCGCTACTACGACACCGCGCCGCACTACGGCGTCGGGCTCGGCGAGCGTCGACTGGGCGAGTTTCTGCGCGACAAACCGCGGGACGAATTCATCGTTTCGACGAAGGTCGGCCGGCTGTTGGTGCCGAGTGGCACGGTGCGCACCGACGACCAGGGTTTCGAGGTGCAGACCGACCTGGTGCGCGACCTCGACTACACCGGCGACGGCGTGCTGCGCTCGCTCGAGGCCAGTCTCACGCGGATGGGCCTGGACCGCATCGACGTCGTCTTCGTACATGATCCAGACGACTTCTACCGGGAGGCGCTCGACGGTGCCTTCCCCGCGCTGGAGCAGTTGCGCGCGGAGGGAACCATCACCTCCTATGGCGCAGGAATGAACCAGTCGGCGATGCTCGCGGACTTCGTGCGCAACACCGACCTCGACGTGGTGATGTGCGCGGGCCGGTACACGCTGCTCGAGCAGGGCGCGCTCGACGATCTGCTGCCGATCGCCGTCGACCGCGATGTCTCGGTGGTCGCGGCCGCGGTGTTCAACTCAGGCCTGCTCGCCCGTGACAATCCCTCCGCCGACCTCACCTACAACTACGGCCCCGTTCCGCGCGAGCTGCTGGAGCGGGCGACGGCGATCGCGGCGGTCTGCGGTCGCTACGGGGTCTCGCTGCCGGCCGCGGCCATCCAGTTCACCCTCGGCCACCCGGCCGTGTCGACCGTGGCGGTGGGCGCGCGCTCGCGCGAGCAGGTGGAACGGAACGTCGGCCTGTTCGACGTGCAGATCCCCGATGTGATGTGGCAAGAACTGGTCGACGAGGGGCTGCTGCGGGCGGATGCGCCGCTTCCCGCGAGCGGCATCAACTGATGAGCGACATCGACTAGGGAGCGATCGTGAAAATCACCGAGGTCGAGATCCGCGCCTGCCGGCCGGGCGCGCTCGGTGATGCGGTCGAGGATGCCCGGCTGCCTGGGGGCACTGCGCCCGACATCGTGGTGATCTCGATGACGACCGACGAGGGGATCACCGGCATCTCGTTCGGCTCCGGCGGCCTCGATTCGCGCATCACTGCGCGGGCATTCGCGCAGGTGCGCCCGTTCTTCCTCGGGCGCGACCCGCTGGCCCGGGAGAAGAACGCCCACGAGTTCCGCTGGTTCGATCGGCGCTGGAACCACTCGCCGATCTACGCCTTCGGCCCGTTCGACATCGCCAGCTGGGACATCGCCGGTCTTCGCGCGGGCTTGCCGGTACACGAGCTGATCGGCACGGCGGCCGACCGGCTTCCGGTGTACGTGAGTTCGATGTTCCTGTCGACCCCGGCCGAGTATGCCGCGCAGGCGGTGGAGGTGAAGGCACGGGGCATCCGCGGCTACAAGGTGCACCCGCCCGGGCCCGCCGCGCTCGACCTCGAGGTCTACGCCGCCGTGCGCGATGCGGTCGGCCCCGACTTCCCGCTGATGGCCGACCCCGTCGCCACGCACTCCTATGAGGAGGCGCTCCGCGTCGGCCGCGTGCTCGAGTCGCTCGGCTACCTGTGGTTCGAGGAGCCGGTCTACGACTACGACCTGGAGTCGCTCCGCAAGCTCACCGCCAAGCTCGACATCCCGATCGCGGGCACCGAAACGATCGCGGGTGGCAGTCACCTGACGGCGCAGTTCATCGCGAGTCGGGCGGTCGACATCGTGCGTACCGATCCGTCGTGGCGCGGCGGCATCACCTCAGCGCTCAAGACCGCGCATCTCGCCGAGGCCTTCGGCATGAGCTGTGAGCTGCACACCGCGCTGTACCACCCGCTCGAACTGGCGAATCTGCACACGGCCCTGTCGATCTCGAACACCGGATGGTTCGAGCTCCTGTATCCCCTCGACGACTTCGATTTCGGACTCACCGTGCCTCTCGACATTCGCGACGGCTACGCCTACGCCCCGACTGCTCCGGGCCTCGGCGCGGTCTACGACTGGGACGCGATCGACGACGCGACAGTGGAAATCATCTGAATGAGATCTGATTGAGAAAGGGCACGACATGAAACGCATCGCCAGTGTCATCGGCGTGAGGCCGGACGGCATCGCGGAGTACGAGCGCCTGCACGCGGAGGTCTGGCCCGCGGTGCTCGCCCAGCTCGCCGACAGCAACATCTCGAACTATTCGATCTACCGCTTCGGCGAACTGCTGTTCTCCTACATGGAGTACACGGGCGACGACTTCGATGCCGACATGGCGGCCATGGCGGCCGACCAGTCGACCCAGGACTGGTGGGCCGTCTGCATGCCGTTGCAGGTGCCGTTCGAGGAGCGGGCAGAGGGGGAGTGGTGGATGGAGTTGCCCGAAGTCTTCCACCTCGACTGATGGGCCCGCTCGCCTTCGTGCCCGGTGATGACCGGCTGACCACGGCCATCCTCAGTGATGCACTCGACGAGGCGGGGTTCCGCCACCAGGTTCTCGAGCACCGGCTGGCCCCGCTTCTGCCGGGATCTCGTGCCTTGGGGCGTGCGGCCACCGTGCGGTTCGTTGCCGACGAGCGCGACGTGCCGGCCGATCCCTACGCGGCGGCCATCGACTTCGTCGATTCGCTCGAGCGCGGGCAACTCGTGGTGATCGCGACCGGGGAGGCGAATGCATCCGCTGTCTGGGGCGAACTGTTCAGCGCCGCGGCGATCGGCGCCGGAGCCGTGGGGGTGCTCACCGACGGCAACCTGCGCGACACCGACCGCATCGCCGCCCTCGATTTTCCGGCCTTCTCGCGCTCGCGTCGCCCGATCGATTATCGGCGGCGGCTGGCGATCGCCGAGTCCCGCGGCACGGTGCTCATCGGGGGTGTCTCGATCGCGCACGGCGATCTGGTCATGGCCGACGATGACGGGATCGCGGTGATCCCGCAGGATGCCGAGGAGACGGTGCTGCGCATCGCACGGCTTCGGGCGTCTGGCGAGTCCACCGTGCTGGCAGAGCTGCTGGCGGGGGAGTCGCTGCGCACGGTCTGGGACAGGCACCGCATCCTCTAATCCGACTCGGCACCCCTTGTTCGATAAATCGATTTACCATAGAGTGAGGCCATGACATCGACGTCACCCGACCTCGTCGCCCTGCGCGGCATGACCTGGGACCATCCCCGTGCGATCGACGGACTGCACGCCGCCGACGCACTGCTGCACCACCGCCACGGCGTCACCGTCGACTGGGTCTCCCGCTCGCTGCTGGCCTTCGGGGACCAGCACGTCGCCGACTTCGCCGGCGACTTCGACCTGATGGTCATCGATCACCCGCACGTGCCCGATGCGGTGGAAGGCGGCGCACTGCTCGCGCTCGATTCTCTGCTCGACACCCACGCATTGGACACCCTGCGCCGGGAGAGCGTCGGCCGCTCGCACGACACCTACAACTACCGGGGCAGCCAGTGGGCCCTGGGGCTGGATGCCGCGGCTCAGGTCTCCGCCTTCCGCCCCGACCTGCTCGACGGCACGCCGCCCTACTGGGGTGATGTGCTCGAGCTCGCCCGGGCATCCCGGGTCATCTGGCCGTACAAGCCGGTCGATGCCTTCAGCACCTTCGCCACCCTGCTCGCGCAGCGCGATGCGCCGCTCGCCGGACCCGCCGGATTCATCGACCGCGGTGTCGCCCGCGAGGTGCTCGACCTCATGGTGCAGCTCGCCGCGCACGTGCCCGACTGGTGCGCCGACGCCAACCCGATCGACGCGGCCGAGGCGCTCAGCACGAGCGACGACTGGTCATTGGCCGCCGCGTTGTTCGGCTACACCAACTACTCGCGCGTCGGGTTCCGGCCGCACCTGCTGAGCTACGACGACATCCCGTCGTTCGATGGGCGGGCCGGGGGCTCCACCCTGGGCGGCGCGGGCATCGCGGTGTCGGCGGCCACGCCACATCCGCAGCTCGCCGTCGCGGTGGCCGCGACCCTCGCCGGTGCCGAGGTGCAGGCCGGGTCATACGGCCTCGGCGGCGGCCAGCCCGGAAACCTGCGGGCCTGGCGCAGCGACGAGCTCAACCGGGTGACCAACGGATTCTTCCGGGGCACCCTGCGCACCCTCGAGCGGGCCTGGGTTCGACCGGCGGTGCTCGGCTGGCCCGATCTGCAGTTGGAGCTCTCGCACATCCTGCACGACGGGCTGGTCGCCCGCCGCTTCGAGGCGACCGCGATCGACCGCATCGAGGCTCTGCCCTCGAGATTCCTCGACGGGGTGCCCGCGTGACCTACTTCGAGGAGTACGAGGTCGGATCGGGCCGCACGAGCCACGGCCGCACCGTGACCGAGGCCGACATCGTCACCCACGCCGGCCAGACCGGTGACTTCTACCCGCACCACATGGATGCGGAGTTCGCCAAGACGTTGCCCGGCGGACAGCGCATCGCCCACGGCACCCTCATCCTGTCGATGGCGGTGGGCATGCTGGCGGGCGAGATCAACGACGAAGCCATGAGCTACGGGTACGACCGGGTGCGCTTCATCCGCCCCGTGCACATCGGCGACACCATCACCTCCCGCAGCGAGATCGTGGCCCTCCGCGAGCACGCGAAGCGGCCAGAAGCGCTCGGCATCGCCGACGAGAAGGTCGAGGTGACCAACCAGCGCGGCGAGGTCGTGCTCGCCTTCGTGCACGTCTACCTCGTGAATCGCCGACCAGCCAGTGAAGGGACCGCTGATGCCTGACCTCTACCAACCGCACCGCATGATCGACACCCACCAGCACCTCTGGAAGCCCTCCGAGCGCCGCTACCACTGGCTCGATGGCGTCGGAGCGCCGCTGGAGGCCGACTTCGACGAGCGCGACGTGATCGATGACGTGCGCGCGGCGGGCATCACCGGCACGGTGCTGGTGCAGGCCGAGGACAGCTATGAAGACACCTTCTTCATGCTCTCGGTGGCGGCGAAGTACCCCGAGATCGCGGGCATCGTCGCCTGGGCACCGCTCGACCGCGTGGACGAGACCGAGGCAGCGCTCGACCTGTACACGCTCTCGTCGGCGGTGCGCGGCATCCGAGTTCTCAATCACGACTACGACGACCCGCGCTGGCTGCTGCGCGACAGCGTGCAGCAGAGCATCTCCCGCCTCGCCTCGCGTGGGTTCTCGCTCGACGTGGTCAGCGTGCTGCCCGAGCACACCGAGGTGGTGGTCGCGCTGGCCGACCGCTACCCCGAGCTGACGCTGGTGATCGACCACCTGGCCAAGCCCGATATCGCGGGCAAGGGCTGGCAGCCGTGGGCCGGTCAGCTGGCGGATGCCGCGGCTCGCCCCAATGTGACGGCGAAGCTCAGCGGGCTCAACACGGTCTCTGCGCCGGGCTGGACATCCCGCGACTGGCAGCCCTACGTCGACCTCGCCGTCGCCACCTTCGGCCCCGACCGGCTGATGCTCGGCAGTGACTGGCCGGTCTCTCTGCTCAACGGCGACTTCACCACCGTATGGACCGGGCTGCGTGAGAGCATCGCGAGCCTCAGTCCCACCGAGCAGGACTCCGTCCTGTACCGCACCGCCGAGCGCGTGTACCGATTGGAACAGCCATGACCGAGCAACTCCCCCTTCCCCTCGACGGGATGCTGGTGCTCGACTTCAGCCAGTTTCTCGCGGGGCCCATGGCCGCGATGCGTCTCGGAGATCTGGGCGCCAGGGTGATCAAGATCGAGCGTCCGCAGGGTGGCGATATCGGTCGTCGGCTCGCCTTCGCCGGGGTGGTGGAAGACGGCGACACCCTGTCGTTCCACATCACCAATCGCAACAAGGAGAGCTACGCGGCCGACCTCAAGAACGCGCAGGATCGCGACGACATCCGTGCGCTGATCGCCAAGGCCGATGTGATCGTGCAGAATTTCCGCCCCGGCATCATGGAGCGACTCGGCTTCGGCTACGACGCCGTCGCCGCGATCAACCCGGGCATCGTCTACGCCAGCGTGAGCGGGTACGGCACCGAGGGGCCGTGGAAGGATCGTCCCGGGCAAGACCTGCTGGCCCAGTCGCTCTCCGGCCTTCCCTGGCTCAACGGCAGTGTCGACGACCCGCCGGTTCCGGTGGGGGTTGCGCTCGCCGATGTGATCGCGAGCATCCATCTCGCCTCCGGAATCACCGCCGCCCTGCTGAGGCGTGAGCGGACCGGTGTCGGCGGGAGGGTCGACACCAGCCTGCTCGAGTCGATGCTCGACCTGCAGTTCGAGCTGCTCAGCGCGCACCTCGGCGACCCCTCGATCACCGTCAAGCGCGGAACCCGCAATACCGCCCACGCCTTCCTGCAGGCGCCATACGGCGTCTACCCGACCGTCGACGGCTACCTCGCGATCGCCATGACCCCGGTGCCCGAGCTCGGCGCGCTCATCGGCCTCGACCTCAGCAGGTACGCCGATCCCGACACCTGGTGGACCGACCAGACAGAGATCACTCGCGCCCTGGCGGCACACCTCGCGACCCAGTCGACCGAGCACTGGCTCGAGATCCTCGACGCAGCGGATGTCTGGTGCGCCCCCGTGCTGACCCTGCCCGAGCTCGTCACGCACGAGGGCTTCGCCGCGCTCGACATGGCGCAGCAGACCGAGCGGCCGGGTGCCGACGGCGGTGAGCCGGTGGCCATCCAGACCATCCGCACGCCGGTGCGGTACGACGGCAGAGTGCTCAAGCATCCGCAGGGCGCTCCGCGGCTCGGTGAGCACACGGCGGCGCTGCGCGACGAGTTCGTCGGAAAGGTGGAGGCATGAGCGAGACAGCCGATCGCTATGCGGTCCCGGTGTGGAACCAGGACGTGAAGCTCTATGAGGACTACGAGGTGGGCGAGGTCGACCGCTCGATCCGCCGCACCATCTCCGAGGGCGAGATGATGCTGTTCTCCAGCCTGCTCGTCGACCTGCATCCCTACGTCGCCGACGACATCTTCGCGCGGGAGGAGGGGCTGTTCGGCAAGCGGATCGTGCCCGGCGCCCTGGTCTTCAGCTATGGCATGGGGCTCATGGCGCACAACAATGTCAACACCTTCAGCTACGGCTACGACCGGCTGCGCTTCATCAAGCCGGTGTTCGTCGGCGACACCATCTACACGATGCGAACGCTGCTGAAGAAGACGCCGAAGTATGACGACATGGGGCTGTTCACCGTCTCCTACGAGGTGTTCCGTGCCGACGACGAGCAGATCGTGCTGTACTGCGAGCATCTGCAGACGGTGAAGTACCGCGATCCAGTAGCAGCCAAGGAGCAAGGATGATCGACCTCTTCAGCGACGTCTCGGACTACGTCGCCCTGCGCATCCCCGAGGAGTACCGGCGCCCGATCGCCATCGTGGGAGCCGGCGGCATCGTCGACGGGGAACACCTGCCCGCCTACGCGCTCGCCGGTTTGACCGTGGTCGGCATCTTCGATGTCGACGAGGATCGCGCCCGGGACGTCGCCGCCCGGCATGGCATCCCCCGGGTCTACGCGAGCGTCGAGGAGCTGCTCGCCGACGACGAGGTCGTCGTGGTCGACATCGCGGTGCCGATGACGGCGCAGCCACCCATCTTCCGTGCGGCCATTGCCGCCGGCAAGAACGTGCTGGCGCAGAAGCCCTTCGCGGCCACCCCCGAGATCGCGCGAGAGCTCGCGGACCTGGCCCGGGCATCCGGTCTCGTCGCCGCGGTCAATCAGCAGTTGCGCTTCGACGAGGGCATCGCCGCCGCGCACCGCATGGTCGAGCTGGGCTGGATCGGCGAGATCACCTGCTTCACCCTCACCGTCGACGCCACCACCGACTGGTCGCAGTGGGTATGGGCGAAGGCGATGGAGCGGCTCGAGGTGATGGTGCACTCGATCCACTACCACGACACCGTGCGCTGGTTCCTCGGCGAGCCGGCATCCGTCTACTCGATCGGCGCCCGCACGCCCGGGCAATACCCGGTGGGCGAGACCCGCACGATCACCTCGTACACGTTCGCAAACGGCAGCACCGCGGTCATCCACGCCAACCATGTGAACAAGGGCGGCGACAACACCGCCGAGTTCCGCATCGAGGGCACGGCCGGGGCGATCCGCGGCACCCTGGGTCTGATGTACGACTACCCCCTCGGGCGTCCGGACACTCTCGAGGTGATCAGCACCGACGAGGCGCCGAACGGAGCGACGGATGGCTGGGTGCCGTACCCCGTGACCCAACGCTGGTTTCCCCACGCCTTCATCGGCACGATGGGGTCGGTTCTGGAGGGGATCGCGACCGGCGCCGAACCACGCAGCTCGGTGCGCGACAACGTCAAGACCATCGAACTCGTCGCCGCCATCTACCGGTCGATCGAGTCGAACGAGGTCGTCCGGTTCGACTGAGCGGGCCGCGCCCACGAGACTAGACCGGTCATGGTGAAGCTCAGCGACGTCGCAGCGCAGGCCGGGGTGTCCCCTGCCGCGGTCTCGCGCGTGCTCTCCGGCGACAGCACCGTGCGGGTGAGCGACGAGACCCGCGACCGCATCCTGTCGGCCGCGCGCGAGCTGCGCTACGTGCCCAACCACGCGGCCCGGGCCCTGCGCACCGCCCGCTCCAGCGCCATCGCGCTGGTGGTGCCGGAGGTGACGAGCGCCGTGTTCGCCGAGCTCGCCCGGGGTACGGAGGAGGGGGCATCCGCCCGCGGTCTCACAGTGATGCTGGCCAGGGCCGAACAGCTCGACCCGGCATCGGATTGGCTGGAGCGGCTCGTGGCCGAGGGTCGGGTCGACGGCGTGATTCTGCAGGTGCCGGAGGGGGTTCCGTTCACGGTCGGCGAGACGGTGCCGACGGTCGTGATCAACTCGCAAGATCACGGGCCCGTGCCGACGGTGGTGCTCGACGACGCCGCGGGAATCAGAGCTGCGGTCGAGCACCTGCAGGCCCTTGGGCATCAGCGTGTGGGCTACATCGGCGGGCTACCGACCAGTGCGACCGGCGCCCGTCGCGAGGCCGGCTTTCTCGCCGCGGTCGCCGACTTCGGGCTGCAGACCCGAGACGAATGGATGACGCGGCTCGGCTACAGCGGAGACGACGGTCGCGCCGCCGCCGCCGACCTCCTCGCGCTCGGCACGCTGCCCTCCGCCCTCGTCGTCGCGAACCTGAACGCCGCCCTCGGGGTGCTCGCGGGTATCCACGCCAGCGGGCTGCGTGTGCCCGACGACATCTCCCTGGTCGCGCTGCACGACGTCTGGTACGCCGACGCGACCTGGCCGCCGATCACCACCGTGCGGATGCCGCTGGCCGAGTTGGGGCAGACCGCAGTCGATCTATTGGTCGGCCCCGGCCCCGCGGACCGCCCGATACACATCACCGTTACCTCACCGGCACCCGAGCTCATGGTCCGGGCGTCGACCGCGCGGCTCGCTCGGCTGGACGATTGACCTGATGTATTCGGGGGAGGAGTCGGGCGTGCGGCGGGTCAGGCCGACTCGGCTCCTGCTGTCTCCTGCTCGGTGACCAGGGCATCCATGTGCTCCTGGATGATCAGGAGGTGGCTCGCCATTCGGATGCGTGCACCCTCCGGGTTTCGGGCCACCAGCTCGGCCAGGATCGCGCTGTGGTTGCGGAGGGCCTCGCTCAGCGCGGACGCGCCGTTGAGTGCCTGGTAGGTGCGGGTGCGCATCGTGCGGCTCGAGAGTGCGGCGATGAGCGCTGACAGCACCGGGTTGCCGGATGCCTCCGCCACGCGGCGGTGGAATTCGATGTCGGCATCCATCGCCGCCTCGAAATCATCCTCCCCTGCCGCAGCGCTGCGGGCGAGGGTGTCGGCGGCCGCCTCGAGCTGCTCGTCCGTGATAAGTAGGGCCGCGCGGCCCGCGGCCTCGGTCTCCAGCACCCGCCGCACCGACTGCAGGTGCACCGCGTTGCGCGGCGACTGCAGGTCGACCATGAAGCCCATCGCAGCCAGCAGCACGTCGGGATCGAGCGAGGTCACATAGGTTCCGTCGCCCTGTCTGGTCTCCAGCACACCCATGATCGCCAGGGCGCGCACGCCCTCACGCAGCGATCCGCGCGAGACCGCCAACTCAGCGGCGAGGTCCTTCTCCACGGGCAGTCTCGCGCCGGCGGAGAGCTCGCCGCGGGTGATCATCGCCTTGATCCGCTGGATCACGACATCGGTCTGCGAGACTCCGCTGCCCTCTGCTTTGGGGGCACGCGAACTAGGATTCGACATCCGCTCATTCTACGGCGCGGCTCTGCTTAACGTCAGATCAATTGCTCGGCCCGGGTGGGGGTGCTGGGGACAGGCTCCG
>Ga0247732_10001301_pt1 | contig 10267 bp, 9 predicted proteins | sample UWRJL163409C2_FD_180940 | JGI IMG/M metagenome (GOLD analysis project Ga0247732, IMG submission 180940) | Plant litter microbial communities from Arlington Agricultural Research Station in Wisconsin, United States - UWRJ-L163-409C-2 | ecosystem: Environmental > Terrestrial > Plant litter >...
CCGAGCTGCGCGAAATCGCCGCGCTCGTGAAGAACGACGCCCAGATCGACATGCTCGTCGACCTCACCGAACGGCTCGACCGTCTTCCCCGGCACATCAGCATGCACCCGTGCGGCGTGATTCTCGGCAACGACGACCTGCTCAGCACGACCCCGGTGCAGCCGAGCGGCATGGGGCTTCCGATGAGCCAGTACGACAAGCACGACATGGACGACGCGGGCCTTCTGAAGCTCGACGTGCTCGGCGTGCGCATGCAGAGCTCCCTCGCCTACGCCGTGTCCGAGATCCAGCGCATCCACGGCCGTCGCGCGGCCCATGCCGGCGGCCTTCCGGTCGACGCGCGCTACGTCAGCGCCGACGGCATCGTCGAACTCGACGAGATCCCGCTCGACGACGAGCAGACGTTCGAGGCGATCCGAACGACCCGCACGCTCGGCATGTTCCAGATCGAGAGCCCGGGCCAGCGCGAGCTCATCGGCAAGATGCAGCCCACCGAGTTCGAAGACCTCATCGCCGACATCTCGCTGTTCAGGCCCGGGCCGATGAAGGGCAACATGGTCGCCCCCTTCCTCGACGTGAAGCACGGCTTCGCCCAGCCGCAGTATCTGCACCCGACGTTCCGCCCCTTCCTCGAGAGCACCTACGGGGTCGTCATCTACCACGAGCAGATCCTGCGCATCTTCGCCCTGTGCATGCAGGTCACCCTCGCCGAGGGCGACGAGCTGAGACGAACCATCGAGCATCCCGAGGCGCGGGTGGAGGAGCGGTTCCGGCTCGAGACCGCCGCGAATGTCGACTCGGCGGGCGTCCGCCGCTACGACGACGCCGCGATCGAACGCATCTGGGCCGTGCTGAAGGGCTTCGGCTCCTTCGGCTTCTGCAAGGCCCACGGAGCGGCCTTCGCGCTGCCGACATTCCAGAGCGCCTGGCTGAAGACCCACTACCCTGCCGAATTCGTGGCCGCCCTGCTCACCCACGATCCGGGCATGTACCCGCGCCGGCTGCTGCTCGCCGAAGCTCGACGCATGGGCGTGCCCATCCTGCCCCTCGACGTCAGCGCCTCGCGCGACGTCTACAGGGTCGAGCGCATCGAGCCGCCCCGATCACACGGCGTGCTCGCCGATCCCGACGACGTGATCCTCGGAATCCGGCTGTCGCTCAGCGACGTGCACGGCATCAGCTCCGCAGAGCTCGACCGCATCCTCGCAGGCCAGCCCTACGCGGGCATCGGCGACTTCTACCAGCGGGCCGCGCCGTCGCGCGCGCTCCTCACCCGACTCGCCCTCGTCGGGGCGCTCGACTCGCTCGCGGCGCACGACGGCTCGTCGGGCGGCGCGCAGCCCACCCGCGGAGATGTGATGGCCCGGGTGCGCGAGCTGGTCGCCCGCGCCAAACGCCCGGCGACGCGCAACGCCCAGCCCACGCTGCCGATCTTCGTCGACGACCGCGAGCAGCTCACCGAGGCGAATCCCGAACCGAGCATGGTCGAGCGTGTCGCGACCGAACTCGACGTTCTGCAGATGGAGGTGAGCGAGCACGTGATCGAGAGCTACCGTCCCCTGCTCGACGAGCTGGGCGTGATTCCCGCGAGCGAGCTGCTCGGATGCTGGAACGGCACGACCGTGCTGGTGGCCGGCATCCGCGTGGCCACCCAGACACCGCCGATGCGCAGCGGCAAGCGCGTCGTCTTCATCAGCCTCGACGACGGCTCCGGATGCTCGGACTCGACCTTCTTCGAGGAGGCCCAAGACCGTGCGGGTGCGCTGCTGTTCGGCACGAAACTCATGGTGATCCAGGGCAAGACGAGGCGAACGGGCGAGCGGGGCATCTCCATCGAGGCGAGCAACGCCTGGGACCTCAAGGCACTGTGGGCGCAGTGGCAGCAGACCCAGCGCCATCAGGCGCGCGAAGCGTCGTAGTGCGGCGGGCGAGCAGAGGCGCACAATAGGCAGATGCGCCGCACAGACCGCACCACGATCGCGAGCCTCCGGCTTGCCGCGCAGCACCTCTCGGGCAGCACGCCCGCCGAACCCGCCGACGTGGCCACGGCGATGCTCGCCCTGCAGGCGCAAGACCTCTCGAGCGCGCAGTGGGCCCTGGCCGTGCGCAGCCCTTCCTCGACACTCGCCGACGTCGACCGGGCCTTCGATACGGGCACGATCGTGCGCTCGTGGCCCTTCCGGGGAACGCTTCACGTGACCCCGGCGGTCGACCTCGGCTGGATGCTCGAGCTCACCCGCGACAGGATCGTGCGGGGTGCGGCCACGAGACACGCGAGCCTCGGCCTCGACGAGTCGGTCTTCGCCCGCGCCGCCGATGTCGTGCGCGGGGTCTTGCGGGGCGGCGGCCGGCTGTCGCGGGCCGACCTCTTCGCCGAGCTCGACGCATCCGGGGTCGCGACCGACCATCAGCGAGGCGGCAACCTGCTCTGGTATCTGGCCCACACGGGGCTCATCTGTTTCGGCCCGATGCAGGATTCGGGCCAGGCGGTGGTGCTCACCGACGAGTGGATCCCCGAGCCTCGTCGCCTCTCGCCCGACGAGGCCCTGACCGAGCTCGCCGTGCGCTACTTCACCTCTCACGGTCCCGCCACGCTGCGGGATCTGCTGTGGTGGAGCAAGATCCTCGTGCCGGAGGCCCGAAGGGCAGTCGAGGGTGCGGGCGACCGACTGCACCAGATCGTCGTCGACGACACCGTCTACTACCTCGGCGCCGAGCAGGCCGACGCCCCGCCCACCGCCCCTGTGCCCGCTCCCCCCATGCTGCTGCTGCCCGGCTTCGACGAGTACCTTCTGGGGTACGCCGATCGCGACGCGGTGCTTCCGCCGGAGCACAGCGAGCGGGTCGTGCCGGGGGCGAACGGCATCTTCCTGCCCATGGTCGTGGCGAAGGGGCAGGTGGTGGCCACGTGGCGGCGCACGATCCGCCGCGGCACGGTCGACACGGTGGTGTCCACGTTCGAGCCGATGGCGCGAACGACCGTGGGGCGCGTCGAGAGAGCCGCCGCGGGCTACGCCCGGTATCTCGGCCTGGAGCCCGGATCGACCACGGTCGTCGACGCGTGATCGACGCCTGATCGACTGCTGATCGTCGGCCTGCCGGCACGGGCGCAATCCGACGGCCGTGCCGCCTACGAAGACGGGGAGACATGACCGACCTCGACACCGCCGCCCCGCAGTACGCCCCGTTCGACCTCGTCGACGACCCGGCATCGTTGCAGCTCGTACCGCTGACGGTCGACACGCCCCTCGGGCCGGTGCGCGTGCACCACTCGCCTACGAAGCGGGGATCGACCGCAACCGTTTTATTGCACGGCGCGGCAGGATCCTGGACGACCTGGACGCCCCTGATCGAGACCGCGGCCGCCGCAGGCCACCCGCTCACCGACGTCGTCGCCATCGACCTGCCGGGCTGGGGCGCCTCGCCCGGCCCGCGCATCCGGTCGCAGCTCACCCTCGATGCCCTCGCCGACGTCGTGTGGCAGATCGTGGGCGCGCAGCTCGGCTACGACCGCGCCGATATCACGGGACACTCCCTCGGCGCGTTCATCGCGCTGCACCTGGCGGCGACCCGACCGGCCGAGATCAAGGCCGTGCGGCTGATCTCGGCCACCACGTTCTCGGTGCTGGCCAGCGTGGAGCACCCGGTGCGGTCGTTCTCGGCGGTGCCCGGCTTCACGATGCTGCTCGCCGTGTTCCGCCTGCTTCGGATGGGAGGCGACCGCGGCACCCGGCTCGTGCGGGCCGTTCGGCGCGGCAGGCTGCTGAGGCTCGCCGTGAGTCCCCTGTTCCGCCACCCTCGGCGCGTGCCGCGCTCGGTGATCGATGCGCTGGCCGACGAGGTGCGCCCCGACAGCTTCGTGCGCGCTGCCGAGGCGACGCGCGGCTACGACCCGATGCGGCGGTGGCGGGGCATCCGCTGCGCCGTCTGGGCGGTGCGGGGCGCCACGGACTCGTTCGTGCCGTACCGCGACCTCACCGGCCTGCTCGGGGCGATGCCGCAGGCCACGCTCGCCGAGATCGGCGACTGCGGGCACTTCGCCCATGTCGAGCGTCCGTGCGAGACACTCGAAGCCCTCGGCCTGACGGCCGCACGCCGCTAAAGTCGGAGCATGGCAGCGGATCTCCCCTCGGCCGCACGGCAGCCGGTCTCCACGCGACGGGTCGAGGCCTTCACCGACGGCGTCTTCGCGATCGCGGCGACGCTCCTGGTGCTCGACCTCACGATCGACGGGTTCGACAGGGCCACAACGAACGATCAGCTGTGGCACCAGCTTCTCGGGCTGCAGCAGAACCTGCTCTCGTTCGTGATCAGCTTTCTTCTGCTGTGCTTTCTCTGGTCGGTCCACGTACGGCAGTTCGAGTACCTCGAACGCATCGACAGCACGCTGACCCTGCTCAACACGGTGCGACTGCTCGGGGTGGTGCTTATCCCCTTCACCACGAGCCTGAACAGCGAGTACTCGGAGCTTCTGGCGGGGCGGCTCGCCCTGCCGGTCAACTTCCTGTTCGTCGTCGCGATGGGAGTGGCGCAATGGGAGTACGCGACCGGCTCGCAGCGCGGACTCGTGGAAGGCCTGTCCGACGAGACCCGGCGCCGATACCGCACCAACGGCCTCATCGCCGTGGGGCTGGGCGTCGTCGTGGTCGTGCTGTCGTCGTTCGTCGGCCCGTGGGCGTTCCTCGCCTACACGCTCAGCGCTATCCTGCAGCGAGTCGCCACCAGGCCGGCACGGCGGGCTCGCCCCGAAAAAGACGAAGCCGCCGACCGGTGATTCCGGGCGACGGCTTCGACAGGCGGATGGCCCGCCGGAGAACGACTACTTCTGGAGCGAGGCCTGAAGGTCGATCGTGATGGTGACCTCGTCGCCGACGAGGACTCCGCCGGTCTCGAGGGGCGCGTTCCAGCTCACGCCGAAGTCGTTGCGGTTGATCTTGGTGGTCGCGGTCAGTCCGGCCTTGTAGTTGCCGTACAGGTCGTCCTGGAAGCCGCCGAACTCGAGGTCGAACGTGACCGGCTTGGTGACGCCCTTGATCGTGAGGTCGCCGTCGACGAGGAAGTCGCCGCCCTCGTAGCGGATGCCCGTGGACACGAAGGTCAGCTCGGGGTGCGTGGGAGCGTCGAAGAAGTCGTTGGTGCGCAGGTGACCGTCGCGGTTCTCGTCGTTCGTGTTGATGGAGACGACCTCGGCCTTGGCGGAGACGCTCGAGTCGAGGGGGTTCTCGCCCGTGGTGAACGTGGCGTCGAACTTCTCGAACTTGCCCTTGACCTTGCTGATGAGCAGGTGGCGAACGCTGAACGAGACCTCGGAGTGCGAGGGGTCGATGGTCCAGGTGCCGGCTTTGTAACCCGGGATGGTGATCGTGTCGGTCATGATTTCTCTTTTCGTCTGAGACAGAAGGGAGTGGGAGCAGAACCCACTTCGATACAAATGCATGTACCTCCGGGATTATTCCATGCCGAGGAAACGAGATCCTGAATGCGCGATGAATGTCGTCATGCGGCGACACAGTTGAGAGGATTGCACCATGACCAATGACAGAACACGCGTGGATTTCTGGTTCGACCCCTCCTGCCCCTGGGCGTGGATGGCGAGCCGCTGGGTCGATGAGGTCGCGGGCCACCGCGACCTCGATGTGCACTGGCACATCATGAGCCTGGCGATCCTCAACGAGAACACCGACGTCGACGAGTCCTACCGCGCGTTCTTCCCACGCGCCCTGCGCTACGCCCGGGTGGTGGCGACCGCCGAGGCCCTGCACGGCGAGGCCACGCTCAAGCCGCTGTACGACGCGCTCGGCACGCGCATCCATCTCGACGAGCGGGCGACCGACGTCGAGGCCGTGGTCGCCGAGGCGCTGGCCGAGGCGGGTCTCGATGCGTCGATCGCCGATCGCGCGCTTCCGGATGCCGATGGCCGGTTCGAATTCGAGGCCGAGCTCCGCGCGTCGCACCGCAGCGGCATCGACCTCGTCGGCGACGACGTCGGAACCCCGATCATCGCGGTGAACGGCGTGGCGTTCTTCGGACCCGTCATCTCGCCGGCACCCCACGGAGACGAGGCGCTCGCCCTCTGGGACGGCGTCGTGGCGGTGGCGTCGTACGACGGCTTCTTCGAGCTCAAGCGCAGCCGCACCCGCGACCCGATCTTCTCGTAGTCCCCCTCATCCCGGGATTCCCAGACGGGTCGCCTACCCTTGAATCATGGCTCACCCCGTTCTGCGATTCCTCGGCGTGCTCGCAACGGTCACCGCGCTCGTCGCGGTGCCGTTCACGGGCGCGACCGCCGGGCCGCTCCGCACGGCCGACTATCCCTCATGGGACGACGTGCAGGCGGCCAAGCAGAACGAGGCCGCCGCGCAGGCGGAGGCCGACCGCATCACGGGGCTGCTCGATGAGCTCGAGGCGACGGCGACGACCCTCAGCAACGAGGCTCTGAAGCGCGGCGAGGAGTATTACATCGCGACCTACAACAGAGACGCGGCGCAGACCTCGGCCGATGATCTCGAGACCCGCGCAGACCAGGCGGCGGCCACGGCCGAGTCCACGAAGAAGCAGGTCGGTCAGATCGCGGCCCAGCTCTACAAGTCGGGCGGTGACAACGGCACGGTCAATCTGCTGCTCAACGGCGAGAAGTCCGACGAGCTCCTCTACAAGCTCGGAACCATGAGCCAGCTGACCTCGCAGACCGTCGGACTGCGCGACGCGGCCGAGATCGCGGCGAACAACGCCTCGTCGCTGCGCGCGCAGGCCGATGCCGCGCTCGCCGAGCGCGATCGGTTGTCGACCGAGGCCGAGGCCGCGCTCGAGGCCGCCGAAGACGCTCAGGCGGCCGTCGATGCGCAGGTCGCAGAGGAGAAGGCGCACAGCGCCACCCTCTACGAACAGCTAGCCTCTCTCAAGAACACGACCGCGGCCGCAGAGCAGGGCTACCGCGAGGGCCAGGCCAAGGCCGCCGAGGAGGCCGCGCGCAAAGCAGCCGCCGACGCCGAGGCTGCAGCTGCTGCAGCCAACTCCGGAGGGGACGGCAGTGCGTGGGTGCCGGACTCGTCGTCGGTGGCATCGCCGGCCGAAGCACAGGCGTACGCATCATCGGTCCTCGGCAATTACGGCTGGGGCGGTGACCAGTTCGGATGCCTCGTCAGGCTGTGGAACGGGGAATCGGGCTGGCGGGTGAACGCCTACAACACAGACAGCGGCGCCTATGGCATTCCGCAGTCGCTGCCGGCCAACAAGATGTCCAGCGTCGGCTCCGACTGGCCGACCAATGCAGCCACCCAGATCACCTGGGGACTCAACTACATCAGCGACAGATACGGCACGCCGTGCAACGCCCTGTCCAGCTGGACCGCCCGCTCGCCGCACTGGTATTGATCACCGCGCGACGATAGCCGGCCCTGCCACGGCCAGCAGGATCACGTCGACGACGGCGCTGGCGATGATGAGCTGGAACAGCAGTCGTGTCGGCGGCCTGGTCAGTGCCAGCACGATGCCGGCGACCGCGATGGCCGCCCCGGCGACAAGCCCGATCACGGCCACCACGACGAGCGCGGGCGAGGCTGCCGCGATGCCGATGCACGCCACGATCGAGGCGAGCGCGAGCGAGGAGAAGGCGATCACGCTCGATGCTCTTCGCCCGAGGGCGTGAGGCAGTCCCCGCACTCCCGTGCGCGCGTCGTCGGCGAGATCGGGCAGCACGTTGGCGAAGTGGGCGCCGAAGCCCAGAAGCGCTCCAACGACGATCGCCCACCAGGTCGAGGGTCTGGGCTCCGAGAGCGACAGCGTCACAAAGAGCGGAAGTGTTCCGAAGGTCACGAGGTAGGGCACTCCCGACGCGAGTGTGCGCTTCAGCCACGCGTTGTAGCTCCAGCCCGACGCGATGCCCACGAGGTTCACGACCGCCGCGAGGGGCCCGAGTAGCAGGGAGAGGGGAATCGCGATGGCCGCGGCCGCGACGGCCGCGGCCCGAACCGCCGAGCGCGTGACCACACCGGATGCGATGGGCTTGTCCGAGCGGGCGACGGCCGTATCGCGGTCGGCGTCGATCCAGTCGTTGCTCCACCCGATCGACAGCTGGCCCGCCAGCATGGCGGTACCCACCAGAACCACCCGTACCGGCTCGACTCCCGTTCCGATGGCCAGAACCACGGTGACGAGCGTGACCGCGGCGGCGGGACCCGGGTGGGACGCACGAATCATCCCCCGGAGCATACGTCGAATTATAGGTACGGAGCGGGCCTGCGCCTCACGCGCGCTCGATACTCGCGAGAAGCAGCACCAGGGAGTGCTCGAGGGCCGCGCGCTCGCCGGTCGTCAACCCGGCGAGCAGAGCCTCCTCGGCATCAAGCTGCAGGGGGAACACCTCGTCGGTCAGGGCCCGACCGGAGTCGGTCAGGGCGATCAATGCCCCCCTGCCGTCTGCGGGGTTCGACGACCGCCGCACCAGGCCGCGGCGCTCGAGGCCCTTGAGCCTCTTCGTCGTCGACGGGGCGGTCGCCAGGGAGATCGTGCGCAGCTCCCCCGGCGACCGCGGCTCCTCGGAGCGCCGAAGTGCGGCGAGGATGTCGAACTCTCCCCTGGTGAGGTCGTGGGCGGCGAGCACGTCGTCGCTGTGGTGCACGATGCGAGCGGCGCTGCGCAGCACCCGCCCCACCACGCCGATGGCGTCGAGATCGAGATCGGGCCTCAGTCGACGCCACTCGGCCTGGATCTCGTCGACCGCATCCACCTGACGGCGCGTGTCGGGCGTGCGGTCGATCATCGGGCCTCCGAAAGTAATTTACTAGTAAACTATATCCAATGAGCTCCGCCACCCTGCCTCGCGCCCACCATCTCGTCGCATTCGGCCCGCATAACGGGGCCCACACGGTGGCCCTCCGTGCCGGCATCTCCATGGCCGTACCCCTGCTCGCGCTCTGGTTCACCGGTCACCTCGAATTGTCGCTGTACGCCACATTCGGAGCGTTCACCTCGCTGTACGGGCGCAGCCACAGCCACCTGGCCCGGTTCCGCATGCAGTCCGTGGCCGCCTCCATGATGGTCGCGGCCGTCGTGATCGGAACAGCCGTGGGCATCTCCGACGCCCGCGAGTGGATCGTCGTGCCGGTCGTCGCGGCCGCCGCCGCGCTGGCCACTCTGCTGTCGAACGCCGTCGCGCTCCACCCGCCCGGCGCCCTGTTCGTGGCCTTCGCCGTCGCGGCGTGCGCATCGGTGCCGAGCTCGCCCGCCACGATCGGCCTCGCCCTGGCCGTCGCATCCGCCAGCGCCGCACTGTCGCTGGTCGTCGGCGCCGTCGGAGCGATCCGGCCGTCTGCACGGCACCGCGCTCGTTCGACGTTCGCCGTGTCGTTCCGAGACGCCCTCGCCAAGCCGGGCGAAGCATCCGCCGTCGCGCGCCTGGTCACGGGAGTCCTGGTCGCCGGAGCCGTGCCCACCCTGGCGGGCATCGGGCATCCGTACTGGGCGATGGTCGCGGTGGTCGCCGCGCTATCGGGACCGGATGCGACGGCGCGTCTCGTGCGCGCCGGCCACCGTATCCTGGGAACGATCGTCGGCATCGGGCTCGCCGCCGCGCTGTTCGCACTCGACCTGCCCGCGCCGGGCACGATCGCCGTCGTGGTCGCGCTGCAGGTGGCGGCCGAGCTGTTCGTGGGCCGCAACTACGGCCTGACGATGGTGTTCGTCACGCCCCTCGCCCTGTGCATGATCGAACTCGCGCATGCGGCCGACGGCGGCGCGCTGATCGCCGATCGTCTCGTGGAGACGATCTTCGGCGCCGCCGTCGGCATCGTGCTCACGCTGGTCTGGCGGCCGCGGTCACCTGCGGTCGTCGGCGTGTGACCTCTCGGAAACATCTGCGGTGACCGACGCGGCAGCTCCGGCGGAGCGCTCCTCGGCCTCGAGGCGTTCGGCTTCCTCTCCCCCGACCGCCTCGCCGCGGGCCACGAGGCCGGCGACATCGGACAGCGGGATCTGCTTGAGGAACAGCGACAGCAGGAACGCCAGTCCGATGAACGGCAGCAGGTACCAGAACACGGGCGCCAGCGCGTCGGCGTAGGCCGTGACGATGCCGTCGCGCACGCTGTCGGGCAGTTGGGAGAGCGTCTGCGGGTCGAGCGTCGATGTCGAGGCCGCGGCATCCGATGCACTGGCGCCGGCGTTCGTGAACACCGTCGTGAGGTTCTCGGAGAGGCGCGTGGTGAAGATCGTGCCGAACACGGCCACACCCAGCGAGGCGCCGACCTCGCGGAAGTAGTTGTTCGTGCTC
>Ga0247732_10001303_pt1 | contig 10261 bp, 12 predicted proteins | sample UWRJL163409C2_FD_180940 | JGI IMG/M metagenome (GOLD analysis project Ga0247732, IMG submission 180940) | Plant litter microbial communities from Arlington Agricultural Research Station in Wisconsin, United States - UWRJ-L163-409C-2 | ecosystem: Environmental > Terrestrial > Plant litter >...
GAGCACGCCTGGAAAGTGTGTATACAAGAAATTGTATCGAGAGTTCGAATCTCTCCTTCACCGCCACATTCTGAAAACGCAAACCCCTGATTTTCCTAGAGAAAGTCGGGGGTTTGTGGTTTTTTACGTCCAAAAAACAGGGTCATGGGACCACCATGGGACTGGCGCGCCATATTGGTGCGAAAACGATTGCTCCTGACTGATGCAGCGGACCGCTGCATATGACTGCAGATTATTGATCTGCATTCATCTGATTTTGGCCAGAAGCAGTCGTTAAAAATTGATATCTGAAAAAGTGTGGAGATTATGGATGAGTCATCCCGACCTAAAAATCAGTTATTCAAATATTGAACCCCGAGCGAAGCGCTTAAAGTCAGCGCTTGCAGCAGAGATAGAACATTTGCTGAATGCTAAGGGTGTGACTTTAGGCGTCCCCATTGAGGCACGAGTAAAGGAGTGGTCCTCAATTGAGGAGAAGTTAGTTAGAAAATCGCTGTCACTTGAGAAAGTTGAAGACTTAGATGATCTCGTTGGACTGCGTTTAATTCTGCTTTTCCGAAGAGACCTTAAAGCTGTAGACGAGTTATTGCGTAGTTCATTGTCTGTCAAAAGTGCTGAAGATACTTCTCTAAGGTTGGCAGATACTCAATTTGGCTATCAGTCTCAACACTACATTATTGAAGCACCTGATAAATGGCTCAGTATTCCCACCTGGGCTGATCTTGGTGGAATACGTGTAGAAATTCAGGTTCGAACCCTGGCTCAGCATATCTGGGCTGCCGTTTCACACAAGCTACAATATAAGCGCGAGGCGAGCGTTCCCCTCCCTCTACGACGCTCTATCAATCGTGCATCTGCCCTTCTGGAAACTGTGGATATCGAATTTGATCGTCTGTTAGAGGATCGTCTGATTTATCTCGCTGATGATCTGCAAAACGAAACCGCAGACTCGCCTCTCAATGTGGAAATTTTAGATTCTATCCTTTTCAATATCTTCCCTTCTGCGAACCGAAGTGGAGAAGAAGACTTTGACGAGCTTTTGGTTGAGTTGGATCATTTCGGAATCAAAACTTCAGGCCATCTACAAAGTCTCTTGGAAAAACACTTAGATGAAATTCTGCAGGTAGATGATTATTACGCAGCGCAGGAGGGGTTAGACTTTTACTTTGAACATGTCGGGCTGGCCAGAGAGGGACTTCGTAAAGAGTTTGGAGAAGACGCAGTAACAGAGTTTATGAAGGCCAATAACCATTTATCAAGTGAAGAGTAGGGCCGCTTTGCTCGCTCCCGCTAGCCGCGATTGGCTGATCGGGCAGTCGACGGCATGTAGATAGAGCGTCGTGTACGAATAACGCCGATTATGTTCAAAAAGCCCCTACACCCTAACTAGGTGTGGAGGCCTTTTTCTGGACTCACGGAAGCCAGAACCCCCCAGGTCGGTATGCCAAGCCTGGGGGAGCCGGTTCGCTAAAGCTTTAAAGCGAACTGCAATCTCTTTCAGGCTTGCGGATGATTCATCCTCCGCCCTATCACATCCAGTAGGTCGCACCCATCGCGCAGCGGAATTGAGCAGAGCAACGCAAAGTCGCTGAGCACAACGGCGTCACTACTTATTTCACTGCGTAGGGCAACGTTTTCTAAGACTTGTGTAACGGCACGAAGCCGATAACTCGCGGCATCGAGAAGGATTTCCAACGGTGCGGTGGTGTCGACAAAAAGCGCAGGAGTGGCGCTGTCGTTGCTGGTGAGGGCTATGTATTGGTTCATATGTGGAACTCCGGTTGTCAGAGGGAAGCAACCACACATTTGTCGCCAAACAAAAGGGTGGCAGCTGTACGCAGGTTGGCGAACCGGGACAATCGGAAAAACCGGCAGACCCTAAGGTCTCCCACGCACAGCTACCGTTGAGCAGCTTATTGCGCGCAGAAGCATCCCGCAAATACGTCAGGAAGTCTCTGTCGATTTATCGCGAGTCGCCAAACCCGTTCGCCATGTGGGCGACCGAGCGACTATAGGCTTGGCAATTTCAAAGCGGCAGGCCGATGCTTCTGAATGGGATGTAGGACGTTGCCTGAATGAATCAATGTCGCTCAGCTCTACACTGCTGATCGTGCGATGGGGACAGCACCGATTCAAGGTTGAGCATCAAGGTGGAGGCGCGCAGAACAGCGGCCGCGAGGGCGTAACGGATTCTGAGGTTCATGGGCCGTCCTATTGCGTCCGGCCCATGTTACGTCGTAAGTCCCGCAGGATTTACTGCGCAGTTTTCAACTTGACTACATCACCGGAGATCTTGGTGGTGTAACCGCTCAGTACCCATGCCCAGAACCATTTTTCCTGCACTTGGGTGTTGATCAGTGCGTCGCCGCCTTTGGCCTTGATGGCAGCTTCCTGGGCGCGGACGAAACGGCTGTTCTGGCCGATTGGGATGACGCCGAAGAGCATGATGCCGGTGGCGCTGGCTTCGCTGTGGCCCAGCACGGTGTATTGGCTGCTGTCGTATTGCGGGGATTTGATGGCGGTGCCGGTGCAGCCTGCAAGTGCGAAACCGAGAACTGCTGCTGCAACCACTTTACTGACGTACTTCACTGAGTAACTCCATGGACTAAAGCCCGAGATTCAATTCTCGGGGGGCGACACTCTAATCGCTCACGTATCAGATTGAAAATACTGGCCACTCAGGCCTGCACATACACCCACGCCGTGAGCCCCGACGCCAGCGTTACCGAAACGCGCTTGTAGTCCGCTACTTCGTACGCATCCGCTGCGGCCAATTCCGCCGCAGTCACCTCAAATACCATCCCTTCAACCTGGGTGCCGCGCGCGGTAGAAGGCGCGACAATCGGGTGATGAGTCTTGCCACTGCTCGCCAGCACGTGAGGGTCGGTAATTTCTACCCAGCTTTGCGAATAACCCAGCATGGCGTCGTGCCGGCCGGTGAGTTCCCGGCCGAAATTGGCCAGTTGTACCGCTTTGTCCTGCAAGGTGCCGTAGGAAAACAACAGGACGGAGGGTTCGTTGGAGCGTGTCATTGGTGATCCTTAAAAAGTCAGGCAAGCAGGTCTTCATAAAACGCGCCGTAGGCCTTGCTCGGGTGGGCGATCTGGATTTCGAGGATCCACAGCCCGGCATTTGGGTAGTGTTCGAAATCACCCAGGTCGCCGCCACGGTGGATGGCATGGGGGAAATCGCTGACGCGGTGGCCCTTGATGTCGAGGTTGAGTTGCCAACCCATGGCCAAGGCTTGTGCTTGCGCGTAGCGGTAGAGTTCGAGGCCGACGACCTGTTCGTTTTTCCAGCGCGCTTGCACGCGCTCGAACAGCTCTTTGGCGGCGCTGGCGCAGGCGCGCATTTGCGGGTCGTTGCCGGTGGTGAATGTCGCGCCGGCGTCGCCTTCGTGGCCTTGCCACACGGCGCCCATGTCGATGAAGAAAATATCGTTGTCGCCCAGCACCGGGTCGCCTTCGGAGCGCTGGTTGAACGCCTTGAGGGTGTTGGCGCCGAAGCGCACCAGCAGTGGGTGCCAGATGCGTTGCATATTAAGTTCGGCTAGCACCTGCTTGCCCAGCTCGCGGGCCTCGGACTCGAGCATGCCGGGGCGAATGCGCTGGGAGAGTTGTTCGATGGCTTGCCAGGTCATGGCCTGGGCGTAGCGCATGGATTCAATGCTGTAGGCGGCGCCCACGGCTTCTTTGGGTTGTGCGGACACCGGTTTTCCTCGCGTCGGATTAGCAAAAGGCGTTATGACTTTTACTATATAGCGACGCACTGGCAGAGCCAACGCACAAAGGTGGTGTGCGTCGACGTTTTAGGTCGATGGGGACTGGCTTGCAGGTGAACCCCAGTTTTCACCTACCGCCGGATCAACCGTGTATACACCGCGATATTGATCGCCAACACCAGCGAACCCAGCACCAACTGAATGTTCGGGGTCAGCCCCGCCGGGTAGATCAGTGTGAGGATGTAATGCTCGATAAAACCACCGCCATATCCGTCCTGCCCTGCGAGGTGGCGAAACAGGTTTTCCCAGCGGGTCAGCGGGCAGGGCAGGTGGAACACTTCGACGGCCACGCCCCAGGCGGCGGCGGGCAGGTGCAGCCAGATAACCGGCCGCCACTTGAGGGCCAGCAGCCCGCCGAACAGCACGAACAGGATGAAGCTCAAGTGGAACAGCACCAGGCTGTCTGCGGCTAGACGGTAGAGCATTGTGCGCACTTCAAAAAAAGAGGTGCACAGTCTAAAGGGTTGCTCGCGGGTAAGCGTGGCCGTTATTGTGCTGAATCCTTTTAGTCTTCCCCCCAGGGTTTTGTAGTGATGAATGCACCGCGTACTGCAGTCGGTCCGATCAAGGCCGTGATTTTTGATATGGACGGGTTATTGCTGGATACCGAGGGCATCTACACCCAAGTCACACAGATCATCGCTGAGCGTTACGGTCGTACCTACGACTGGGGGATCAAGCAGCACATCATTGGCCGTGGGGCGCAGGATCTGGCCGATTACGTGGTCAAGGCGCTGGACCTGCCGATTACACCGGCTGAGTTTCTGGCGATCCGCGAACCCTTGATGAGCGAGCGTTTCCCCAAGGCGCTGGGCATGCCCGGTGCCGAGGCGCTGGTGCGGCACTTGAGCGCGCACAACATCCCGATTGCCGTGGGCACCAGTTCGTCGCGCAATTCGTTTGGCCACAAGACCACCTTGCACCGCGAGTGGTTCGGGCTGTTCGGCACCATCGTTACTGCTGACGACCCGGAAGTCGGCGCCGCCAAACCTGCGCCGGACATCTTCCTCACGGCCGCTCGCCGCCTGGGTGTGGCGCCGGAAGATTGCCTGGTGTTCGAAGACTCGCCCTTTGGCGTGACCGCCGCCAAGGCTGCTCACATGACCGCCATCGCGGTGCCCGATGAGGCCATGGCCGACAGCAAATACCACCACGCCGACCAGATCATCCGCAAACTCGCGGATTTCGACCTGGCCGCCTACGGCCTGCCGCCAATGTCCTGATTCAACCCGGTCAAAATGTGGGAGGGGGCTTGCCCCCGATAGCAGTGGAACAGTCAAAAATAAACTGGCTGACCCACCGCCATCGGGGGCAAGCCCCCTCCCACATTTGGTTTTGCAGGGTTCCAGAACTATCAGGCGCTGAAACCACCGTCGATGGTCAGGCTCGCACCGGTTATGTACCCAGCCTCAGGTCCCGCCAGATACGCCACAAAGCTGGCGATCTCTTCCACATGCCCGTAACGGCCCACCGCCATCAACCCGATCAGGCTTTCGGCAAAATCACTGTTCGCCGGGTTCATATCGGTATCCACCGGGCCAGGCTGCACGTTGTTGATGGTGATACCGCGCGGGCCCAGGTCCCGTGCCAGGCCTTTGGTCAAACCGACCAGCGCCGCCTTGCTCATTGCGTACGGCCCGCCACCGCCAAATGGCATGCGTTCGGCGTTGGTGCTGCCGATGTTGATCACTCGACCGCCGTCGCCCATGTGCTTGGCGGCTTCCTGGGTGGCGATGAAGACGCTGCGCACGTTGATCGCCAGCGTCTGATCGAAGTCTTCAAGCTTGAACTCGTCCAGCGGTGCGATGGCTAGAACGCCAGCGTTGTTCACCAGGATGTCCAGGCGGCCAAAGGCTTCGACGGTGGCATTGACTGCGTTGCGAATCGCCGTGGCGTCGGCGCTGTCGGCGTGAATCGCGAGGGCTTTGCCGCCTTGGGCGATCACGCTGTTCTGCAACTCTTCAGCCTTGGCGGCTGAGCTTACGTAAGTAAACGCGACGGCTGCACCCTGCGCCGCGAGGCGCTTGACGATAGCGGCGCCGATGCCGCGGGATCCGCCTTGAATCAAGGCGACTTTACCGTTGAGGTTCTGAGTGGTCATGTCGATCTCCTGGCTGTTCAAGGCGGGATGCCTTGGTGTTGGAGCCGAGTATCGACCTCACCCACCCAGGCCGGTAGACCGTGATTGCTATAGTCTGTGTAAACCAAAAGTTTGGAATGGGGCGATATGGAAAGCTTTGGCAGTATCGAATGCTTCGTGCGCAGCGCCGAGGGCGGTAGCTTTGCCGAGGCTGCGCGGCACCTGAGCCTGACCCCGGCGGCGGTGGGTAAAAGCGTCGCCAAGCTGGAAGCGCGCCTGGGCGTGCGGTTGTTCCAGCGCAGCACTCGGCGGCTTACGCTGACCGAGGCCGGCAAACTGTTCCTTGAAGAAGTCAGCGCCAGCCTCACCACCATCCAGAATGCCGTGGCCAACCTGGCCAGCGCTGAAGGGCGGCCGGTCGGCACACTCAAAGTGAGCATGGGCACGGTGTTCGGCAATCGTTATGTGGTGCCGCTGCTGGGGGCGTTCATGCAGCGCTTTCCGGATATCAGCCCGGACTGGCATTTCGATAACCGCCAGGTCGACCTGATCGGCCAGGGCTTCGATGCGGCCATCGGCGGTGGTTTTGAACTGCCCCAGGGGGTGGTGGCGCGTAAGCTGGCACCGGCGCATCGGATATTGGTCGCAGCGCCTGGCTACCTGGCGCAACGCCCTGCGGTGCTGGAGCCCGAGGACTTATCGCGATGCCACGGTATCCTCATTCGTTCACCGCAGACCGGTCGCATACGTTCCTGGCAATTGACCAGCCGCGAGCGCGAACATCGCCCCCTCGTGCTTAGCGCCGGCATGACCATGAGTGATTCAGAAGCGGCCTGCTGCGCCAGCGCCCAGGGCCTGGGCATTGCGTTGGTGAGCATGCCCATGGCTGTGCCGTTTCTCGACAGTGGCGAGGTGGTGCGGGTGCTGCCCGATTGGTACGTCGACGACGGCAATATTTCCATCTATTACGCCGAACACAAACTGCTGCCCGGCAAGACCCGGGCGTTTGTGGATTTCATCATCGAGCAGTTTGCTGAGCAGAAACTGGGACGCCGCTTCAGCGCTATCTGAAGCCAGGCACACATTCAAAATGTGAGAGGGGCGGTGCGACGATTCGACTTGCCCCGATGAGGAAGTGTCAGCTAGCTGATTTATTGCTGACCCACCGCTATCGGGGGCAAGCCCCCCCCCCCACATTTTTGATCTTCAGTGGCCAAACTTTCCCGGCCAGCCGATGATCTTCTTTGGCCTTGGCGTCGCATAAGTCCGAACCTTCGACGTCGACAACCCCAGTCGCACCAGCGATTCGGCAATGGTCACCGCGGCCGTCACGCCATCTACCACCGGCACGCCGGTACGTTGGCGAATTTGCTCATCCAACCCGGCCATGCCGCCGCAGCCCAGGCAGATCACCTCGGCCTTGTCCTCGCTGATGGCCAGTTCCGCCTGCCTTACGATGGCTTCCATCGCGGCCAGCGGGTTTTCTTCCAATTCCAGCACCGCCATGCCGCTGGCCCTCACCGAGGCGCAACGCTGGTACAGGCCGGCGAGTTTCAGACGGTCCTCAATCAGCGGCACGGTGCGGTCCAGGGTGGTGACCACCGAATAGGCATGGCCCAGGAACATCGCGGTACTGGCGGCAGCTTCGGTGATGTCTACCACCGGCACGTTCAACAATTCCTGCAGGCCTTCGCGGCCATGTTCGCCGTAGCCGGCCTGGATCACCGCGTCGAAGGGTTGGTCGTACGCCATCACGCGGTCCATCACGGCGATGGCGGCCAGGTAGCTTTCAAAATTGCCTTCAACCGATTCCGCACCGAAATAAGGGGTGAGCCCGACAATCTCGGTGCCCGGTGCGGCGACGGCGCGCGCCTGTTGGGCAATGGTTTCAGTGATGGATTCGGTGGTGTTGACGTTGACCACGAGGATGCGCATGGAATGTCCTTGATTAATGACTGACGTTATCGACTGCAATGCTCTCGCCGCTGACATCGGCGTAGAACGGTTGGCGCTTGGCGATCAGCCGGTACAGCAAGCCTGCAATACCGGCGCCAAACAACCAGGAAAACGGCGAGACGCTGGCAAATCCCGGCAACAGCGCCAGCAGGATGGCGATCACGGCTGCAGGAATAAACGCCGCCACCGCGCGCAGATTGACCCCTCGGCTGTAGTAATAAACGCCATTCGGGTCCTCGCTATACAACTGCGGTACGTCGACCTGGCTTTTACGGATCAGCCAGTAATCGACCATGATTATTCCGTACAACGGCCCCAGCAGCGCGCCCAGGCCGGACAGGAAGTACACGATCACCAGCGGGCTGTTGTAGAGGTTCCACGGCAGGATCAGCACGGCCACGGTGGCGCTGATCAACCCGGCACGACGGAAGTTCAGGTACTTGGGCGCCAGGTTGCTCAGCACAAAGGCTGGCGCGACAAAGTTGGCCATGATGTTCACCGCCACGGTGACGATCAGGAACGCCAGGCAACCCAGCACAAGAAAGAAGGTATTGGGGATCGCTGCAATGATCTCGGTCGGGCTTTCGATCACTCGGCCATTGAGCTGGAATTGGCCACCGCACAGCAGCACGGTGATGGCCGCGAACACCAGGATATTCACCGGCAGGCCCCAGAAATTGCCGACCTGGATGGTTTTGCGGCAGGGCGACGACCGCGCGAAGTCGCAGAAATTGAGGATCAGCGTGCCGTAGATCGCCAGCCACAACGCGCCACCGGCAAAGATATTGCGCCACATCTCGCCGCCGCTCAGCGGCTCGCGGATCGACCAGGCGATGTTGCCGCCTGCCTGGAAGTACATCCAGCCGGCCAATGCCGCCACTGTCAGCAAAATCACCGGCCCGGCGAAGCCTTCATAGCGGCGCACCATTTCCATGCCGTAGGCCAGGATCACCAGTTGCACGAACCAGATCGCCACAAAGCACGCCCAGCCCAGGGTCGATAAGCCCAGGATCGAGTTGTGGTCGTAATCGGCAAAGCCCGGATGAATCGCGGTCAGCAATACGCGGAAAACTACCGAGGCCAGGTAAGTCTGGATACCAAACCAGGCAATCGCGATCACCGCGCGGATCAGCGCCGGAATTTGTGCCCCATGAATACCGAAGCTGATGCGGCTGATCACCGGAAACGGGACGCCGGTCTTCTGCCCCATATACCCCGACAGGTTCATGAAGAAGTACACCAGCGCCGCGCCGATCCCCAGGGACAACAGGATCTGCCAGCCGCCCAGGCCGAGTGCGTACAAGCCGATGGCGAACGAGTAGTTGGCGATGTTGTGCACGTCATTGGTCCACAGCGCGAAAATGCTGTAGCGGCCCCAGCGTCTGCCCTCAACCTTGGTGGGCGCCAGGTCCTTGTTGTGCAGGCGCGGGCTGAGCACCAACGGGCCGGGGCTCGCAGCCTCGGGGTTCAGGGCGGAGGAGGGCAGATCCAGTGCGATGTTATTCGAGAGGCTTGTACGCATTCCGGCAGGCTCCAGCACATCTGCAGGCGAATCGCAGATGGCAAAGTGTATGTAGGTTTTGTATTTATTGTATACAAAGCGTTTTCCTCACTAAGCCACATGCGTGCCAGTTTTCGATCTATGAAAACTGCTGGTAATTTCGTTTTTATCGGTTATTTGAATAAATTGCTGAATTTAAAGGGATATAAATTGACCGATCGAACAGCTATTTATTTTTGTTGCGCAGGGGGGCGGTTTGCGAGGGAGAGCGGTGAGCGTGGAGGGGTGTTACGTAATGGTGCGTTACTGGAGGGATTGCACACATAAATGGCACCGATGGTTACATGTATGTGTACAACTGAATTTCCAACACAAAGCAAATGTGGGAGGGGGCAAGCCCCCTCCCACATTTTTTACCTCATCAACTTTCAAGCCTTGCTGATGATATTCCCCGCGTGCAGCCCGCACTCCTTCTGCGTCGCTTCTTCCCACCACCAGCGGCCTTCGCGCTCATGTTGGTTCGGCAGAACCGGGCGGGTGCAGGGCTCGCAGCCAATGCTGATAAAACCGCGCTCATGCAGGCTGTTGTACGGCAGCTCGAGCATGCGGATATAACCCCAGACTTCCTCGCTGGTCATCTGCGCCAGTGGGTTGAACTTGTACAGGGTGCGTTCCGGTGTAGAGAACGCGGTGTCGATCTCCAGCGCCGCCACCTGGCTACGGGTGCCGGGGCTCTGGTCACGGCGTTGGCCGGTGGCCCAGGCACTTACTCCGGAAAGCTTACGGCGCAGTGGTTCGATCTTGCGCACACCGCAGCATTCGCCATGGCCATCCTTATAGAAGCTGAACAGGCCTTTCTCTTTGACGAAGGGTTCCAGCTTGCTCTGGTCCGGCGAGATCAGCTCGATGTCGATCTTGTAGAAGTCGCGCACCTGCTCGATAA
>Ga0247732_10001304_pt1 | contig 10258 bp, 13 predicted proteins | sample UWRJL163409C2_FD_180940 | JGI IMG/M metagenome (GOLD analysis project Ga0247732, IMG submission 180940) | Plant litter microbial communities from Arlington Agricultural Research Station in Wisconsin, United States - UWRJ-L163-409C-2 | ecosystem: Environmental > Terrestrial > Plant litter >...
TCCGCTTCGCCCTGTTCGCTGCGCACGTGCGCGAGCTGGAGCAGTGCCTGTGCCTCCCCGTCGGAGTCGCCGACCGCGTGAAACTGCGCGATGGCCAGCTTCGCCGCGGCCGCCGCGGGCTCCCGCTGCTCCATCAATCGGTGGGCGCTCGTGATGTAGAAGTTCGCCCAGCCCCGTTGCCGATCGTCGTCGGCCAGATCGGCGGCCGCGAGCGCGCGCTGGGCGGTTTTCAGAGCCCCCGGCATGTCGGCACGCTCCTCCATCTCGGTCCAGGCGACGTAGCCGAGATGAGTGGCCTCCAGCTGCTTGTCACCGAGGGCCTCTGCGGATGCGACGGCGAGCGAGAAGAGGTCGTACCAGTGTCCCCACTGCAACCAGATATCCGAGAGCCAGTGCAGGGCGTCCGCGACATCCACCACGGTGGCGTGATCCCCTCGCGCCGCAGCGCTCTGCAGAGCGGGCCACCAATGCATCGATTCGCGACGAACCCAGGACCCCGCGGACTCCTGGTCGGCGAAGGAGGTTCCGTGCGCCGAAGGTTCGTTGGCGGAGCGACCCGGTTCGTACCAGGCGCCTGCCCGCTCGAGGCTCCCCAGCAACCAGCGCTGAACGTTCTCGATCCGCTCGACGAGCCCTACGTCCCCCACCTCCTCTTCGAGGCGTGACCGCGCGTACAACCGCAGCAGGTCGTGAAGCCGATAGCGGTCGCCACCGCGGGCCTCGAGCATCCCCAGGTCGGTCAGGTCGTCGAGGCGCGACTCCGAATCGACGGGGTCTGCGCCGATGGTGGCGGCCGCGAGGCGGGCGTCGAACGTGCCGCCATCGATCACCGATATCGCGCGAAACAGTTCGGCGGTGCGCGGTTCGAGAAAGTCGTAGGAGAGCGAAACGGCAGACTCGACCGCGAGGTCTCCTGCCACCAGCTGCCGAAGCCGGGTTCCTTCCGATCGCAGTCGCGCAATGAAGTCACCCGTCCGCCACGCCGGACGGCTGGCGATGCGATTCCCGACGATGCGCAGCGCGAGCGGCACCCGGTCGGCAAGCTCGGCCAGCACCGTGAGGTCTTCCGGCTCGCGCTGGAATTCGGGGATGAGACGCTCGAGCAGTCGCACGCTCGCGTCTTCACCCAACGGGTCGAGGCCGATTCGCGTCGCATCCTCGAGCGCGGCTAGGTTACGTCGCGAGGTGACGAGCACGCCGGCCGATTTCACCGACAACACGGGCAGAACCTGGGATTCGTGCGCCGCGTTGTCGAGAAGAACGATGGGTGGGTGGTGCGACGTCGCGACTGTCCAGCGGCTGACTGCCTCGTCGAGGGTGGCCGGGGGAACGGGCCCGACCCCATCGGGCAGCTGCACCAGCAGGGCGTTGAGCACCTCGAGCGCACTCAACGGCCGCGGGCTGAAACCGTCGAGATCGACGAACAGCTTCTCCGCGCCGGTCTCGACACGGTCGAGCACTTCGAGCGCCACGGTGGTCTTGCCGAAGCCGGGCGCCCCGGAGATAACCACGAGGGGGGCGGGCGCCCCCCGGTCGGCGTCGAGCAGCGCCAGCACCCGGGCGATCTCCTCGTCCCTCCCGGTGAAGTCCGCCAGCCGGTGTGGGGCGAGCGCCGCGACTCGAGCAGTCTCCGACGGCGTGCGGCGTTGGCGTCGAGCCGCGCGCAGCAGCTCGGCGGCCTCCGACTCATCGAGTCCCAGACCATCCGTGATGGCGGCGATGGTCGCCCGGTGCGGTGCCAGACTCACTCCGCGCTCGATGTCGCTGATGGTGCGCTCGCTCACCCGCGATCGCTCCGCCAGCACCTCGATGGTCAGATCACGTCGTTGTCGGTGATCACGCAGCAGGTCTGCGAGCGGGGATTCTGCCATGGCACTGGGCTCTGCTCAGCTGGCGGAGGGGGCAGTTCTCGGGGACATAGTCACACGGTAGCCATCGATGTGAGGGCTCGCGACATCCGTGGCTCTGTTGCACACGGCGGCTCTCATTAACCGGATGCTCCGCCACGCGCAATGTGATTACCCCTCGACTCGTTTGGGCGGTTCGCGTACCGTCACCGGCGTGGGCCACGAGCCCACGGAACGTCCGATCACGAACGGGAGCACCAATGAGCACCATCACCCAGAACATCGACCTCACCAAGGCCGCCCACGTCGGCATCTCCGTGTCGGATCTCGATCGTTCGGTCGAGTTCTATCGCGCATTGACCGGCAACGACCCGGTGGTCTTCGACGAGACGATGAGCAGCGTGCGGTTCGGCCACTCCCAGGGGCTCAGCACTGCCGTGCTGCGCTATGCGACGATCAACCTCGACAACATCGGCATCGACCTCATCCAGTTCCAAGACCCCGAGGGCGAACCGACCCGCGGTGCCGCCAATCGACCTGGCTCCATGCACCTATGCCTCCTCGTCGACGACTTCGACGCGGTATACCGGCGCATGCAGGAGGCCGGATTCGACTTCCTCGGCCCGGACTACACTTTCCAGCCCGGCGAGGTGACCCCGGAGGATGCCGTCGGCACCCAGGTGGCCTACTTCAACGACCCCGACGGCACCAACCTGGAGATCATCGCCCCGAAGGGTGGCTTCGCCAACTAGTCGAGTGCGCTCGAGCGAGCAGGCACCCCGGCCGCCGACCGCCCCAGACAGAGAGAAAGGCCCCCGATTTCTCGGGGGCCTTTCTCTAGCCCGTTATGCAAACGGCCACTGTGGGTCGATTGCAAAACTTCATTTGAGCCAAAGCAGCCCGCCAATCTGAGGGGCCAAGAGATGCCGTGAGTTACGGACTCCGGCACTCACCGCAAAATCCTCCGCGGTGTTGAAAAGGTGTGACGGGATTGGGCGGCAAGGTGAATGCAAACTTTGTTCAGTTCAGGTGTCTGCCCGTGAGATGAATCGTGTCCGGGGCTGCTCGGCTGCGCGGCTGCAGGAGCCTCGCGCCAAGTGGCACCTCGCGGCCTTTCGTGCCGGCGGCGATTACCAGGCTGCCGTCATCTGGGGAGCTGTGTTCCGTGAGAAGTCCTCTTGAATGGGGACTAACGTGAGGATGATTTGGGAGTTACTGTCAGCTATTCGATATCGGTTTCCCGAGTACGGAACCGCTCGAATCACTGGCTGACTGATGCCAGTGACAGCCCTCAATGTCCAGATTGAAGAGAGTGAAATGAAAAAATTCCCAGTAACCTCGGTAATTGGCATCGCAGCGCTTGCCTTCATCGGCATCGCGCCTACGGCGGCAAGCGCTACCGACTTGGATAGTCCCGAACCTACGACCATCAAGGTGGCGAATGTTCCCGGCGGGTTCGATCGATCTATAGCGGCGGCCCATGGATACGAGATCCGCACCACTCCGACAGGCAAGCAATACAGCGTCAAGGTCGGCACACCGGCGGGCACAGTTTCCACGCAATCCACTGGAACAGTGGCTGGCGATTGCGGGTACTCCTTCGTCACCTTGTCACCGGGAACCCACCGGATGGCTTCGGGATTTGTCGTCAACGGCGACGTCGCGTTTCGGAAGTGGGGGGTTACTGTCCAGAACGGCGGCATCGTGTACAACTTCAACATGGACGGTGCAGCATCTGGCGCTTCCTGGTCGGACTACCGCGCCATATCGTGGGCTTCCGGGGTCACACAGGCGACAGTGAACGGGGGATCATTCGCTGCGCTGTGGAACGGGCAGTTGTGCTACTCGGGTATCCCCCACACCACGACCGTGATGTAGAAATGGAATTCAGCGGGACGGAAAATCGCGACGGGCCCCCTTCCCTAGACTCGGCTGTCCAGTTTCTAGGGAGGCCGGATATTGTCGGACTCGTCGGAGCAGAGCCTTCCGGATTCAATCTCACCAGGCTGAACTCGGAGCCTATCGCGGCCGAGATCGTTTACCGCGAAACGGAATACCCCAGCACGGTGCGAAACTGGACGACGGGCTGGCCGCTGATCGACGCCATGTATCCGGGCCAGCAGGAGCGAGTCGACGAGCACCTCATGAATCACCTGGGGAACGTCGTCGGAGTTCCTAATGTTCTGGAAACGTTCACTACAGCTGATTTCCTCGGTCCTAGCGAGACTGAGGTGGATGATGAGCCGGTGGTGGCTAGACGATACAGCTGGGGCTCGTTTGGTGCGCTGCTTTTTGAGTTCGACGGTCTAATCGTCACCTATGTCGCACCGGCCGTCGTCGGGGCGAGGTTCGCGAGAAGCAGCTAGAAGGAGAGGGGCGAAGGTATCAGGCCTTGCCATTTCGTACCGGCGTGCTTGATGCCTTCGCCGCCTCCTCGGCCAAGTGTTCTGTTATTAGCTGTCTTCCCGGTCCGAGAGGAGCGATGGGCGACTCCACGAACGCCAGCGAGCCTCCGTTTTCATTCCTGACCTCTAATCGAACAAATGATCCGCGCTCGACCCTTACGTCCGGGTCCGGTGACTGTGCGATCACAACCCATTTGGCATTCCAGGTCCGGGCTAGCAGTGTCGGACCGTCGCTGTCGCTTGACGTTGCAATCAATCCCCGCGCGTCGCACAGAGCTCGCGCATCCAACACATTCAGGCCCAAGAGGTCGGGCACGATGGACGCCACAGTGTGGAAATCATCAAGCTTCGACATGCAGGCCTCCCAGTTACTTGTCCTTTTATTTTGGACCCTACCGCGGTTCCTCCAGCTAGTTGAGATCGAGGCGCCAAATGGGCTCTCCCTTCCGACTCGCGCAGCACGTGGTGAAGGTGTCAGCACCTTGAGTACTCAGTGTCGAGATGATCGATATCGGGGTCGATTGCAGAACTCGATCCGGCACAGTAAAGCCCGCTGTCTAAGGGCTTTACCAGACCCCTAAGATTCCATATCCTCCGTGACCGGCGGGAAAATCCTCCGCAAGGCGGCGGTCATCTCCGGCACCACCCGCAAGGGCTTTCGGCTCAAATTGTTCGCGATGACTCGCAAGCTTCCGTTCAGGCACAGAGGTGTCGCCGGCGTGTCAAGAATCGAGGGCCGGCGTGTCCGTGCGGAATCATCGAAGTCGCGGTCGTCGGGAAAGGTCAGAAACACAACACAATACTTCACTTCGTGTCAAATCAGACTGTGAGGCCCAATTCTCGTTGAGCGCGGTCATAGAGCCGGTCGAGGGTCTCGGCGCACTCGATCCCAACCGCGGAGACAAAGTCCGCTGGCACATAGATGGTGTCGCCTTCGGAGTAAAGCTTCAATGAGTGTTGAATAGTGCCGGAGACTTGCTGCTCGATCGGATCTGTCGAGACGGCGGCCATCTTTAGCGCTCGGGTACCAACGCGGGCGTAATCGACGATCACTCTGAGTCCTGGCTCATGATCGAACTGCACATTTTCGAACTTGTACGCTCTCATCTCGCAGTTGCGGAAGAGTACCCCTCGAAAGTCAACATCTTTCAACGGCCCGGGGTCACGAGTGTCCGAAAACTTACGCGCTTCGAAAAGGACTCCATCGAGCAAACCTTCGAATTTAACTCCGTCGAAGGTTGCGTAGTTGAACTTCACGCTCTTAAGTTTCGTATTTCGAAATGTGCAATCGACGAAATCGCACTCCGAAACTACAGCGCGTTTTAGATCAGCTCTGTCGAAGCTAACTCGGTGCCACCGGTTGACTCCGTTAGCACCGCGCTCTCCCGTTCCAATTGCACTGCCCGTCATGTCTGCGCGCTCGAAAGACGAATCGCTGACCTGAGAGTTCCACAATCGCCAATCATGAAGGTCCGCCTGGTCGAAAAGGCAGTCGTGAATCCACGCGTCGTGAAATCGAGCGTGGCGGATCACCGATGCCCTCAAGTCAATGTGCTCCCACCGGGTTGCGGCAAAGACCGGGAACCCTCCGATGACCTCGAATGTTGAGTTCGCTATTACAACTGAGTTCACCCTGGCCGGCGACGGGAATTCGAGGCCACGGAGATCAACTCGGCCCTCGTGGGTTGCGGCCCAGGATGGCGCGTCGGAGACCGCTCCTTTGGCTAGCCATGCGGCGGCCTCCAGAGCAAGTTCGCGTCCAGCGGGAGTGCGCCAGCGCTCGCGGAGCTGTTTCACTGAGCTCGCACTCATTTTGTGAACAATCCTATTCCGAGACCTAATGAGAGTACTTGTCTACGTGCTTTTGGAGGTGGCCGGGTGTGGTGATGTCGTACCAGGGTCTGCTGCACGAATAGGTGACAGTTTCTAGTCACGCAGCCAGTGCGGCTGGCGTGTTCATGATGGCTTCGAACTCGATCGGGGTCAAACGTCCGAGGCGCTAGCACCAGACAGTGGCGCGAAGCCGACGCTGCCACACGGCACGAGCATCTCACACCGTCGCTCAGCCCAATTGACGCGAAATCGGCCTGCCAGCCAATGTGCCGCGCATGTATAGGGCGGGAGTTGAATTCTCGACTCCCTCAATCCCAGACGAGGACCTCGATACATGTCCAGCACCAAACCCACTCAAATGACCGCCGAGACCTGGGCCTCGGTGCAGTCCCTTGTCTCCTCGGCCATCGATCAGTGCCACGCATCTACCCCGTACAGCGACGGGGAGCTCATCTCGATCGGCACGAAGCTCGCGACGTTCGTCGCCAGCTCACCCCTCCTGAGCCTGGATGTCGAGACGGCGTTCGCCGCCCCAACCATCGAACAGTTCTTCCACACGGGCCTCCCCACCTGGTCGCCAGCGTCCCGCGGCAACGCACGGTCGATGCTCTACCGGATGTCCGAAACACTTCTCGGCACGACAACCCGTGGCGACCGCCTGTTCGCACTGCCCGCATCGTCACCGAGCCGGCCTTACGACGCGGCGGAGCTGAAGCAGATCGACAAGTGGATTCGAGCCCAGCAGGGAGAACGTCGACGTGACGCGACGGTACTCGTGGCTCTGGGGCTCGGGGCTGGACTGTCGACGAGCGAGATCACCGGGCTGAGGGTGGACGACCTAACGGTTGTTGAGTTGGATGGCGTCGTGGTGATCGCCTCGGTCGAGGTCAGCTGCGCACGTTCGCGAGTGGTGACGATCGAGAGTCGGTGGGGCGAGCAATTGGCGGCTGCAGTTTCCGGGCGTGGTGGCCAGGGATTTGCATTCGAGCCAAAGAGAGAAGCCGCTGGCAAGAATCTAGTGTCGAACTTTGTCGCTCGATCGGAGGGCGAGGGAGTTCGTCCTAACGCTCAGAGGATGCGCGCTACGTGGGTCGTAGGTCACCTTGAGTCGGGCACACCGATTGTCAGTCTCATGGAGCTGGCTGGTGTTCGATCGCTCGATGCACTTTCTCGTTACGTGCGGTTCGTTGGTGTCGCGGCCTAGCGTCGTCCGCGGACTCGGTAGCTTCGTGTTCTGGAATGACAGTTCCAGAATCACATGCAGCACAGCAGAAATGCCTAGCTAGAGTTCGCTGACTAGCATTCGATGATGACTCAACAGCGTTGGCAGAAGATCACCGAGTGGCCGCTGATGGCGATCGCGCTGCTGTTCCTTGCCGTGTACGCATGGCAGGTGATCGGTGATCTGAGCGGTACAGCCGAAGCGATCACGGACAGGATCTTGAACGCCACGTGGGCGGTGTTCCTGATCGACTACTTGGTGAACCTGATTCTGGCGAAACCACGCTGGCGGTGGTTTTACCGCCACCTTCTCGACCTGGCGGTCGTCGCTCTCCCTCTCGTCAGACCACTTCGACTTCTTCGCCTGGTGACGCTGCTTCGGGTCCTCCAGCAGGTCGCGGGAACCGCACTGCGAGGGCGCGTGGTGATTTACGTGGCAGGAGCAGCAAGCCTCCTTATTTTCGTCGCGGCGCTAGCCGAGCTAGACCAAGAACGAAACGCTCCTGGTGCGTCCATCGTCACGTTCCCCGACGGCCTGTGGTGGGCAGTGGTGACCATCACCACCGTTGGCTACGGAGACTTATACCCGGTCACTGAGACCGGCCGGCTCATCGCGACAGCAGTAATGCTTGGCGGCATCGCGCTCATCGGTGTGGTGACCGCGACGCTTGCCTCCTGGATCGTCGAACGCGTGTCCGCGAGTGAAGGGCTGGAACAGGCGGCAACTCGCCGGCAAGTTACGGAGCTCACCGAAGAGGTGCGAGCCCTCCGGGAGCTGATGTCGGAATCCCGCCCTGCTCAGGACCGGTAGGTCGGGGCCTCGTCCGCTCATTCACGACGATTTCTCAGCCGCCAGTTGCTCTATGTGGTCACCCGACGGATTTGACGGCGTTGGGGCCGCGTTCTTCGCTCCCCAAGGCCCGCCATTTTCGAGCGCGGCCAGCCTCGGTCCATGGGCCAGCCCCCATGAGCGTCTCAGGCACACGGGCGTGGACCTCTACATCGCGTACGGCGGGGCGCGTGAAACGTCGCTCCCTGTAGTACTTAGTCGAATTCCCCGCGGAACAAGTTCTCTGGCCTTTGCTTTGGCTTTGGCTTTGGCTTTGGCTTTGGCTTTGGCTTTGGAGCAGTCACGCATTTCAAGCCGACTTCTTAGACGGCGATCGCGCTCCACTTGCAACTCGTTGGCGGATCGCCATTTTCGCTGCGAAGCGTGTATGTGACGCGCCGGGAGAATCGTATGATGAATAGCGCGCATGTTGACAGGGTCAACACATGAGTAATTCTTTCTGTGCGGGGTAGAGTGAGGCCTGTAGCGCGTCGCTTGACGCAGCTAACTTGAGGAGTACCGTGCTCATTTGGATTAACGGTCCCTTCGGCGTCGGCAAATCCGCGCTATCTTCCGCGTTGTCGTCGCTCACCGGTTACCCGATCTTCGACCCGGAAGACCTCGGGTTTCTCATGCGAGAAACAATCCCTCAATCGCCATATGACTTCCAAGATCTTCCGGCATGGCGGCGCCTTGTCCCGTCCTTCGCAGCAGAACTCGTGCGGTCGGGCGCAGTGCCTCTGATTGTTGTCCAGTCGGTGCTGAATGCTGACTATTGGGATGAAATGGAGCTAGCGCTAGAAGAGTCTGAAATCCCGATTACTCGAGTTCTACTTCACGCGGACCGCGACTTGCTCGTCGACCGCATAACGTCGGACAGGATAGAAGTCGGAGCTCGTCAATGGCGCCTATCCAATTTAGATGCATACGAGTCGGCTCGCAGTTGGATTACTTCGAAGTCGGACTTGGTCATTGCTGCGCGCGATGCGACACCGGAGTCAGCGGCCCACCAGATCACACGTTTTCTCGCGGAGGGTGAAATGGCTGAATAGTGCGGAATGGCAGACCATCGGCATCAGGCGCGGCTGCATGCTTTCAACCGAAAGATTGCTGCCGGGCGAAGCTCTATACCTCCGCTATTCAGGCGCGGCTGATCAGTCGACTGTCATCTTTAAGGAACGAAAGAGACGATGGAGCTCCATTCCACCAGAACTTCGATTTCGATGGTCGTGGTTGGATACCTGTTCTCACAGTCCGGCACATCTGCTCTAGTGATGTAGAGACCGCTGATTTTCATCGCACTAGCATGGTCGGGAAAAATATCGCCTCATCGGGCCACTTGAGAAGTCTGGGTGAGGTTGCATTTTTAGGACGACTCGCGGAGCGAAGGACGTTTCGCCGGTTCTGCACTAGGTCGCTCACTTACTTCCCTGAGGCGGATCCGACTCTCTGAAAGTCATACGGAAACTGAAGATCGTCCCGTAGAAGTACGTTAACAACTCGCCTTTTCGGGCGTTTTCGTCGTAGAAGAGCTGTCCGCCCACATCGCTGAGGTAGCAAGGAATCACGAAAAACGCGCCTCCTTGCGAACGCGGCGCATCCCAAGTTCCGGTCCCCGAGATCAGATCTGTCCATGTTCCAACGTGGCGTTCGGGTGATCGTTCAGTGCCCTCTGCAAGTGCCAACGGAATGTTTTCGAAGGCAACCACGCCATCCGAAAAGACTAGCGATGACGTTCCGTCGGCTCCGACTCCATGTACCGAAGAGGTCCGAACTTGCTGGCGCTGTTCTAGCATCGCGAGGTTCGTCATGAGGTGCGCTACAACCGGCAAGCAATAAGACTGCCGCCACCATCGCTGCCATGGCAGACCATCGGTTGAGCCTTCGGCTCAAGGTGGATCCCTTCGATGCGAAATTTTAGTAGTTGACAGTTTCGAGCCATCCGAACTTTTGGGTCACATTGGAGAATGCACCGCTCGCCGGCGCGTAATCGTAGGACATGGCCTACATTGCAGCGTCCAGGCTGACTCGCCAATCTATGGAGTACCTCGGCCTCACGGGGCGAGCCGCCTACGTCAAGGGAACACGGCGCACCGCTAAGCAGTGGTACACACCCCTCTACC
>Ga0247732_10001307_pt1 | contig 10253 bp, 16 predicted proteins | sample UWRJL163409C2_FD_180940 | JGI IMG/M metagenome (GOLD analysis project Ga0247732, IMG submission 180940) | Plant litter microbial communities from Arlington Agricultural Research Station in Wisconsin, United States - UWRJ-L163-409C-2 | ecosystem: Environmental > Terrestrial > Plant litter >...
TTCCTCGTCAGTGCCCAAGGACTTGAGTGAGGACATGGTGGGAAGGAATGCGGGGGGATATGTTTTGATTCCTGTGGTTCTTCGGCGTATTTGTAGCCTGGTTAAGGTTCTGGAGAAGCTCCTTCTGACGTGTGGCTGGCCCCAGGATTCGTGTCATTCTGGTGGGGATATGGCCTGCATTGACGGCGGATCACTCTAAATTGGGGCTCATGTAAAGATGTTGCGGATTTCCAACGCTCTGCCTAAACCGGACCTTCAGGAGCGTCCCAATGCCTCCTGAGGAAATGTTCTATTTTAGTCCCTTTATTCCCTGACTCACGTGATGAGAACAATTGGACGCGACTCAGGGGACGCGTTTCGTTGATTAAGCTCAAACTCGACAAGCCATGGATCGGGACGACGACTTACAGGCAGAAAAGATCAGGATCGCTCTGGAAAGTCTTCCTGTTGTTGATAAACATGTTGTCTCACAGGAAGACACTTGTCCGATCTGCCTCGTCTCATTTGCGTCCATCTTTCAAGAGGACGAAGGTGTGACCAAGCTGGTTGCGTGTGGACATGTCTTTTGTCGGAGAGAGTATGTCATCTAGCTGCCGGGAATTCCCCATACTCATATATTAAGTCTGGTGGAGTGGATCCAGAGCAATGTAGGCATTTCCAAAGACTATGTGTGTCGTATTGATCGTTCGTAGCACGGCAGTTGTCCGACCTGCCGTCATACATTCCTCGAACTCAGACCGACATGCGGGTCGGGCGAAGAGGACGAATCGTCCGATGACGATTATATACCGAACGAAGAAGAGGAAGAAGATATTTCCGATTCCGAATGGGAATGGAATTCGGATTTGCCTGTCTTTGCATTTGAGGATGCGGAGATGTCGGAGGCGGGGTATGAGGTTCATGAGGACTGGGGTCTTGCCAGTGAGTCGGGCTACGCGACACCGTCCGAGGCAGACACCTCCATGCATGATCCCGACGAAGACGATGAAGACAGCGACGAGGAGGAGGAAAGCAATGGTACGTCTTTGCGTCTGCGTCCGCCACCACGGCGCGATGGTTTTCCTCCTCCACGCCAGGGAATAGTGTTGATGATTCTTGCGTTGCTGCTCTTTACCAGCAGTGGCTGAGGCAGCGACCCTTGCAGACGACGGCGGGTTCGACTTGGACAGTCTGCCCCTTACACCGAGTTCGACTTTGGACAAAGATAATAACCGACCGACATGATGACCATTTCAACCGGAAACATTTCACTCTGTCATTTCCATCTCCCATATGTATTTTTATTTTAAATCTGTGTTTCTAGCGGCTTGTAATAGACTGTTTCAGCGCGGCGTCTACAGCGCTGCTCTCTTTTGACTCTTTCCATATCCCCACATACTTTCCGCTCCACCTCGGTCCTTTACCTCCACCTTTCACACCGAGATTGGATTTCAGACTATCCCCGAGGATCTTGACGTCTGCTTCATTCGATCCGAGCACGAGCACGGTCGTGACAGAGCTGCTTGTCTGGTTCGAAGGCGACGAAGAGAACACGATGAGGTAGGGTGTTTTGTTGTCCGGCGGCAGCTGACTGACGAAAGCCGAGGCGACGGATCCAAGGAACCCAAGGCTGTTGGAAGAATCGTCCAACCGATGAAAATTTTGATGGAAAATATCGCCTTCTGTGTTTGGGGCCGCTAACGAGGCGAGCAGCCCCTTGGCGATATGGTCTGCCAATTCCAACTCGACATCTGAAACTCGCTTCTCCGCCTTTTTGCGTTCTTCTACGAGTTGAGAGACGCGTTCTGTGACGAGTGGGGCGCCACAGCTGAGAAGAGCCGCCGTGGCGGACAGATAGTTGTGCGTTGATGTGAGGTGGTGGATGAGTCTCGGCCCGGCGAGGAAATAGAGGCGAACAGTCGTAGAGGCGGAGCGCGAGATAGCTTCAGTGTGGGGTAATAGGAAGAGTTGCAAGTTGTGAATGCTTGGCAAGTGAGTCCCGCAGCATCTAGGCTTGATTAGATATGCGGACTGGTTCTGTTCTGTTGACTTACGGATTACGATCGACGCCGTTAATGACTACTACTCGCTTGACTCCTCCGGTATAATCCTCTGGGAGAGCTTTGCCAACTGCTCGGCCATTTTCGAGAGTTGGGACGGCTTCTCGTTTGGAAGAATCGAGTTCTTCGACTTCAACGTGGACACGCCTTCCTTCGAAAACGAGGCGATTGGCTTCTTCCTGAACAGAGGAGATCTCATCCTGAGATAGCCCTCGAGGAAGTTCGACGTAACAAGGGCTTGGATGCGATGTGAGGGACCAAGAAAGCGTAGGAACTGATAATCTCGACTCGAGCAGCGCGGAGAGGAGATGTTGGGAAGTATGCATCGACATCTACAATTATAAGTAAAATTAGATTTTGTAGAAATACGATAAACTCACATGGTCATATCGTCTATCGAACCCTTGCTTTCCAAAGGAAACAGTGACCTTGGCGCCTGGCGTAAATGCCAGCAATCCAGCATCGACTGACTGGTCATGAAGCCTGACGTAGTGTACAGCATGTCCCCCGTCGCGCTTCACCTGAATAACTTCCCAGTCCCTGTTATCTGCAGTCGTAGTCAGGATTCCTGTATCCGTTGGCTGTCCCCCACCCTCGGGGAAGAGCACGGTATCATGCAGCAGGATATGGAGAAGGGGTTCGTCTGGCACATCCGGGGCAATCACGGCCTTTTTCGCCTTCTTTTCCTTCGTTTTCGGAGGCGGTTGCACGACAGATACGCTCACGACGACTGTTTCGAGGGTCTTGAGCAAAGGGTCGCCTGCAGTGTCGTGTAAGTCTTCTGCTATAAATTTCTTGGATGCAGCTTGATCGCACGTTGGCAGGCCAAGAGACCTACTGGGACTGATATTGTCGTGTCTTTTGGCACAGAGACTGCTTGAGATATGATTCTGTGGTAATCTGCCGGCGTGGCCATTGTGATGACGGATGCTGATCAAGAGCGTTGCTTCTATTTTAGGAACCTGTAATATTGGCTTGAACCCGAACGTTCATGGTCCATTCTGACAATGTATCATGAAGCGGAGCCTTTGCTTCACACAAACGTCCCCGCTGGTGAGAACGAGCTCTACCTGTCCTGTCAATTCAATGCTAAGCAGAACCAGGAGATGGACTCAGAGACGTCGATGAGCTGGAGCTGGAAGTTGGGGAAGACGCTGCTCAAGCAGAGAAAGCGTTGGTCAGAAAGGTCGACCGCAGAATGTCTATTCTCATTCTGATATATATCCTGAACTGTGCGTTCATTCTGCAGTCAGTTATGTTGACAACTCATTCGTTTTGCAGACATGGACCGGAACAATGCAGCGTAAACATCCTAGTCAACAGCTATGCTACTTCTGAATCTCTAGGCAGTGCTGCACGTCTGCGCGGTTTTGAAGAAGATCTCGGCATGGAAGGGACCCAGTTCGCCACTGTGCTGTCTGTGCTTTACATTGGATATATTGCCATGCAGATACCTTCGTGCGTGGACTGTCGTGACCATACCAAGCCGTAGCGCTCATATATCCCAGCAATATGCTCCTAAATTACTACCAGAAGCCTTCAAAATACCTTACAACGTGTATGATTCTCTGGGGTTTGCTCTCTGTGCAGACTGGTAGGTCCGTCCTTCCTGAGAGCCCTGCCACCTAACACGCACAACAGGATGGATTACAAGGTCCGTGACGCTACTCTTTTCACCGTCCCTTCTCATGGATTGGTAGTTATAATGGCGTTCTTGCCACGAGGTTCCTTCTCGGTTTTGTCGAGGCTGCCTTTTTCCCAGGAGCACTGGTCAGTCGCCTTTGTGCCAAAGACCGCGACAATCGTTCTGACACGATTTCAAGCTCTTGATATCCAAGTGGTACACTCGCCATGAGCTGTCGGAGCGCACTGCTCTCTTGTCATCTGGTATATTGTTGAGCAATGCATTCGGCTCCCTGATCGCTTCGGCTATACTTGATGTTATGGACGGTGTCCTCGGTTACGCAGCATGGAGGTTGGCTGACATTGCTCTTTGTCGTCCTTCTTGCTAACAAGACGCCAGGTGGCTTTTCTTTGTAGAGGGAACGCTGACGGTCATCGTTGCTATTTGGGCCATCTATGTTCTCCCAGACTTTCCGGAAAGTACGACAGGATGGCTGACCGACAAGGAACGATCCCTCGCTATTCGTCGAATGCAAAGAGATTCTCAGGCAACTAGAGACCAAGGCAAGAATGTTACTCAGTGGGATGGTTTCTGGCTTGCCATAAAGGACTGGAAGGTCTGGTACTTGGCCATTGCCCTCTTGCTCATGGTCACAAGTCTGTCTTTTGGTGTCTACCTCCCTACTATCAGCGCGACAATGGGATACAGTACGACATTTACTCTGCTACTTTGCGCTCCCCCTTGGTTGTTTGGAACCCTAGTGTCCCTATTTGTCTCTAGGTATGGCTTGCGCTTGTCTTCTGACTCCAATATGCTAATTTGCTCCGCTAGGCAATCTGACCGTATGGGAGAACGATGCAAATTCATTGCAGCATCTCTGTTTGTTGGAATCATCGGCTTTTACATCGCCTATTCAACAATGAACACCGCGCTTCGCTATATTTCCATGTAAGAAACCCCTCGAGTATCGATTCCTCCTTTCCTGATGAATCTCAAGGTTCCTAATGGCACAGATGTATGCGGGCTTCATCTGCTTTTTGGCCTGGGCTAGCGGCTCGGTCGCACATCCACCCGAAAAACGAGCTGTCGCTCTTGCCTTGATCAATTGCGTCTCCCAAATGGGTAACGTATTCGGAGCGTATGTGTTCCACTTTCTGTTGGTCGCTTTTGTGCTGAATAGTTCAAGTTATGCTTGGCCATCTTCATGGGGTCCAAGTTACGCCATGTCCTTCCTGATCTGTATTGCTTTGGCTGCCTTGTCAATGGCGATGTGTGTTGGGTTCAGGCTGGCTCTGGAATCTATCAACGCTCAAGCAGACAAGGCAGAGGCAGCCGCGGGGGAACCAAAGGGCTTTAGGTACATGCTCTAATTATCTTTCTGCGAATGACCACTTGAAGCACGAGTTTACGATGAAGTAAGCGCCCATGTCTACGGAGAAATGTCGGAATTGTGTTTCGAAGCCGCCTTTCAGCTGATCCAACCCGCCGACATATCTACGAGAACTGGGGTGCGAATGACGGAGGCTGTCACCCCGCCGGGCCGCCGTGTGTAGATATATGACCCTCCCGAGCTCCTTCCATGCTTTTTTTCTGTTCCATTGCACTTTGGTGATCGATCTCTCACAAACAATCGACTGATGGTTGCGGCGACCGCGCGATCTTTGACCCAGTGGTCGTTTACTCAGGTTGGGGGAGGCGAGGGGACAAAAGACGGAGAGTGGCTTGAGGTTGGATCATTTCCGACGACTGTGCATGTTGAGCTTTTGAGATTGAAGAAGATTCCTGACCCGGCATGTGCTTTCGCATAACTTGCTATCTCTTTCTGACCTACTTGTGATCTAGTTTGTTGGATTGCATGAATGGGATGTACAGTGTGAGTTGAAGCGATTGTAGCTCCGTTTCTTCTGACGTGTTGCAATAGGGGTTGGCGAGGCGGAATGGGTCTTCAAAACTATCTTCCAAGTGACCGAGGAGGAATTGGCTCAGCCCAACGTAGATCTTGTGTTTGACGGTCTTGACACTTTTGCAGCTGTCAGCCTGGTATGTTACTCCCATTTGCAAAGTCACAATTCCCTTACGATGCGAAATAGAACGGGGAAACGATCTTGAAGTAGGTTCACGATTGTGATTTAGGCTAAGAGGCTGTCTGACGCTTGACCTAGGTCTGATAACCAGTTCCTTTCTCATCGAGTACCCGCCAAGTCGGAACTCAAGTCTGGGGATAACGAACTCTTGATCCATTTCGACAGCGCTTTTTTGAAAGGGAGGGATATTGAGAAGGCTCATGAGAAGTATGTTCTTTGGAATGGCGATTCCAGTCGCTTGCACGTCCGCAAAGCGCAGTACAAGTAAGTGCCCGATGATCTCCCCAATTCCACTTTGCTTACTTGGACGTTAAGCTATGGATGGGACTGGGGTATGTCCACGCAAACACCTCTTTCGACGTCTAACGTTCTGATGTTCGTCACTAGGCCCACTGTTGATGACTGTCGGACCATGGAAGCCAATCCGATTGGAGACATACACCAACCGAATCGTAGACCTCGATGTTAGGTCAGAAGTCTCCGAGGACCTCTTGGTCTCTCTGTCAGTCGAGGCCTCCTTTGCAGACAAGGAAAACTATGAAACTGCTGCGTTCACCCTTAAAGGTCCAGATGGTTCAGTCAAACTCAACAAGGACAAAGTCGCTTTGCTTTCTGCTGAGCCAGGGGGTCCGAACTTGAAGCTCGGCTTCAAGTTTGAAAAGGGAGATGTGGAGCTTTGGTACCCTGTTGGTTATGGCGCTCAGCCCATCTATACTGTCGAGGTTGAACTGTACGATAAGGTATGTGGTCACTGTCTGCTGCGGTTAAGTTATATGAGTTGCTCACGGCGACTTTCATAGAATGGGACGATCCTTGATAGGAAGGAGGACAAGATCGGGTTCCGCCGTGCTTTGGTCGTTGAAGATAAACTCGTGGACCAGGATGGGTTGACGTTCCTCTTTGAGGTCAATAACATTAGGATATTTTGTGGTGGCTCAAACTGGATCCCTGCAGATTCATTCTTGACAACGTTGGTCTCTTTGATCGTTTGGCTTTCCTGGCTCGGATCTTACTGATTACGGTCCTTCAGGGTCACGGAGGAGCGTTATCGAGCATGGCTTCAACTCATGGTTGACGGAAATCAAAATATGGTCCGTATCTGGGGTGGAGGGATCTATGAAGCGGACGAATTTTACAACATATGTGACGGTCAGTGATGTTGATGACTATATTGCAGGATACTGACATTTCTTAGAACTTGGACGTACGGCTTTGTCCTGTTGTTTTCCATTACTATTCTAACGCATTATAGTTCTGGTTTGGCAGGACTTCATGTTTGGATGTGGCCAGGTAAAGTGTCTCGGCTGCTTAATGGTGGCTGGAGCTCACGCACCCCCAAGTACCCCGCGTACGACTCTTTCGTAGAATCGGTTAGGGAGGAAGCCATCCAAAACGTCAAACGTCTTCGCCATCATCCGTCTATCGTCATATTCGGTGAGCAGTGAACCAATTTCATGGTACGACTCTAAACTTGACATTTACCTACCCAGCTGGCAATAATGAAGGTCCGATCCGAGTCTTACCTGTCAATCAAAGCGTTGACAAGTCCCGTAGATTATCAGGTGGCCGAGTCTTTCAAGCTCGACCTTGACTATTCCGACGAAACTTCCGATTTCCGCAAGACCAACTTCCCTGCGCGATATATCTACGAGAGGACTCTTCCCGAGGTTGTCCAGAAATACTCGAATATTTATTATCATCGTGCCTCGCCGTACAGTGGACATGGGAAGCCCACCACGGATAGGACTTACGGTGACATTCATCAGTGTAAGAGTTCCCGTACCCCAGAGTTTTGACTCCTCACTCATGGGCTGATAGGGAACGTTTGGCATGGGTCACAGGAACCATGGCACAACTGGGACATCCTGTCGGGTCGTTTCGTGTCTGAATTTGGAATGTGGGTCAGATGAGAAGGCATGCTTTCTGGTTAATTGACCCAATTTTTCCAGGCAAGGATATCCAAACATTCGAACCGTCGACTATTGGACGGGCGACAACAAGGCTGAGAGGTTTCCCCAATCAAGGTGGGTTAGCATTATCACACGTCATAAGGATGGCATCGCTCATAGCAGCGAAGAACGTCCACGAACCACAACAAGGCTGATGGGTTCGAACGTCGCTTGGAGGTGAGGACTGCTATTGGTTGCGCTGGAAGAGAAATTGACGCCTCCCTACAGCTGTATCTGATGGAAAACTTCAAGCACGCGTTCGACATGGAAAGGTAATAGCGTTGCAATGTGAAGCACGATTTACTGATCATGCGACAGCTATGTCTATTACACACAGGTGATGCAAGCAGAGACTCTCGCCTCGGCGTACCGGCTATGGAGACGAAATTGGAAAGGAAGGGGCCGCGAATATACTGCAGGAGCACTCGTCTGGCAGGTCAGTTGTCTCTGTTCTGATCTTCTTTTACGTCGATGTGTTCCTGATAGTCGTCGCTCTAGATCAACGACTGTTGGCCAGTGACTTCTTGGGCAATCGTCGACTACTTCTTGCGACCCAAGCCGGCGTTCTTTACGGTTGCTCGGGAGCTCCGCCCGTTCACAGTTGGGATGACGCGCAAAGAGAAGCAGACGTTCGCGAATGACCGTTCTGCGGCCGACTTTACTATCGAGACCGTTCTGGAAATATGGGGAACGAACAGCACGCTTTCTGACAAGGAGGCCACGCTAGATGTCAACGTGTTTGACCTTGACAGCGACTGGACGGATCGATGGGAGGAAAAAGTGGTCCTGAGTGCAAACGCAAGCACCGAGTTGTACAGTGGAAGTCTTCCCGGACAGCCTGTGAGACGCAAGAAGAGTGATGTGCCCAGGACTTTGGTCATCTCCGCGCGGCTTCTAGACGAAGACAAGAATGTGCTGGGACGCTATTCGAATTGGTGAGCCACTTTATTTATTATTATTTCATTATTACAAGCGAGGGCCGAACTGAACGTGCGACCAGGCCCGAGCCTTTCAAGTTTATTCATTTCCCGGCTGTGGAGAAGCTAGGGCTGAAAGTTGTCGTGGGAGATGGCGGAGAAAATGTGACGCTCTCGTCTCTGAAGCCAATCAAGGGTATCGTACTTGATGTCGAAGGCGAAGACGTCAAGTGGGGCGATCAGGCTATTGACCTCGCTCCAGGGGATCCCCAGACTATCAGCACTGTCGGGCTCAAAGGTCGTCCTGTACAAGTACGTTTTCTGGGAGACGGGACAGCATAAATGTCCGAGTCGGAATTATAGTCTACAACAAACTGGTGTATAAAAGGAAAGCGACAGACCTGAATTAGAAGGACTACATGACCTGACATGATCCGGTGCTTTGTTCGTCGGGTTTTGAAGAGGGTTTCGGCGGTGCGTGGTGTTTTTCGATTTCCTCTATGCACAATTGGAAGACCCTGTCTGTGAACGGTTAGCGGAGGCAATTGTAGCCTTCGGACGATACTTACCGACGTTTGTGTTGCTCTTGGCACTTGTCTCGACGTAGGATCCCTTGAGCTTCTGAGCGAGCTTGACACCTTCGGCTTGGTCTATTTGACGACTGGAGAAGGCCGTGAGTGCGAAAAGGGATGGGTGAAAGTTGTGCGGACCTTGCCTGCAAGTCGGTCTTTGAGCCGACGATGACACAAGGGATGCCGACGTCGGTTGTCCCGCAAAAGTCGACGATTTTGTCGTGGATGATCTGGACCATGTTGAATGAGTTGCGCGAGGTGACCGAGTAGACGAAGATGTAGCCGTGGATGCCAATAGCATGTTTTGAGCTGAGAATGGAGAACTCGTCCTTGGCACTGTTAGTCGTGTTTCTGTCGGCCCGCCGAGAGAACGAGACTGACCTGGCCAGCGGTGTCGATGATCTCACAGTCGTACTCGGTGCCCTGGTAGGTGACCGACTTTTGGAACGTGCTCTCTATGGTCGGATAGTAGTTGTCGACAAAATGATTCTCGATGTACTGCAGAATGAGCGACGATTTTCCTTTAGACTCTGTGAGCTACTAGACAAAAGACAATGAAGGCTTTAAAAACTGACCGACTGACCGCGAACCCAGCACGGCAATCTTACGACGTTTTGGTGGACCACCTACAGCCATGGAGGGAAAACAAGAAACGAATACTCTGGTCAAATGCTGGGCCTTTTAAGTCAGCAATTTCTCCGAAAGCATCTGGCACCGATGGCGGCGATGGACCGGGGAAACAGAACGGTCACGTGAGCAACACGTCCAGAAAGGCGGCTTGACGGATTCAATTTGCGCCCAAAACTTGAACCACCACCATAAATCATGTCCACGACCGATTCCCAGCCAGCGCAAAAGCCACAGCCGCAGCAGGGTCCCTCGGTAGCTGCCCGGGCGCTCTTGGCGAAAAAGATGCAGTGCGTGGTGGATGCTCGCTCCGCATGCTTGCTTACGCTCACCGTCTTTGCAGGAATGCGACATACTCGTCGCCAACAGACAATTTGCTCACCCCAGTCTCGCAAAAGCTCAACGCGACCAAGAAGAAACACTTTGCCAAGTCGGTGTCCA
>Ga0247732_10001308_pt1 | contig 10241 bp, 13 predicted proteins | sample UWRJL163409C2_FD_180940 | JGI IMG/M metagenome (GOLD analysis project Ga0247732, IMG submission 180940) | Plant litter microbial communities from Arlington Agricultural Research Station in Wisconsin, United States - UWRJ-L163-409C-2 | ecosystem: Environmental > Terrestrial > Plant litter >...
TATATCTGACCCTTGTACCGCAGCGATCGACAACCCAGTCGTGTCGATCAAACGGAGCGGTATATCTGTTGAAAATGCTTAGAAAAAGAAAAATAAGCAGACCTGAGAAATCTTACCCAAACAACATGTTCAGCCGAGCCTTGGGACTCCTATCGTTCGGCCTGCCCTTGAAATTGACCAAAGTCACTCCGCCACACGCATCACCGCCCTTTCCCGACTCCCATTTGAGAATTTCGCCCCAAGCACGCTCGTTGACCGCGTTGTGAATCGGCACAATGGTCTTCATGTCCTTTGCATCGGGGTTGTGTTGTTTGCGGGCCATGGCAGAGAAGAACTGGGCTTCTGACGGGTAGACCCATTTCTCTTCCTTGCCTTTGGGTATTGATGAAATTTCGCGTTCCGTCGAAAGCTTTGGGGACGCCGGGGACGAAGTTGAGGCTTCGGGGGACATGAAGCGACTCCATGCTGAGCCGGAAGAATGCTCCACAGGACACGTCTCGCCCTCCTTTGCCTTTGGTATTGACGAATGGTCGACTGGACACTTTGAAGAAGACTCTGAATCCGACATTGTGAGCGCGCTTTGCTGAGCTAAATAACAAAATAAATTATTTTTGGCCAAGTCCGTCAGCGCGTTCTGATTAGTCATACAATGGTCATTCGACCGGGATGAGAAAGGCCGGTGGGCCGTGTGGGGCTACTTAAAGCGGAGACCCCCTGTCCGAAGCTCATACAACTTCACAGGATGCCATCGTCTCCCCAGGTTTTCTCGACGCCTCTCACAAAGCTTTTCAATGTCAATCACCCGGTTATGCTCGCTGGGTGAGCCAGTTTTCTCCAGACTGAACATTGGGCACTTATAAGAACACAAGTATGAACGTAGCTGCCGGACCCAAACTGGCTGCAGCTGTAACTAATGCTGGTGAGTCTCTTGCATCGGTTATGAGGGAGTCCAGGGTAATCAATTCACAGGTGGCATTGGTGTCATCGGAGGTCTCCGTCAGAGTCCCAAATTCCTCGAGGGTTCCATCAAAGAGCTCAAGGAACATCTGGAAGACAAGAACGCGCCTTTTGGCGTTGACCTACTGATCCCGCAAATTGGGGGTGGGGCTCGGAAGACCAACGTATTTCATCCTCTTTTCAACATGTCGTTGTATTGAACTTTCTGTCACAGTATGACTACACCCAAGGACAACTTCCAGAGCTAATTGATGCCATTATCAAAGGAGGCGCATCTCTCTTTGTCTGTGCCGTCGGTGTCCCCCCAAAGTGGGCCGTGGACAAACTGCACGCCGCAAACATCCCCGTTATGAAGTGGGTCAGATTCTACTCTCGATTTTCCCTTGTTAACATAGGTCTAGCATGGTCGGCCATCCAAAGGTAATGCTCATCTCTGACCCTACCAGCCAACTTCGTGCTGAATTATAGCTAGCATGTCCCCAAAGCACTCGCTCAAGGTACTTGACAGCTCTCCAATTAAGTCGTGTTGATACTCACGTCAACTTAGGTGTCGATATAATCTGTGCACAAGGAGGGGAAGGAGGCGGACACACAGGGGACACCCCATTCTCGATCCTAATCCCTGCAGTAGTGGACCTCTGCAAATTCACAAAAAGTCCATTAACTGGGGAACCCGTCATGGTCATCGCTGCTGGTGGCATCGCAGACGGCCGTGGGTTGGCCGCTTCCCTCGCGTGAGACAAATACCTTTTACCGGCTACTCATTAGCTCAGCACCTCTCATAGATATGGCGCAGCTGGTGTATGGGTCGGCACAAGATTCGTCGCGAGTGATGAAGCAGGTGCTCCTCCAAAGCACAAGGAGCTTCTCGTCAACGCAGGGTACGATGACGTAGTGCGGACTCTGGTCTACTCTGGCCGGCCTATGAGCGTTAGGAAAACACCCTACGTAGATGAATGGTTCGTTGGCCGCCTTCTTCGAGATAGTGTGTTAGCTCATACAGATCCTAGGGAAACAAAGAGAAAGGCAGAAATCCAAGAATTGGTCTCGCAAGGAAAGATTCCGCATGAGGTAGAGCTCCAAAATCGACCTGAACGATCAGCAGAGGGACGTTCTTGTGAGTGATAATCAGATTCACCTCCAAATGAAAGTGTTCAACGACCTTCACAGGGCTAATGGGACGTGTCGCCGGTTTCATTACCGACGTCAAGCCCGCCAAAGAAATGTGGGCACAATATTCCCTTGCATCGCCTGCATACTGACAGAGTTGCTAGCGTTGATGAAATTGTCAACACAGCAGCACAAACACTCGAAAAAGCGAATTCCTATAAGATCGTCAAATCGCGGTTATAGATGGACCTAGTCGTCCCCCATCATCTCTGCCAACTCCTTTTCTTCTTCCTCCGTTAGTTCGGATGCGCTTTTCGGTGGCTCTGGCTGTTTCAATGGCGCTGCGACGTCGACGAGGAAGCGTCCGGGCTGTAACAACTCTATTGTAACATTAGCTTGGCTCTTCATGAAATCATTTTGCACCAACCTGCAAGTCGCCATTTACGAATCGTACCATCCAACGAGGTGGTCACAACCCAAGGCTCTACCCTCGTCTTCCCATCCTCTCCAACAGATTGTCGCATCCAAAGTCTGATAGCGGTGATATCGTGCCAATGGGCGTCCATCTCCTTCACCAACTCGGGTTCGTCAAGGGAAGAAACATCGTATGTTCTTAGGACGTCACCACAACCAGTGATGAGGTACGGCTCTCCGAGTTCCGTCAGTTGAAGCGGAAGGATCGCTCGCACGGAGAGAGGATGGATAATCGGCACCGGGGGTCTTCCTTTCGAAAGTTCCGTATCTTTATCCAGCCTTACGCGAACACTTTCATCGGCCGAAGCTATAGACGCATTAGAATCAACGAGAAAGGCCTCGCTGCGAAATAGGAGCCATACCTGTCCACAGCTGACCATTCTTGTAGTATAACTCGTTGATCCGCGTTCTGTGGTCGTTGATCGTATCTTTCAGATTTGCTCTCCATCGTGCGGGTGCGCCTTCGTCTTTGGACAGCTCCCAGTGCTTCATGACACCCATGGTATCTCCTGTCCAAAGAATCCCGGACGTAGCAGACAACCCAAGACCATCAAGACACTCTACAGGCCTAGTATGCGAAGAAATCGACCCAGCGGACTTGAGGGGCTCTGCAGATGCAGGGTTGGATAGATCCCTAAGCTTGTCAAGAGAGCAATAACGCTAAAAACAAGCCCGCCATACCAGAATCGTACAATCTTGTCAGAGCTCCCCGAGATCAACAAATTGCATGAAGGAATCACAAGCAAGGACTTGACAAAGTCTGTGTGCGCATTCGCAGTCGTAGAGATCTCCTGCTTCGTCTATACTCGGGAAAGATAAATGCTTGAAGGCGCAAAGAGAGAGCATCGGCAGACCTTTGTATCCCACAGCCTTATAGACTAAAAGACAATGAGCCACTCTCGAAGACATTGAAACTAAAAAGAGGTCTCGCCTTGTCCCATGATCCACTAATAAGAATCTCTTGATCTCCAGAGCCGGGCACACGATCGCAAAACGCGATGGCGGTAACAGGAGCCGTATGCCCTTTGTAAATCTGAGCCGACTTTCCGGTCTTGAAGAATCGCGTCAGCGACTCCACAGAGCCATCTACGCTGAGAGAAGACACACCTCAAGGTCCAGTTTCCTCACATACGTTGTATTATCTGCGATCCACGCGTGCTTGCCACGTATATCGATTCCAAGAGCCTTGCCGAACCCGCTGATCGGGTCTCCAGCTTTTCTCAGTAGCTCTTCCTTCTTTTTACGTGACTAAGGCGACAATTAGCTGTTTATACTCTGGGATTTTCAATCTTGACGTACTGCGCCAAGCAGCAACTCATTTTCGGAGACTAGAAAGTTGTCGGTGCTCATCAGGGCGTTAGGAAAGATTGGATTGTAACGTGCTGACGTCGCGTCACGATTGGTGCGGCTGGGAGTGGACGGATCAACATTAGGATTAGGAGCCTTCCGTTGAACCAAAGCAATCTGAGGCTTTCGTTAGTCCTTCTCCGATCTTCTCCTCAGAGCAAGATAAAAAATAAATTGAGGGTTAATTAATAAATAACTCTATAGATTCGTCGGCTTGGTGAGATGTGACTCTAAATTAAGTGTAAACACGGATAGCATTGAATTCAAAGTACGCATTCGAGAATGCACCGGGGTTGTTGGTGACATAGTCTACGAATTGCGGTCAGGTCACCCCCGCGGAAAGTGCAGCTTATAGACTCACCGACGCAGGACGACGGGCAGCCGGATTGGCCATAGACAGAGCCAGCCCAGTCACCACAGAATGTCAAGTTGATGATGATGTTATGCTCTTGGAAGAATTGCGGAATGTTGCAGTTGGTGTTTGGGAAGTCGGCAACTGGCGTTCCCTAAGGGCAAATGTGAGCGTCAAATAAACAATATCTAGTATACGACGTACCCATCCGGCAGTGCTACCGAAGGATCCAGCGCCATTTTTAACCTCGGCAGGGACGTTGCCAGCATTCCTGGGCCAGAACCACACTCGGATATAGTTGGGTGTGCGCTCCATTGCGTACCTGGCAGTCGTCAGCAAATTGAAAATAGGCACAGACATAGCCGACATCACTCACCATCCACCACCGTTGCTATTGAACGATGGACCATAGCTGTTGGTCGTCGGCAGCCTTACACCGCATCCAGTGTTTCCGTTGACCTGCCAGTTGCAGTCAAGCTGGCCGCTTGTTCCTGTTTGGCTCCTAGAAGCAGGCATCGAGCAACCTATATGCGACCTTTTAGCATGCAGATATGAGCTTGGAGAGTCAAGGCTCACCGGCAACGGTATGCAATGTCGCAGCGTTCGGGGCTTGGTCATTCACACCTTCGAGAATATCGACCTCTCCCTAAAATATAGTGAGAATGGGGAGTTGAGTTTATTTGAAGACGTACACCATTGGGCCAGTTGGATTCCTTCGTCTCCCAGATCGCGGGCCAGGTACTACATACCGTTAGTTTAAGACACTCAAGACAGGGAAGGTTATGGCGCTCACCCGCAACCCTGGGGCATGTGCTTCGTGTCAAAGCTATTGAGAAAGGTTAGGGCGAAGCCAGTTGACCAGCAAATATTGCTCACATCGCGACATGATTTGTCCATGTCTTCTTTGAACGGATGCGGACAGAGCTGCGACCAGGTGCTCCAGCAATGTTCTTGTAGTCCGCGCGCAAGATGAAGCTGTTGGACGAAGCATACGTGAGGTTCTGCGCCTGAGACGTCCCCTGATCGACATATTTGCTGAAGTCCAGTCAGGAAATAGAACAAATCGCGTAGAATACTTGGACGTACACATAGCCGTGGGTAGGGTCAGAAATGGCCTGCCAGTCGAAGCTGTTGTAGAACCCATTCCCGACAATGTTGTCCGTGAGAGTGTACGCGGTTGCCCAAGGCAGAGCGGCAGCCAAAGCGAGGAGACTTGAGAAGGAAGCTTTCATGTTGAGGCTGGCTCGTCAAGTAGAACTGGGATGCTTGACTGACCTCAAAGAGTGCGTTTTAAAGCACTACCTCAGGACGTATTTGGCATTAACGCCAAGGCCATAGAAATAGAGCATAAAACATCCATGTGTGAACCTCTGTACTCTGAACATAGTTTCAGCACACAATGGTCGTATACTCTGGACTGGATCCGGCGAGGATGGAGCAAGAACCTGTCGCTTCCAACCGCAAGTGGCCTGGAGACCGGTCACTTGGACATATAAATAAGGTATTCAACAACCTGTTGGACGGCTCTCGTCCCAACACGTAGCAAAAAAGCCTGGTAAAGTGAGAATGGAGACTGAGCAAAGCAATCGCGCTCGTAGTTGGCGCTTGAGGCAGTCAATGGCTAGTGCTGTGTGCGCAGGGGTAGGACCTCCGGATACCAAAAGAGCAGACCAAGAGCCAAGCAAAATTCTAGTCCATGAGGATAGCTGATGGGATCGTCAAGGACGAGTGACCGGCGAAGCAAAGAGCGTCATTGGCACCTTATTGGGATACATCCGCTTTGTCATTAGTCGGCACAGCCACCGATACCAGCAAGAAGCGGTAAGAAGAGTCTGAATAAAGATGGTCGCTCGTTTCGAGTAAGAAAGAATAGAATAATAGTGCGCACCTGATATTCTAAACGCTGGCCTAAATCTCTACGTGGCAACTGGGGTCACATCTGCTCTGCCGATTTGTATGCGAATCACCGGTCCCCAGAGAGATCTGATGCCAAAGCCACGTATCGAGGGAGTCACCCGACGTTTGTTTAGGAGCGTCTATCGCTTTGCCTGACATTGATAACCACGTGTTGATCAGTCGTCCAGCCCAAATGGCAGAAGGATAAGGGAACTCCGGGTAAATCGACTGAACGGGAGCACATACCGATATACTACACACGGACTCTATCAAGTACACATGCTGGCTTGGAAATAATAGAAATGCTAATTCAGTTGTTGATATACTTGAGTCATTGACTCGCCGACTTTCCTGTGAGACTCGAGGTTTGTCAAAACACGACCTTCATTCGGTGCGGCTGCAATAATTTCAAATTCCTCTTCCTTATGAACGGGGAAACTTGACGCGTTACATAGTACAGAAATCCTTTATTATTTTTTCCATAAGTTAAGCCTTCATTTTTGTTTTAGACATAGACACGGATAGCGTTGAATTCAAAGTACGCGTTCTGGAATGCGCCGGGGTTTGTGTTGACATAGTCTGGATGATAGGTCAATACGAGCTTCTTCCCGAACACAAGGTTGAACTCACTGTCGCATGTCGAAGGGTAACTGGACTGGCCATAGACAGAGCCAGCCCAGTCACCGCAGAACGTCAAGTTGATGATGATGTTGTTCTCCTGGAAGTAATTGGGAATATTGCATTGAGTATTGGGGAAATCAGCACTGGGGGTTCCCTGGTAGAAAACTGGAGTCAGGATGGTGGTAATAGCCACTAAGAGAGCATACGTACCCATCCTGCAGGATTAACAGTGGAAGCTCCGTTCTTAACATCAGCGGGGACATATTGCGAGTTTCTCGGCCAGAACCAGATCCGGATATAGTTGTTGGTCCTCTCTAGGGCATACCTGTGACAATCGGTATCATCGGCTGTGTATTGTCAATAATCAACTGTGACTCACCATCCACCACCGACATTATTGAAATTAGGGCCATAGCTGGTGGAATCGGGGAACTTGACACCGCAGCCGGTGTTGCTGTTCACCTGGTAGTTGCAATCCAGCTGACCAGCGGTCCTACGCTCTTGTCAGTCAGAATAAGGACCAAGGGCTCAATCTACGTACCCATACATGTTCCTTCCGGAGGAAGGCATGGAGCATCCTAGTAGAACGTAAGATATTTGTACGGGCGGAGTCGAAAGCGAGTCATACCGGCCGTGGTATGGAGTGTACCGGCGTTAGGAGACTGGTCGTTAACACCCTCGAGGATGTCTATTTCTCCCTTAAAGAAGAGTCAGGGCAATATCACTAGTAGCAGAAATAGTACACACCCCAGCTGGCCAGTTGGACTCCTTGGTCTCCCAGATAGCAGGCCAGGTTCTTTTCAAAGGTGTTAGACCATGGCTAAGCAAAATCAATCCAGAATACTAACCCGCAACCTTGGGGCATATGCTTGGTATCAAAGCTGTGATCGACAGTTAATCAATTTGGGAGGCCCGAGACGGAAAAGGGGAGGCTTACATAGCAACATGGGTGGTGAACGTCCTCTTCGAACGGATTCGAACCGAGTTACGTCCAGCTCCGCCAGATCCCAACGTAGTTTTGTAATCCGCGCGCATGATGAACGTGTTACCCGACGCATAAGACAGATTCTGGCTCCGTGCAGTGTTCTGGTCGACATAGTTTCTGAAAAAAAAAGTCAGAAAAGTGTCCTTCAAAGTCACAAAGAATCGCAAGAGACGTACACTCGACCGTGGGTGGGGTCAGCGATGTTCTGCCAGTCAAACTTGTCGAAAAAGGCACTTCCGACGATGTTCTCAGTAATGGTATAGGCAGAAACCCAGGGAACGACAGCAAGGAGAGCAAAGAGACCCGTGAAGAGCATTTTGGAAAGCCTGTGAGGAGAACCTGTTGACCATTGCCAGCGCTACAACGCCTTTTATCACCCTATCCCCATGTTATATTTAGTGGGGTCAAGTCAGCGACTGCATGGTTTCGACTATGAAAATATTCCAGACAGAGGGGGCGTGGTCCCTGGATATGATGACCTCCAGACCTTGTGAGCATCGTGGCAACAATGCCGGTGACCGTTTATCTAAGAAAGCGCCTTGTGGATGAGAACAACGTTTTTAACCTTCTTACCGCAAAACTGACGAAAATCAAGGGTAGTAATTCACAAAAATAACGACGATGCGTCACATAATGTAGCGGTGGATCTTGAAGAGCATAAGTACCACGCAAAAGACCGAGACTATAAGAGCTTTCAGATTCACTCAGCAAGAAAAGCCCGCCTCAAGTCTTCCGAGTGATTGTGATGCCTTGCCTTGGTATGGGCGAGAGTACTGATATACGGGTTTGAGTCAGAGCCTTGTTAACGTTGTTGTCGCGCAAGAAGCTGCGCTGGCTTGAGTCGACTCGGATCCACGAAGGATACTAGTTGCCAGCATCGTGGTCGTAGTTCGGAACAAAGCATGATTGGAGTTGTTTGGCGATTGCAAAGATAAGTTCTATTTCAGTTACTGGCAATCATTTGCGTTTGACTCGCCGAAATTCCCGTGAAAGTTAGAGTTGCTCAAACACGATCCGTCTGTGTGACTTCAATAATTTATTGCTCTGTCACTTGTTCCTTATCAGCAGAGCGACCTTGACGCGATACATAGTACAGAAATTTCTTGGTCCCTTTTTCCCATAAGTTAGCCCTTGGCGCTGGCCTTTGCTTAGGTATAGATGCGGATAGCGTTGAATTCAAAGTACGCGTTCTGGAATGCGCCGGGGTTGGTGTTGACATAGTCTAGATCATATGTCAATACGAGGTTCTTCCCGCATACAGGGTGGAAATGCAGCTCACTTTCGCAGCTGGAAGGGCAGCCAGATTGGCCATAGACAGAGCCAGCCCAGTCACCGCAGAACGTCAAGTTGATGATGATGTTGTTCTCTTGGAAGTGATTGGGAATATTGCATTGTGTGCTGGGGAAATCAGCACTGGGGGTTCCCTGGTAGAGAATTAGAGTCAAGACAATGGCAATAGTAACCAAGACGTCAAACGTACCCATCCTGCGGGGTTGACGCTGGAAGCTCCGTTCTTGACCTCTGCTGGGGTATATTGCGAGTTTCTTGGCCAGAACCAGATTCGGATATAGTTGTTGGTCCTCTCGAGAGCAAACCTATGCGAGAGTTTTGCGTCATCGACTGTTCCTTGTTCAAAATGATAGAGCAGACTGACCATCCACCACCGTTGTTGTTGAAGTTGGGGCCGTAACTGGTGGCATCAGGGAATCGGACACCACAGCCGGTGTTGCTGTTCACCTGGTAGTTGCAATCCAGCTGACCAGCGGTTCTAGGCTCTTGTCAGTTTCAGTGAGGTACCAGGGCACCAATGTACGCACCCGTACATGTTCCTTCCGGAGGAAGGCATAGAGCATCCTGGCAGAACGTAAGATATTTGCACGGGCAGAGTCAAAAGCGAGTCATACCAGACGTGGTATGGAGCGCAGCGGCGTTGGGAGACTGATCGTTGACACCCTCGACAATATCGATTTCTCCCTAAAATGGGTGTTAAGACAATTTGGCTAGCAGGAGAGTTGGTACATACTCCAGCGGGCCAGTTGGACTCCTTGGTCTCCCAAATAGCAGGCCAGGTTCTTTTCGAAGGACATCAGAATATGATAATTTGAAAAAGAAATCTCGAATACTAACCCGCAACCTTGGGGCATGTGCTTGGTATCGAAGCTGTGATCGACAGTTGGTTAATCGGGGAGCGCGAGACAGAAAAAAGGCAGGTCTACATAGCAACATGGGTGGTGAACGTCCTCTTCGAACGGATTCGAACCGAGTTACGTCCAGCTCCACCAGAGCCCAAGGTCGTCTTGTAATCCGCACGCATGATGAACGTGTTTCCAGACGCGTAAGACAAGTTCTGGTTTCGTGCAGTGTTCTGGTCGACATAGTTTCTTTAAAGACACGTCAGAAAAATGCCCATCGAGGTTGACAATGGCAGCGAGGGAGACTCACACTCGACCGTGAGTGGGGTCAGCAATGTTTTGCCAGTCGAACTTGTCGAAGAAACCG
>Ga0247732_10001311_pt1 | contig 10228 bp, 10 predicted proteins | sample UWRJL163409C2_FD_180940 | JGI IMG/M metagenome (GOLD analysis project Ga0247732, IMG submission 180940) | Plant litter microbial communities from Arlington Agricultural Research Station in Wisconsin, United States - UWRJ-L163-409C-2 | ecosystem: Environmental > Terrestrial > Plant litter >...
CGACTTCATAGACGCGAGGCTCGCCCTCACCCGAGGCCAGCTCGGCGGCGAGCCCGGCACCGTCGGCGACGGCGGTGAAATAGATATGGTTCATCACGACCTCGGGGCGATAGTTCGACCGGAAGCCGGCGGTGAGCAGGTCGCCGATCTGCAGGTCGGCCTTGGTGCCGTGGAAGAAAGGTCCATCGTCGAGAGCGTCGTTCACCGCGACAGTTTAAGACCGCGGCGTGGTTAGGCTTTTCGAGTGGAGACCCCGACCGTGCTGACCTCGGTGGCCGAGGTCGCCGCCGCCATCCTCACCCTGCCAGGACCCGGCCGCGAGATCGTCGGCATCGCCGGCGCACCCGGCGCGGGCAAGTCCACCATCGCCGCGCAGGTGGTCGAACTGCTCGGCCCGAGCGCCGCGCTGCTCGGCATGGACGGCTGGCACCTGCCGCAGTCGCGTCTGGTCGAGCTGGGCCGCCGCGAGCGGATGGGCGCCGTCGACACCTTCGACACGGATGACTTCGTGCGCACGCTCACCGAGCTGCGCAGTTCATCCGCCGCCGTGACCGCCCCCGGGTTCGACCGGACCGTCGAGGAGGCGATCCCCGACGTGATCTCCATTCCGCCGTCGGTGCATACGGTCGTGGTGGAGGGCAACTACCTGCTGCACGACGACGACGGCTGGGAGCGGGTCGCGCCGCTTCTCGACGCGACCTTCTTCGTTCGGGTGAGCCCGGACATCCGTCGCGCCCGCCTGATCGCGCGTCACGAACGCTTCGGCAAGTCTCCGGATGCCGCTGCCGCCTGGGCCCTGGGACCGGATGAAGCCAATGCGCGGCTCATCGAGCACGGCGCGAGCCGCGCGGACTACACGATCGCTCTCTGACAAGGGGCCGAGAGTGACTACCGGCCGAGAGCGCGCTGCTGGGGGGTGCGGCGCTTCTCGAACTCCTGATCGCGAGCCAGCTCCGGGGTGTCGATGCCGGGCACCGGCGTGATCGGGTCGTTCCACTGCTTGATGATCGCCCAGGCGACGGCCGCGGTCGGCACCGAGAGCAGGGTGCCGACGATGCCGCCGAGGATCGTGCCGGCGGTCAACGCCACCAGCACCACCAGCCCGTGCAGCTTCAGCGATCGACCGAGCACGACCGGCGAGAGGAAGTTGCCCTCCAGCTGCTGCACCAGGATGACGATGGCCGCCACCCAGATCGCCGCCGTCAGGTCGACGGTCACCAGGGTGACCAGCGCCGCGATGATGCCGGCCGCCGTCGCACCCACCAGGGGGATGTACGCGGCGATGAACACGACGATGGCCAGCGGAATCGCGAGCGGAACCCCCAGGATGAGCATGCCCACCCCGATGCAGATCGCATCCACCAGGGCGACGATCGTCGTGCCGCGAACGTAGCCGCCCAGCGACTGCACCGCGCTGTCACCGGCGCGACGCAGCTTCGCGTGCAGCTGCGGCTTGAACGGCTTGATCAGAAAGGCCCAGATGGTCGGGCCGTCTTTCATGAAGTAGAACAGCACGATGATGGCGAGCACCGTGCCGGTGATCAGTTCGAGCGCGATGGAAGCGCCCGCCCCGACCCCGGCGAGGGCACCGCTACCGAAGTCGGCGCTGGTGACGAACTCGGTGAGCGTCTTCTGGATGTCGGCGATCTGCTGCTTCCCGATGGGCAGGTCCCCGCTCTGGAAGAAATCGCCTACCGCTTCGATGCCCTTGGTGACGGATTTCTGCAGGCTCGAGAATTGGGACTGCACCTGGAATACGGCGATCGTCACGATGCCGCCCAAGACGATCACTCCGGCCAGCAGCGAGAGGATCGCCGCGATGATGCGGGGCATGTGCTTCTCGAGTAGGCGCACCAAAGGGCGGAATGCGGAGGCGACGATCAGCGCGACCAGCACCGGGATCACCACCAGCTTCAACTGCACGGCGGCGTAGATGACCAGGGAGACCACCGAGAGCACGATGAGACCCTGGAGGCACCGGGTTGCCATGCGGCCGAGGACATCCGTCCACAGCGCCGACGGGGTGTGCTCGGCGACGGCGACGTCGGTGACCGTTTGGGCGCGCTCTTTTCTCCACATGCACCCGAGAGTACGGGCGACGCGTCTCGAAGGAAGGGGCTTGCGCCGGAGCGGCGAAAGTGTCGAGGGAGGGCGTTTACCGCTCAACTAGACTGGGGGCATCCACCAATCTCGAAATCGTTGGAGTCATCGGTGCCCACAATCGTCGTCGAAGTCATGCCCAAGGCCGAACTTCTCGATCCTCAGGGGAAGGCCGTCGCCGGCGCCCTCTCCCGCCTCGGCAAGAGCCAGTACACCGGTGTGCGCATCGGCAAGCGGTTCGAACTGACCGTGGACGAGGTGACGGATTCGGTGCTCGCCGACGTCAGGGACCTCGCGAACGAGATGTTCTCCAACTCGGTCATCGAAGACGTCGTCTCGATCACCGTGGCCGGCTCGACGCCTCTCGTGCACGACGACTCGCTCGCCGTCTCGATCGAGACCGTGGACGAGAATTGACCCGCGTCGGGGTCGTCACCTTCCCGGGGTCGCTCGACGACCGTGATGCGCAGCGCGCCGTGCGCCTCGCCGGAGCCGAGCCGGTCGCGCTCTGGCACGGTGACCACGACCTGCAGGGCGTCGACGCGATCGTGCTCCCCGGCGGCTTCAGCTACGGCGACTACCTGCGCTGCGGCGCCATCGCCTCGCTCTCGCCGATCATGGCCGAGGTCATCTCCGCCGCCAACTCCGGCGTGCCCGTGCTCGGCATCTGCAACGGCTTCCAGATGCTGACCGAGGCGCACCTGCTGCCCGGCGGCCTGATCCGCAACGATCACGGCAGTTTCATCTGCCGCGACCAGGTGCTCCGGGTCGAGAACACCGACACCGCCTGGACCACGGGCTACACCACCGGCGCCGAGATCACCATCCCGCTCAAGAACGGCGAGGGCGGATTCATCGCCGACGCCGAGACCATCGCACGCCTCGAGGGCGACGGCCGGGTCGTGTTCCGCTACGTGGACGTGAACCCGAACGGGTCGATCAACGACATCGCCGGCATCTCGAACGAGCGCGGCAACGTGGTCGGCCTCATGCCCCACCCCGAGCACGCGATCGAGGAGGGTTTCGGCCCCGACACCTCCGTCGCCATGCGCAACGGCACCGACGGCCTCACCATGTTCACCTCGGCGATCTCGGCGCTCATCTCCGCCTAGTCTTCGCTCCGCGTTGCGGCGGCGTCCGAGCTCTGAATCGGGATCGACGAGGTGAACTGACTCGCGCGCTCCTCCGCCTCGGGCGAGCCGTGGAACAGGCCGCCGGTATCGGTCGACGGCGCGCTCGCCCGGCGTGCCGGCTGCTCCGTGACGATCTCGACGCGGCTGTGCGGCAGCGCCTCCGGATCGTTCGACTGCAGCCACTCCACCATCTGCTCGCGCACCAGGCAGCGCAGGTCGAACAGGGTGGGGGCATCGATCGCGGTGACCAGGATGCGGATGTGAACGAAACCGCCGACGGCATCCGTCACCTGCAGCACCGACGCGCGCTGATCCCAGAGGGTCGTGCCGGCGAGGATCTGCTCGAGCTTCTCGCGCATCCGCGCCGGGCTCACCCGCCAGTCGAGGTCGAAGTCGACCGAGCCGAGCAACTCGCTCGAGTTGCGCGTCCAGTTCTCGAACGGGGTGGTGGTGAAGTAGGTGGAGGGAAGCACGAGCCGGCGGTCATCCCAGATGTGCACCACCACGTAGGTGAGGGTGATCTCCTCGATGCGGCCCCACTCCCCGTCCGCGACGACCACGTCATCCACCCGGAGCGCATCGTTGAAGGCCAGCTGAACCCCGGCGAAGACGTTGCCGAGAGTGGACTGGGCGGCGAGGCCGGCGATCACCGAGACGACGCCGGCGGAGGCGAGCACGCTGGCACCGACCGCCTGTACGCCCGGGAAGGTGAGCAGGATGGACGCGATGCCGACGATCACGATGACCACACTGGCGAGGCGGCGCACGATGATCAGCTGGGTGCGCAGGCGGCGGCGCAGGCGGTTGTCGGGCACATCGGTGCGGTAGTAGCCCATGGTGGCGCCGAGGGCGAAGCCCACCACGTTGACGGTGAACCAGGTGGCGACCGCGATGGTGAGGATGAGGAAGCCGTGGTGCACGCGGCCCGCCCAGTCGGGCAGCGGCCAGGTCATGGCCACGGCGATCCAGAGGGAGATGACGACCAGCAGGGCACGAAACGGATGCCGCGCCCGGCTGCGCAGCAGGCGCCCCCAGTCCCGACCGCGCGACGCCACCCGCACGATCACGGTGCTGATCGCGATGACGAGCACCGCGCCGATGACCGCGATCAGGAGGGCGAGGGCGAGCCCCCACCAGGATGTCCAGGCGAACACGGGCGCTCCTCTCGGCTGCGGATGTTGCAGGCGCTTCGGATAACCCAGGCTAGCGAGTCGCCGCACGTCGAGCCGTGCCGCTACGAGAGAGTGCCTCGCACGATCGAGTTTCCCGAATGGGCGGGGCTGCCGTTGTCAGGCTCCTCCGAAACATCGACCACCGGATAGGCGTCGGTGCTGATATCGGCGGGCATAGTGAATCTGCCGCTGTCGCCCACCAGCACGCCGAGGCTGATCAGCTTCTTCAGCGAGGCGGACATGATCCAGACCTCGCGGAATGCACCGGCAGACTCCGGCGCCGCTGTGAGGGTCACCACCAGCTCGCGGGTGCCGGATCGAGAGGTCTCGACCGTGGCTTCACCGCGCGCGTCAGGCCAGGCGGGGAGAGCCCGGAGGGTTGCGGCAGCGACGACCTCGTCGGACGGTGACTGCAGGGCGCCGATCAGCGCGACTCCGCCCCCGATGCCGATGAGCAGCGCGACCGAGGCGACGAGCGAGGCGATCCCGAGGGGAATCCGCCGCCTCTCCGCCTTCCTCTGCGCGCTCCTCCGCGGGCGTCGGCGGCGGTCGACGCGGTGCTCGCCCTGCCGGAGCGACTCAAGGGATGCGGCTTCGGAGATTTCGGTCTGAGGTGTTTCGCCCTCGGGGGCCTCGCGAACCGCCGCGGAGATCCTGTCCCACACCGCCGGCCGCGGGGCGGTCAGCTCGTCGAGGATCGGTTCCGATCGGGCGAGCCTGACGACGTGCGACAGCTGCTCGAACTGCGCCCGACACTCATCGCAGGCGTAGGTGTGCGCGCGGTCCGTGGAGGAGACATCCGGATCGAACAGGGCCATCAGGGCGATGACCTCAGGACTGACGTGTTCCACCATCCACCTCCAATCGTTCCCGCATCGCACCCAGACTCCGTCGAATGTGGCTCTTCACCGTGCCGAGCGGCAGGTCCAGGCTCTGGGCTATCTGCACGTGCGTGAGCCGGTCGAAGAACGCCATGTTCATGATTCGTCGCGGCACGGGATCCAGGCGGGATAACTCGTCGGCCAGAAGCATCCGTTCGACCACATCGTCGGTCCAGGCCAGGGATTGCCGGTCGAGGGACTGCGCCATCGTCTCACGGTCGCGACGCTCGCGAGCTCGCTTGTCGAGCGCATCGACGATCTTGTTGTGGGTGATGCCCATCAGCCAGGCGACGAGACGCGACCGGGCGGGATCGAAATTCTGCCGGGACTGCCACGCCGCGATGAACACGTGCTGGGTCACGTCCTCGGCGTCGGTCGCATTGCCGAGCGAACGGATCGCGAGGGTGTACACGAGACTCGACCACCGCTCGTAGATGACGGCGAGCGCAGCCTCCTCGCCAGCCTGGAACGCGGCGACGAGGGACGGCTCGGCGTTGTCGGGCAGCACCTCGGCCATCTCTCCTCCTCGTGAATGAATAGGTGCCGGTAAGCCTGGCACCGTTGCGGTTACTGCGGGGTGGCGATCACGACAATGTTGTCGAGATAGTGACCGGTCGCGGCGTTGAATATGCCGCCACACGTGATCAGGACCAGCCGGGGAGGCCCTGATCGGTCGAAATAGTCCGCCATCGGCGCCCCTTCCTTGGCGACTTCCTGCACCGCGGTGGCGACATAGTTGCGCATCGATCCGTCGCTGGCACGGACGGCGATCGGCGAACCCGCTGGTAGATCTTTGATGCGACTGAACGGACCGATGCCGCCGACGCGTGCGTCGATGTGCGCGACGATGACCGTCGTGCCGGCGGCCGAGGTGGGTCCTGGACCGAACTCGTACCACCCCGCCACCCGGGAATCCGGGGGGACGGCCATCTGGCCATCGGCATCGAGCCCCTGGGGCAGCACGTCCATGTCGATCGACGCCGCGGGCACGGTGATGCGCACGGGTGCAACGGTGGGGCTCATGTCCTGCGCCGACAGACGGCCGTCGGTTCGGGGGATCGCCGGCCCCTCGGCCGTCGGTAGCGGCGACGGCGTCGGCGATGGCGATGCCTCGGAGGCGGGCGCGGTGATCGACTGTGCACTGCACCCGGCGAGCACGGCCACAGCCAGGGCGAGGACTGAGAACAGTCCCGCCCTGGCTGCGGTCGTCGAGCCGACGCGATCAGTGGGTCGCAACAGCCTTTTTCCTACTGATGATGATGGCCGACCCGATTGCGGCCAGAACCACCAGCCCGCCGACCCCCAGGCCCCAGACCCGAAGCGCGTCCTGTGTCGAAGCAGCCAGCGCGGCCGCCCCGGTCTCTCCGGTCGGCACACCGGCCGGAGGCGTGTGCAGCCCGGAGATGGTCTGCACGGCGAGCGCGAGGGTGCTGTTGGCAGCGCTGCCATACGCATACACGATCGTGTTCACACCCTCCCGGATCGCCACATCGGCGGGCCCGATCAGCGCCGGAGTGGTCGTTCCCGCGGCGGTCACCGACGCGGACACGGTCGTGGCGTCGAGATTGAGAACCTGCTCGTTGGGGTTGGACAGGTTGGAGACCACCGCCGCGCCGCCGGCAACGACGTCGACCGCCGGGGCCGCGGCGACGTGACGCACCGTGAGCCGCCCCTGGCCGGGGGCCGTCTTCGAGATGTCATTGGTGAACAGCGTCGCCGTCGGGGTGCCATCCGCCTTGAGGTGCGCCACCGCCGAGTAGTTCGTGTTGGCGGCGAGCGGGAGATCGATCGGTCCGATGACGGTTCGGTCGGTGGCGGAGGTGGCGTCTGCCGGGGTGATCGCCACCGAGTACGTGGCCGGCGCCAATGCCAGCGGGCCGGCGATCGTGCCGGGTACGAAGTCGTCGAGGGTGAGGGCACCGTTGACCCAGACATCGACGGTCGTTCCCGGAATGCCGTGGACGACTGACAGCTCTGCGTCGCCCGGGGCGGCCTGCGCTGCCGTCGGCGCGGCCAGCGCCGCCAGAGCGAAGGCGCCGATGGTGGCGCCGGTGATGATTCGTTTCTTCATGGGGTTCTCCGGTTCTCTCCCTGGCGGACGTGAATTGCCTTGCTGACTAGTACTTCCCGGCAGATCGCTTTCTGGATGCAGAAGTGGCCAGATTTTTTTTCGCGGATGCTGCGCCGCCGCACGAGGCGCCCGCAGCGGCGTCCCGCTCGCAGACCCTCCCGTAGAATTGGCTCGACCGGCACTCCCTCAATCCAGGAGCATCTCGCCACGTGAGCATCCCCACCGCCAGCCCCACTTCCAGCCCGTCACCGGCGGTCAGCGCACCTGACACCGTCGCCAATGCGAAGGCCACCCCGGAGCGGGAGCAGCCATACGCGGCACTCGGCCTCACCGAGTCGGAGTACCTCAGCATCCGTTCGATTCTCGGGCGGCGCCCGACGAGCGGTGAGTTGGCGATGTACTCGGTGATGTGGAGCGAGCACTGCTCGTACAAGTCGTCGAAGCGCTACCTGCGCCAGTTCGGCGACAAGGTCACCCCCGCCATGAAGAAGAACCTCATGGTCGGCATGGGCGAGAACGCCGGCGTCATCGACGTCGGGCAGGGCTGGGCGGTCACCTTCAAGATCGAGAGCCACAACCACCCCTCCTACATCGAGCCGTTCCAGGGCGCCGCGACCGGTGTCGGCGGCATCGTGCGCGACATCATCTCCATGGGTGCGCGCCCGGTCGCGGTGATGGATGCGCTTCGGTTCGGCGCGATCGACGACCCCGACACGGCCCGCGTCGTGCACGGCGTCGTCTCCGGCATCAGCTTCTACGGCAATTGCCTGGGCCTGCCGAACATCGGCGGCGAGACCTGGTTCGACCCGGTGTACCAGGCGAACCCTCTCGTCAACGCGCTCGCGGTCGGGGTGCTGCGCCACGAAGACCTGCACCTGGCCAACGCCAAGGGCGTGGGCAACAAGGTCGTTCTGTTCGGTGCGCGCACCGGCGGCGACGGCATCGGCGGGGCATCCATTCTCGCCTCGGACTCGTTCTCCGAGGGCGGCCCGACCAAGCGCCCGGCCGTGCAGGTGGGCGACCCCTTCGCCGAGAAGGTGCTCATCGAGTGCTGCCTCGAGCTGTTCCAGCAGGGTCTGGTGGAGGGCATCCAAGACCTGGGCGCCGCCGGCATCAGCTGCGCGACCAGCGAGCTCGCCTCCAACGGCGACGGCGGCATGTTCATCGAGCTCGAGAAGGTGCTGCTGCGCGACCCGACCCTCACCGCCGAGGAGATCCTCATGTCGGAGAGTCAGGAGCGCATGATGGCGATCGTCACGCCCGACAAGCTCGAGGGCTTCCTCGCCGTGGTGGGCAAGTGGGATGTCGAAACCAGCGTGCTGGGCGAGGTCACCGACACGGGTCGGCTGGTCATCAACTGGCACGGCGAGGAGATCGTCAACGTGGAGCCACGCACCGTCGCCCTCGACGGCCCGGTGTACGACCGACCGGTCGCCTATCCGACCTGGATCGACGCCCTGCAGGCCGACACTGCCGCGACCCTGCCGCGCGCGAGCTCCGACGACGACCTCAAGGCGCAGGCCACCGCGCTGCTCGGCAGCGGCAACCTCGCCTCCAAGGAGTGGATCACCAACCAGTACGACCGCTACGTCGGCGGAAACACCGCGCTCAGCTTCCCCGACGACGGCGGCATGGTGCGGGTCGACGAGGAGAGCGGCCTCGGTTTCGCCGTCGCGACGGACGCCAACGGCCGTTACGCTCAGCTCGACCCGTACCGCGGTGCACAGCTCGCCCTCGCCGAGGCCTTCCGCAACGTCGCGGTGAGCGGCGCCACCCCGGTCGCGGTCAGCGACTGCCTCAACTTCGGCTCGCCGGAGAACCCCGAGGTGATGTGGCAATTCTCTAAGGCCGTCGAGGGGCTGGCCGACGGATGCCTCGAGCTCGAGATCCCCGTCACCGGCGGCAACGTCAGCTTCTACAACCAGACCGGCGATGTGCCGATCCACCCGACACCGGTCGTCGCCGTGCTCGGCGTGATCGACGACGTGGCGGAGCGCATCCCCTCCGGCTGGCAGGACGAGGGCAACAACATCTACCTGCTCGGCACCACCCGTGACGAGCTCGACGGTTCGGCCTGGGCCGGCGTCGTGCACGACCACCTCGGTGGCATGCCGCCGCTGGTCGACTTCCCGGCCGAGCAGCGTCTCGCCGGGCTGATCAAGGCGGCCTCCGACCAGAACATCATCGCCTCGGCGCACGACCTCTCCGACGGCGGCCTGATCCAGGCGGCCTCGGAGTCGGTGCTGCGCTTCGGCGTCGGCGCTCGCCTCTGGATCACCGAGCTCATGCAGCGTGACGGCATCGACGCGACGGCCGCCCTGTTCTCGGAGTCCGGCGCCCGCGCGATCGTGAGTGTGCCGCGGGAGGACGACGTGCGTTTCGTCGGGCTGTGCGAGGGCCGCGGCATCCCGGCACTGCGCATCGGCGTGACCGACGGTGACAGCCTCGAGTTGCAGGACCGCTTCACCCTCAGCCGAGACGAGCTGCAGTCCACCTATCGCGGCACGCTGCCGGAGCACTTCGGCGACGTGGTCGGCTACACCAGCGTCAACTGATGTCGGCCCAGCCCGAGGTCGCGCAACGCTTCGTCGGGCTGGTGGCCGTCGTCATCGGCGGCGGTCGCGGCATCGGTCACGCGACCGCGCTGCGGCTTGCTGCGGAGGGCGCGCACGTGGTCGTCGCCGATCAGTCGCTCGCGCAGGAGACGGCGGCCGAGATCGTCGACCTCGGCGGCTCTGCGGTCGGTGTCACCGTCGACGCGACGGACAAAGACGCGGTCGAGCGGATGTTCGCGGCCCTCGGCGATCTCGACGTGCTGGTGAATTGCCCGGCTCACGCCACCGATACCCCGTTCGAAGCGGTGTCGGAGCG
>Ga0247732_10001313_pt1 | contig 10225 bp, 8 predicted proteins | sample UWRJL163409C2_FD_180940 | JGI IMG/M metagenome (GOLD analysis project Ga0247732, IMG submission 180940) | Plant litter microbial communities from Arlington Agricultural Research Station in Wisconsin, United States - UWRJ-L163-409C-2 | ecosystem: Environmental > Terrestrial > Plant litter >...
TTAGAAATTTGGGTTTCGCTGGTGTAGATTCCTGCACCGGCAAAAGCAATAAGTGACCATTTTTGACTCAATTGGCGAATGTTAACAACCGACAACTGAACGTTGGTAATATGGGATAAAACCAAGTCCTGAGTAAAATTTTTGTTGTCAAGCGAAGCATGATCGCCGGATAAATTAAGAACCCATGTTGATGCAAGGCTGTCTTTATTTATTTTTACAGCTAGAGGAATATTGGCAATTCCGCTATAAACCATAGCCGAGCCTTTACTATTGCCAACTTTATCACCATCGTTATTTTTATAGTTGGATGTACCAAAATATTCGGTTTTAAAAGATACTTGTGCCCTTGATTTTACATTCATAAGTAAAAAAAGTAATGCAGCTAAAATTAATGTTGTTTTCATGATATGGATTTGTTTCTAAAAATTTCGGAACAAAACTATATTTTTACTTCAATGCTCTTTTTTGCTTTTGACAAGTGGTCGTTTTTTGTTGACCAACGGTTTTCTATTGCCGATTAGAAAAAGGTATTTTTGTAAAAAAATAAAACAAGCCATGTTTACTGTAAAAAAAGCAGATTACGTTTTTTGGATTTTTATGTTCCTGATGACTTTATTGCAATTGTCCGATGATTTGTCATTCTTGGGCGGTGTTTTGTTTTCACTATCTATCACATTAACCTTGAGAATACATGTGCTGTGTGTGATAAACAGGCTGGCAAAAAGGTATTTGAATAGTGAAAGTTCCATAAAATTCATCCTATATGCTTTGTTTGCCAGTGTGCTAACAGCTGTAATTTTGACATTTGAAGGCTGTTTAATTGTGGGAGTAATTCCCTCTGAGAGGCTCGTAATGCCCAATGACATGCTGTCTTTATTTTTCGGAATGCTGATGGTAAGTATTCTGATCTCCGGTGGGAGCTATTCAATAGAGTTATTCAAGCAGAACGTCGAATCTGAAAAACGCCATCAGGAGTTGAAAAATAGTGTTTTAGAAAACGAAATTGATAACCTGCGGACGCAATTAAGCCCGCATTTTACCTTTAATATTTTAAATAATCTGCAATTTTTAATTAGAAAAGATAAAGAAGAAGCGCTCGAACTGCTTTCCAGATACAGTAAAATACTCCAGTATTATGTTTACGAATCTCAAAACAAATGGATAAAGCTAGACGATGAAATTTCTTTTTTGAAGCATTATTTCGAATTAGAAAAAGACAGATCCGGCGAAGATTTGGAGATTTCCTTTCAATGTAATATTGCAGAAAATCATTTAATGATCATCCCGTTTCTCTTATCGACTTTCATTGAAAATGCCTTTAAACATGTTTCCGATTTTGCTGATAAAACCAATTACATACACTTACACATCTACTTGGAAAATGAAAATAACCTGTTTTTGAAAATAGAAAACACGACCAATTCGGCATCAGACAACAAAAAAACAAAAGGTGTTGGACTAAAATATGTTAAAAAGAGACTGGATCTTTCTTATCCAGGTAATTATAGTCTGGTAATTAAGAGGGAAGAAAATAAATACAGAGCAGAACTCCAAATAAATCTGAATAGGTAATGACATGTATAGTAATAGATGACGAGCGTATTGCCCGAGAAGGATTGAGTGAATTCATCAAAGAATTTGATTTTTTGGAAAACAGAGGTTCGTTTTCAAACGCACATCAGGCAATGGAAAAATTAAAAAGTGAAACTATCGACCTGATCTTTCTGGATATACAAATGCCGTTTTTAAACGGACTGGAATTTGCAAAAATGATAACAGATAAGCCCTCGATGATTGTTTTTACAACTGCTTACTCCGAATATGCTTTGAAAGGATACAAGGTAAATGCGGTAGATTATTTACTCAAACCTATCTTTTTTGAAGATTTTAAAGCCTCTGTTTTTAAGGCAAAAAAGATGTACGATTTAATGTTTCATCAGGAAAACACAGTTAAGCCTTTGTTCTTTAAAGAAAATGGAGTTTTTTTTAAAGTAATACCCACTCAAATTTTATATGTCAAGAGTATGCAGAATTATGTTGAAATACATCTTGAAAACCACAAACGAATAATTGTACACCATACTTTAAAGAGTATTTTGGATCAATTGCCTCAGGAGGATTTTTTACAAATTCATAAATCCTATATTGTCAATACAAAATATATTACCCACATAGATGGCAGTACTTTATATCTGAATGAAATCAGTTTGCCCATTGCCAGAAATAGAAAGGAAGCTATTTTGGGTATTTTTCTTCCTCGCTAGGGTTCGTTTTTTTATGGAGGCAGGAAGATATTCATTGGATCATAGATATTACTGATCGTAAAAGAAAAGTTATATAAAGAAATCAATTAAATTTATATAGTAATTTAAAGGACATTTTTACATTCAAAATAATAGCGTTGATGATCCTTAAAATTATACTTTTTACAATAGTTAGAAAAACTAAAATCATCAAAGTATGAACTACTCACAATTAGCATTTACAGATGCCATAAAAAAAATACAGGAAGAAGTTGGAAGCAGAAGCACTTATGACCGTATGGAAAAAATGTCGGTTGTTGATGGACTTACAGATAACGAAATTAATTTTATTGGTGATAGGGATAGTTTTTATATGGCTAGTTTTGGTGAAAATGAATATCCATACATCCAACACCGTGGCGGGCCGGCAGGATTTATTAAGGTGATAGATAATAAAACCATTGGCATTGTAGATTTTGTAGGAAACAGACAATATATTTCGACAGGTAATATTTCTAAAAATGAAAATGTAGCTTTAATACTGCTATCATATCCACAAAGAGCAAGGCTAAAGATTTATGCACACGCAAAAATTGTTGATTTAAAAGAAAATGAAGAATTATATAATCTTTTGAAACCAGCAGATTACAAATTTAAACCAGAAAGAATGATGATTTTTGAAATTCAGGCATACGACTGGAATTGTCCACAGCATATAACACCTCGTTATACAACAGAAGAGATAGAAGAAGCTTTACTGCCACAAAGAGAATACATTAAAAACCTAGAAAATAAGATAAAAGAACTCGAATCAAAATTGTCGAATAAATAAAGTTACAATGCTTGTTTAATAATCCTGATCTTATGATTGTTAAAGAATTAAATATCTTAAATTAGTAGTACATTTTTATTGAAAAGCCTGATTACAAAATAATTTATTGAATATGGAAAATTTAAAAGTATCCCAGACTGCTATTGACGGTCTGTTTGTGGAGGAAAACTTAATTCCTCAGGAATATCAGATTTCTGAAATTCATCAGCGTGAATATTTATTAGACGGGAAGTTAGTTCCCTGGAATGGTGAAGTTACCGAAGTTTTTTCACCGGTTTTTATTCCTGGTCCCGATGGACTTAAGCGCAAGTTAGTAGGAACAATTCCGCATACTTCTGCCAAAGAAGCTTTAGTTTCTCTGGATGCAGCAGTTGCGGCTTATGATAACGGACAAGGTGTCTGGCCAACTATGAGTGTTGAAGACAGGATTAAATGTATGCAGAAATTTGTATACCTAATGATTCAACAACGGGAGTTGGTCATTAAATTATTGATGTGGGAAATCGGAAAAAGCCTTCCGGATTCAACAAAGGAATTTGACAGAACAGTAGAATACATAAATGCTACTATCGATGCACTAAAAGATCTGGACAGACAATCATCAAGATTTGAGGAAGCAGAAGGTGTGCTGGCTCAAATTCGTAGATCTTCATTGGGAGTTGTTCTAAGTATGGGACCATTTAATTATCCTCTTAATGAAATTTTTACCACTTTGATTCCCGCTCTTATAATGGGAAATACTATTTTGTTTAAATTACCTAAGCATGGAGTTTTAGCACATTATCCTTTGCTTAATGCTTTTAAAGAGGCATTTCCTCCGGGAACGGTAAATACGCTTTACGGCAGAGGAGCAGAAATCATTTCTCCGTTAATGGAAAGCGGCAAAGTAAATGTATTGGCTTTTATAGGCTCTAGTAATGTCGCAAATGGTTTAAAGAAATTACATCCAAAAGCAAACAGACTAAGATCTATTTTAAGTCTTGATGCCAAAAATGCAGCAATTGTAACCAAACACGCTGATATTGACGTTGCAGTAAGTGAATGCCTTTTAGGATCGTTATCATTTAACGGACAACGTTGTACGGCATTAAAACTAATTTTTGTACAAAAAGAAATAGCAGATGAGTTTGTTAAAAAATTAAGCGATGCCGTAGCAGCTCTTAAACCGGGACTTCCATGGGAAAAGGACGTTAAAATAACACCACTTCCTGAATTTGACAAGCCGGCTTATCTTAAAACTTGTTTAGACGATGCTCTGGCAAATGGGGCAAAAATCATAAATGAGAATGGCGGTTATTCTAATCATTCACTTGTTTTTCCTGCTGTTGTATATCCTGTAAATGATAAAATGAAATTGTATCATGAAGAGCAATTTGGACCTATAATTCCGGTTGTACCTTTTGATTCTATAGACGAACCAATAGACTATCAGATTAATGCTTCGCATGGTATGCAGGTTAGTATTTTTAGCGAAGACCCAAAAGAAGTTTCAAGCCTTATTGATCCGTTTGTTAATCTGGTAAGCCGCGTTAATATTAATTGTCTTTCACAACGCGGACCGGATGTATTTCCTTTTACAGGAAGAAAAGACAGCGCAGAAGGAACTTTATCCATTTCTGATGCTTTGCGATCTTTTTCAATACGTTCGCTTGTGGCGACTAAATCTACAGATGCAAATAAAAAATTATTTAATTCTATCATAAGAGATCATGATTCTAATTTTTTAAGTACAGATTATATATTTTAAAATTTAAGGACAAACTACATTAGTTGTTTATATAAGAAAGGCTGCAATTTATTGCAGCCTTTCTTATTTGAATTACTTACGCTAATTTCAATTCAAAAAACATAAATCTATTCTGCTGTTTGAAGAAATTGTCTTAAGACATATTGTAATATTCCATCGTTTCTGTAATATTCAATTTCAATTTTTGAATCCAGTCTGGCAATAACATTAAAACTAATGACTTCACCATTTTCTTTTTGAGCGGTTACTTTAAGTTCCTTTAAAGGTTTTATATCCTGTGCGATTCCGGATATAGAAAAAGTTTCAGTTCCGGTAAGTCCAAGACTTGAAGCATTTTCTCCATCTTTATATTGTAAAGGCAATACACCCATACCAACCAAATTACTTCGATGAATACGTTCGTAGCTTTCAGCAAGTACAGCTTTTACACCTAATAAGAAAGTTCCTTTTGCAGCCCAGTCTCTCGATGATCCGCTCCCGTATTCTTTCCCTGCAAGGATAATCAACGGAGTATTAGCGGCTTTATATTGTACTGAGGCATCATAAACACTCATTTCTTCACCTGTTGGAAGATATTTGGTATAACCGCCTTCTTTATCTGCCAATGCATTTTTAATGCGGACATTGGCAAAGGTTCCTCTAACCATAACTTCATCATGACCACGACGAGAACCGTAAGAATTGAAATCGGCTTTTTCAACATTTCGGCTTAATAAATATTTCCCGGCTGCAGAATTTTCATTAAAAGAACCTGCAGGAGAAATGTGGTCTGTGGTAATACTGTCTCCCAGAACCAATAAAGTACGGGCATTTTCAATATCTTGTAATTCTTTTGGGAATTCAGTAAGATTTTTAAAAAATGGAGCTTCCTTAATGTAAGTAGACTGATCATCCCAGGCATATATTTTTTGTTCCGGTATTTTTAATTTTTGCCATGTTTCGTTTCCGTCAAAAATAGTTTCATAACTTTTAGCAAATTGTTTAGGAGATAAAACATCGCTTAAAACCTGATTGATTTCATCATCTGTTGGCCAGATATCTTTGAGGTAAACAGGCAGCTGATTTGGATCAAAACTTACAGGTTCATTCATTAAGTCGATATCTACTTTACCGGCAAGTGCAAAAACGACCACAAGCATGGGCGACATTAAAAAATTCATTTTAATCTGCGGATGAATTCTCGCCTCAAAATTTCGATTACCTGATAAAACAGAAGCTAAAACAAGGTCGTGGTCTTCAATAGCTTTGGCAATATGTGCAGGCAAAGGACCTGAATTACCAATGCAGGAAGTACATCCGTAGCCCACAACGTGAAATTTTAAAGCTTCAAGATCTCCCAATAAATCTGCTTTGGCAAGATAGTCGGTTACTACTTTTGAGCCCGGTGCAAGTGAAGTTTTTACCCACGGCTTTACACTAAGCCCTCTTTCTCTGGCCTTTTTGGCGACAAGTCCCGCACCAATCATTACATAAGGATTGGAAGTGTTGGTACATGATGTAATAGCAGCAATAGCAACTGCGCCATCAGAAAGCATAAATTGTTCATTGCCTAAAGTTACGGCAACGCTTTTTATACCATCTTCTACTTTTCCTTCAATTTTTGCATTCTCGGAAATTACGGCATCTCCCTGTATTGGCTGCGAACCTCCTTCGCCTGACCAACGAACAACTTGTTTTTGAGGAAGACTTTTTCTTCCAAAGCTTTTGTCAAGCATATCTACAAGAGAAGGCTGTAAATTCTTAAGCAAAATTTTATCCTGAGGTCTTTTTGGTCCCGCAATAGTAGGTTCTATAGTAGACAAATCAAGTTCAAGAATGTCGGTGTAGGTTATAGATTCATCGCCTGTTCTCCACAATAAATTAGCTTTACAATATTCTTCGACCAAATCAATCTGATCTTCAGAACGGTTGCTTAGGCGCATATATTCCAATGTTTTTTCATCAATAGGAAAGTAGGTAACAGTACAGCCAAATTCAGGAGACATATTACCAATAGTAGCACGATCAGGAACACTTAAACTGTCAAGTCCGGGACCAAATACTTCTACAAATTTACCGACAACACCATATTTTCGAAGCAGTTCTGCAATAGTAAGCACCATATCTGTGGCTGTTGAACCAAGCGGAATTTTCCCCGTAAGCTTAAGTCCGATAACCTCGGGCATAATAAAATAAATAGGCTGTCCTAAAATAGCGGCCTCGGCTTCGATACCTCCAACACCCCATGCGATTACACCTATTCCGTTTACCATTGGCGTATGACTGTCTGTTCCAACCAATGTATCCGGAAAAATTTCTCCGTTTCTTTCAATCACACCTTTAGATAAATATTCTAAATTAACCTGATGGCAGATTCCCATACCCGGAGGAACAACACTAAAATTACTAAAGGACTGCTGGGCCCATTTTAAGAATTCATAACGTTCAGAATTACGCTTGTATTCTTCTTCCATATTACTTAAATAGGAATATTCCGTTCCAAAATAATCAACCTGTACAGAATGATCGATAACCAGGTCTACAGGAATCAATGGATTTATCATATCGGGATTTTTTCCCCTGCGCTGGGCTTCAGCCCTTAGAGATGCAATATCCACAACAGCCGGGACTCCCGTAAAATCCTGCATAAGTACACGCGCAGGTTTAAAGGGAATATCTTTATCAGAAGCTTCTGGTTTCCAGTTCAGCAGGGTTTCGATGTTTTCTTTTGTGATGGCAAAATCATCATAATTTCGTAGTACATTTTCTAAAAGAATCCGAATAGAAAATGGCATTTTTTTAATATTAAATCCCTGGTTTTCCATCTCGGCAAGACTGTAATAAGAAAAAGTCTTGTTTTTAGAAGTTAACAGCCTTTTAATTTGATAAATGTCGTTTTGCATAATTAACAGTATTTAATTTAAAATGGTGTGATACAATTGAACGTGTAGATATACAGCTATTGATCAATTACTTTTTTGGTTCATAAACTTAAGTTTTATTGCCAAAAAGTCTGCCGTATTTTTAAAGTATTGATTTTTAGTACTTTTATGTGAAGTTAGTTAATTATGTTTATGATATATCGTTATTTGATAGTGTTTTTTTCGATAATTATGAAAAAAACAGATGAATATTTCGATTCAGAAGTTATTCTAAAAGATATAGAAAATAAAAAAGCTGAAAAGTGTTACTTTTCAGCTTTTTTTATGCGGGTCTTAAAAGCGCTATTCAATCGCTTTATTTGTTTTGGTCAGGTCAAAATTTAAATTGGTATTCAATATAAATCCATTATTGTTTTGAAAAACGTTTTGTCCGTTTATTTGTCGGCCCAATTGTACAGTTTGATTAAGATAACCTCCTTCAATTCGTACATTTTTATTAAATCGGTAACCTAATAAAATTCCGATTCTGTTTTGGTCAAACACATTGACATTTACATTTTTTCCAAAACCAATAAAAATTTCATCGTAGAAAGCCAAATAAGGTGTTTTGTCTTTTATTTCATTCCCTTTTAAAGGAACCTGAACCCTTATCATATATCTGATTCTGTTTAATAACGGAAATTCGTCTTCGGTTGTTTCTGCTAATGAACTGTAACGGCCGACGAATCTTTGTTCCAGCATAAATCGATGCGAAAAATCAACGATTCCTTCTTTATGTCCAAGCTGTACCATTTCAAAAATTCGGTGTTCTGTAAAATCCCTGCCCATTCCATTTATCGGGATTTCGCCATACGGATAAGTTTCTATCCAGCCATATCCAACTCGAAATTGTACTCTTGGATTTAGGTTATAATTTATTCCAACGCGCAATAAACTTTGCTGCCATTCGGTAATATATTCATTTCGGCGCCATTGGTATTCGGTATGGATTCCAAATTTTTCCGATATTTTAAATGTTCCAAAAAAGTTATACCATCCAATCTCGTTATTGGTGTGTATGCGATTGTTTTGTCCAACTGCCGATTGCAAACCACCAACTAAAAGGATGGTCCATAAATAATTCTTAATGCTCATTATTTTAAAAATTCAAGTGTTCCGTCTGTTAAGTTATAAAACACGCCTACAATTTTAATTTCACCTTTATCTTCCATTTCTTTAAGAATAGGACTCTTTTTACGAATTTGATCGATAGTATAAATTACATTGTTTTCTGAAACGTATTTTACAAATTTATCATTTTTAGACGTTTTTTCACCATTAAAATTCTGACTTATTGCTACAGCCGGTTTTATTTTTGAAAGCATAGCTGTAATGTTACCCAATTTTACATCATCAATTGCGCCTTTTATGGCTCCACAATGCTGGTGTCCCATTACTAAAACCAATTTTGCTCCCGAAACTTTACAGGCAAATTCCATGCTGCCTAATAAATCTTCGTTTACAAAATTTCCCGCTACACGTCCGACAAAAATATCTCCTAATCCCTGGTCAAAAACATCTTCTACAGGCACACGGCTATCTACACAACTTAAAACAACTGCTTTAGGATACTGTCCAGGCGCAGATTTTCTTGCTTGTTTACTGTGATCACGCACAGTAGTGGTACCGCTTTGAAAACGCTTATTTCCTTCTACAAATTCCTGTAAAATAGCATCAGGCGTAAGTCTGGTTTGCTCTTCTTTGGTCATTACATGAGAAATTACAGGTTTTAAATCTTCTGCCGGATTAGAAATTAAATTTGATTCTTTCGTTTTTGTTGCGTTGTTGCAAGAAACCAAAAGTACAGCTGCGCATAGCATTACTATTGATTTAAGTTGATTCTCCATTTCTTTTTTTAAATTAATCAGCCTACTTTGTAAAACGGTTTTCGGCATTTCCGTTTATTATGTTTTGAATTTTATATAAAACAAGAATAGAGAATGTTTCCCTACTTTGAAACAGCCTCTTAAATTTAAGTTGTGCTTTTAATTTTATGATTTTCCCCAAAATTCGCCTTCCATGAATCTGATCATCAGAAGATTGATGCTATTTGAATATGATATTGACTAGAATAAAATACAAATCACATTATTAAATGAGCTGTAGCAAATTACTGCTCATTTTTTTATTTAGAATTTCAATAAATGAAATTAACATTCGCAGGAGTTTAAATGACCTAATTGAGTTGTAGATTTGCAGTAATAATTAATAAAATGAAATTTTGCTTTGCCTGGAATAGTGAATTATTATGTTGAAAAAATACAAATCAAATAAAATATATTATCAAAGTACCATTGCGTTGGCTGGACCTGTTGTTATTTCACAATTGGGGCATACTTTGGTACAAACCGTAGATACCATTATTATAGGCCATTATGCAGGAACCATATCGCTGGCAGCAGTTTCGTTGGTGCATTCTGTTTTTATGGTGATTTTAGTTATTGGCTTAGGAATTGCCTATGGGTTAACGCCTTTAATTGCACAGGAAAATGGGAAATCAAAT
>Ga0247732_10001315_pt1 | contig 10200 bp, 8 predicted proteins | sample UWRJL163409C2_FD_180940 | JGI IMG/M metagenome (GOLD analysis project Ga0247732, IMG submission 180940) | Plant litter microbial communities from Arlington Agricultural Research Station in Wisconsin, United States - UWRJ-L163-409C-2 | ecosystem: Environmental > Terrestrial > Plant litter >...
GCCCCGCGGGTACGAGGTCAGCGGCTCGGAGCCCGACGCGGTCACGAGCATGCTGTCGCTGATGCGATAGCCGGCGTGCCCCGGAATGTAGATGCCGGGCTCGTTCGACACGACCATCCCCACCTCCAGCAGGGTGTCGTCTCCGGATTCGAGCCACGGCGGCTCGTGCATGCCCAGGCCGATGCCGTGTCCCTGCCGGTGCCGCAGGTACTGTCCGAGACCGGCATCCTCGATCACGGCGAGACAGGTCGCGTTGGCCTCGCGGCATTCCGCGCCGGGCCGGATGGCTCCGCCGCCGATCTCCTGCGCCAGGCGCACCGCCTCGTGATAGCGCCGCTGCTCGTCGCTCGGGGTGCCGAGCACGAAGGTGCGCTCGCCCTCGACGAAGCGGCCGCCCACGGCGCATCCGAGCGACAGCATGAACGTGTCGCCCGGCTGCAGGCGGTAGCCGGAGGGCAGGCCGTGTGGGAACGCGGAGTTCGCGCCGGCGTAGATCAGCCCGCCGGCGAGAGGAGACACGACCACGACGTCGTCGTGCTCGGAGTACATGGTGCTCACGCCGGCCCCCGTGACGACCGAGGTGAGCTCGGCCTCGCTGGGCAGCCGACCGCCGGATGCGATGGCCTCGCGCAGGTGGGCGACCCCGGCCTCGAGCATCAGGTCGGTTACGCGCGCCGCCTCGCGATGCAGCGCGATCTCCTCGTCGAACTTGAGGTACCGGGCGCGGGTGACGATCGTCGACGGAGTGAACGACGCGTCGGCAAGCTGGGCCTCGACGGCCGTGAGCCGCTCGTTCGTCATGTGGGTCGTGAACGCGACGCGCATCCGGCCCGCACCGACGGCCGACGCGAGCGATGCGAACGGCGGCCGGATGCCGGGGAACTCGGCGTACGACACGATCTCGGCGCGCGCGTGCTGGCGCTCGGCGTTCTCGCGCTCGAGCTCGGGTGTCATGAGTACGGCCCGCCCGTCGGCGCCGAGCCATACAGCGACGGGGCGCTCGCAGGGGTGATGGAAGAAGCCGGTGAGGTAGGCCACGTCCTCAGGGTCGTCGGTGACGAGGGCGTCGAATCCGTCGGCCACCAGGGCGTCGCGCACGCGCTGCTGCACCCGGTCGAAGAACGCGGGGTCGAGGCGCTGCGAGAAGCGCGTGGTGGGAGCGGCTGCGGTGTCGGTCGATGTCACGGTCCGGATGCTCCTAGCGGGCTCGGTTGCGCGGGTTGCGCGCGTCGTTGTACGCGATCGACAGCAGCGTCGCCGAGAGCACGAGCAGCAGGATCGCGATCGACGGGAACAGCGTCAGCCACCAGGCGCTCGACATGGCGCCCGACTGCTGCGCCTCGTACAGGATGCGGCCCCACGACCACGTGGTCGGGTCGCCGAGACCGAGGAACGCCAGGCCCGCCGCCGAGAGCACGGCGCGCGACGCGGTGACCACGACCGAGACGACGATCACGGGAGTGACGGCGGGAATGATGTGCCGGCCGATGATCCAGACGGGCGAGGTGGTCATGAGTCTGGCCGCATCGACGTAGGGCAGGTTGACCACGGTGAGCGCCTGCGAGCGCACGAGGCGCGTGACCTCGGGCCACGAGAATGCGGCGACGACGCCGATGATCGTGGTGGTGCTCGGGCCGATGAGGGCGGCGATGAGGATCATGAGGGGAAGTACGGGCAGCGACAACGTGAGGTCCACGATCACGCTGATGAAGACATCCAGCCGCTTGAAATAGGCGCCGATCACGGCGACCAGCGTGCCGATCGCGATGGCGATGATCGATGCGGCGACCGCCACGAGCAGGCTCTGCTGCGTTCCCCAGATCACCTCGCCCAGAACGTCGCGGCCGAGGGAGTCGGTGCCGAAGAGGTACTGCAGGCTCGGCGGCTTCAGCACGTCGCTGCCGTAGCTGGCGGGGTAGCTGGCCAGGAGGGGAGCGGCGAGCGCCACCACGACGAGGAGCAGAAGCAGCCCGAGCGAGATCACGCCGAGCGGATCGCGGCGGAACACCCGCCAGGTGGCGGCGCCGGCCCGGCCGGACTCGGCCACGGGCTCGGCCGAGAGAGCCTCGGAGGAGACGGGCAGGCCGGTGGGGGTCGCGTTGAGCGGATCGAGAGAGGTCATGATGTCTTCACCCGGGGGTCGAGGAATCCGTAGACGATGTCGGTGAGCATGTTGGCGACGACGACGGTGATGGCCAGGAGGAGGAAGGCGCCCTGCAGCACCGGGAAGTCGAGCTGGGTGACCGCCTCGTAGATGCCGCGGCCGATGCCGGGGTAGGCGAACACGGTCTCGGTGAGCACCGCGCCTCCGACGAGGAAGCCGAGCTGCAGGCCGATGAGGGTGGTGGTGGGCAGCAGCGCGTTGCGCAGCGCGTGCTTCCACAGGATGCGCCGGTACGGCAGGCCGTTGGCCTTGGCGAGCGTCACATAGTCCTCGCCGAGCGCCTCGATGAGGGTCGAGCGCATCGTGAGAACGTAGGAGCCGAGCTGGATGAGCATGAGCGACACGGCGGGCAGAACCAGATGGCGGGCGACGCTGGCGTACCAGTCCATGCCGTACGCATCCGTGTCGTACGCGCCGCCGATCGGCAGCCACTTGAGCGAGAGGCCGAAGACGAAGAGCAGCAGCACGCCGATCGAGGGAACGAAGATCGACTGACCGGTCACGCCGATCACCTGGATGATCTTGTCGAGCACCTTGCCGCGACGGGATGCCGCGAGCACGCCGAGCGGGATGCCCACGAGCACGGTGATCACCAGGGCGGTGAAGGTGAGCAGCAGCGTCCAGGGCAGGCGCTGCAGCAGCACGTCCATCACCGGAACCGACTGAGTGAACGAGACGCCGAAGTTGCCCTGAAGCATCTGCCACATGTAGAGGCCGTACTGAACGATGAGGGGCTGGTCGAGCCCGTACTGGGTGAGAAGGGCCGCCCGCGCCTCCTCTGTCATGTTCGGACTCGCCACAGCCAGGGCCGGGTCTCCGGGCAGGAGACGCAGCAGCAGGAAGGTCACGGTCACGGCGAACCAGATCGTGAACACCCCCCGGCCGAGGCGGGGAAGAACGAAGAACAGACGAGACACGCGGACGGCCCTTTCGTGCGGCTACTGAGCCGCGGTCTTGTGGGCGCTGGCCACTGAGATCGGGTTGACGATCGACAGGAGCTCGCTGGGCTTCGTGACGAAGCCCTCCCACTCTGAACTGTGCGCGAAGTACAGGTTCTGCGTGTACATGATGTTGTCGTAGACCTCATCGTGCACGATCTTCGCGGCATCCCGCATGATCGAGATCTTCTCGTCGGAGTCGGCCGTGACGGCCGCCTTCGCGATGAGCTCGTTCAGCTCGGGATCGTCGACCAGCGTGTAGTTGATCGCCCCACCGGGGAGGTAGGAGAGCGTGAAGTTGGTGACCGGGTCATCCATGATCGCGAAGTTGCCCGCGTAGATGTCGTAGTCGCCGTCGTTCGTCTGGGCGAGGTACGTGTTGCGCTCCGTGCCCTGAAGCTCGATCGTGATGCCGGCCTCGGCGGCCGAGTCCTTCACCAGCTGCGCCCACTGGCTCGTCACGCTGTCCTGCAGCGAGTAGATGAGCCGGAACGAGACGGGGAAGGTGCCCGAGGCGTCTGCCGTGTAGCCGGCCGACTCCATGAGCTCGCGCGACTTGTCGACGTCGAAGTCGTATTCCTTGATCGACTTGTCGTAGTAGTCGCTCAGAACCGGCATCAGCGGGCTGGAGCCCGTCGAGACGGCCTGTCCCTGCAGAACGACGGTGCGGATGGCGTCGTAGTCGACGGCGTGGGCGAGTGCCTGGCGCACCTCGGTCTTCGCGAGGTCGGGGTTCGTCATGTTGTAGGTCATGTGAGCGTATCCGAGCCCCACGACCTCCTCCACGGTGATCCCGTCGGTGGCCTTCAGCTGCTCGACCTGTGCCGGCGGCAGGGCGTTCGCGATCACGTCGACCTCGCCCGACTGCAGGGCGAGGATCTCGGTGTTCACGTCGGGGAAGACGCGGTAGACGACCTTCGCCGCGACCGGCGTGCCGCCCTCGACGAGCGGGTACTCGTCGACGCGATCCATCGAGTAGCTCTGGCCGACCTGAACGTCGGTCAGCAGGTACGGGCCTGCGGAGACCCAGCCTCCGTCGCTTCCGTCGTTGGCGAAGGTGGCGACCGACTCGGCCTTCTCGAACACGTGCTGCGGAACCACGTTGCCCCAGAATCCGATCTCCTCGACGATCGAGGTGTCGGGGCTGGCCAGCGTGATCTCGACACGGGTGTCCGAGACCGCCTCTGCCGAGACGAAGTTGGCCAGCTGGCCGTAGAAGGTGCCCGAGGGTGCGTCCTTCTTCACGGCGTTCATGGTCCACGCCACGTCTTCGGCGGTCACGGGCTCGCCGTCGCTCCACGTCATGTCGTCGCGGATCTCGTAGAAGCCGGTCAGCTCGTCGACATAACCCCACTCGGTGGCGAGCTGCGGCTCCTTCTTTCCGTCGTCGGCGATCGACAGCAGGTGCGGGTACATGAGGTTCGTGACCCAGTAGTCGCTGCGGCTGTTTCCGATGAGCGGGTTGTAGTTCACGACGTCGGTCGTCGTCGCGATGGTGAGCGTGTCGTTGCCGGCCTCGACCGGCCCCGACGACGCCTCGGGCGCCGATGGTGCGCAGGCGCTCAAGACGAACGTGATGGCCGCGGCGGCCGTCACGAGCGTGAGCGCCCGGCCCCTTCGGATGCCTGTGCGCATGGTGCCTCTGCGCGTGCTGTGATTGTGCATCAAACCCAAACCTCCTCTAGGACCCGCAGGGTGTTACCTCCCACGACGGCGCGGATTTCGTCGTCGGAGTAGTTGTGCTTCACAAGCCAGCCGATGATGTTGTAGAACTCCTCGGCGGGGTTCTCGACGCCGTCCACATAGGGGACCTTGTCGAAGGTGACACCGCCGTGCGCCTGTCCGAGCGACAGGTTGCCGGCGAAGGCATCGTGCAGTCCGACGTGGTCGCCGAAGAGCGTGTCGGGGCCGAAGCTCACGTGCTCGAGCCCGACCAGGTCGACGCAGTACTGGAAGTGGTCCATGACCGAGTCGAGCGAGTGCAGGGGGTGGTTCGGCGACAGCGTCGTGTGCGGTGCGGCCTCGATGCCGATCACGCCTCCGCGCTTGGCGCACTCGATGATGGTCTCGTCGGTCTTCATGCGGTTCGTCGGCCACAGGCCGCGCGCTCCGGCGTGCGTGATGAAGACGGGCTTCGTGGATGCCTTGATGGTGTCGACACAGGTGCGGTCGCCCGAGTGGGAGATGTCGATCGCGATGCCGAGCTTGTTCATGCGGGCCACGGCGCGCTCGCCGAAGTAGGTGAGTCCTCCGTCGCCGCGTTCCTTCAGGCCCGATCCGAGCATGTTGGCCTCGGAGTAGGCGATGCCCATCTGGCGCACGCCGAACCCGTAGAGAACGTCGAGGCGGTCGACCTCGTTCTCGATCATCGTCGACGCCTCGAGGGCGAACACGTGCGCGATCTTGCCGTTCTCCTTCGCGTACTGGATGTCTTTCAGCGTCTCGCCCTTGATGACGTAGTCCTGGTGGGCGAGGTCCGCCATGCGCACTCCGAGGTCGAAGAGCACATCCTGGTATTTCCATCCGGCTTCGCTCGAGATGCAGCAGGTGCCGTCCATACCATTGTCGAACACGGCGGTAAGGCCCGAGCGCGCGAGACCCGCGTAGCCCGTGGGTTCGCGGCCGTAGCGGATGCTGTCCTTCACCTCGTCCATGTTCTTCGGGAAGACCTGCACGTGGTCGTGCAGCGAGATGACAGTCTCCTCGCGAAGCAGGGTGGTGGTGCGCTCCTTCTCGGCATCGCTCAGGTCGAGTCCGGCATAGGCCGGAACGCGGCCGATCTGCTCGGCATACTCGAAGGTGTGGTAATCCTTGCCGGCCTCCAGGTAGTCGTAGGCGGTGTAACCGGTGTAGCCCTCTGCGGGATCAAGCACTCGCGATCTCCTTCACGTCGTGGTTCTGTTCGGGATCGCGCGCTTTTGTCATGATTTCTGGGTCATGGTGCGACAACAAGGCGTCCCGAATGCCAATATGGGCGATATCCGGCTTGTATGTCAATTGAAGTGAGCGGATTCGGCACAGATTTATTACGCTTGAAACATTCCGGTAACGATGGCGGGTGAGGATGGGTTCGTGGACATACGAGAGACGACAGCAGTCGATGAGGTTGCGGCCCTGCGCGTGCGCGACCTGTCCGTCACCTTCACGGGCGGCGGCCGCGAGGTGCGGGCGGTGCGGTGCATCGACCTCGACGTGGCGAAGGGCGAGTTCGTCGCCCTGCTCGGAGAGTCGGGCTCCGGCAAATCCGTGACCGCGCGGGCCATCATGGGACTCACCGACGAGTTCACCCGCGTCGACGCGGCCGAACTGCGGGTGTCGGGCGTCGACATCCAGGCCCTGGGCGAGAACGAGCGGCGCATGATGCGCGGCGAGCGCATGAGTCTCGTGCTGCAGGACGCCCTCTCGGCGCTGAACCCCGTGATGACGATCGGCAACCAGATCGGCGAGCTGTTCCGCGTTCACCGCGGGTCGACCCGCAAGCAGGCCAGAGCGAGCGCGGTCGAGCTGCTCGGCCTCGTCGGCATTCCGGCTCCCTCGAAGAGGGTCGACGACTACCCGCACCAGTTCTCGGGGGGAATGCGCCAGCGCATCCTGATCGCCATGGCGATCGCCCTCGAACCCGAGATGCTGATCGCCGACGAGCCGACCACCGCGCTCGACGTGACCGTGCAGGCCCAGATCCTCGACCTGCTCGGTTCGCTGCGCGACCAGCTCGGCATGGGCATCCTGCTCATCACCCACGACCTCGGCGTCGTGATGGAGGTGGCCGACCGGCTCGCCGTGATGTACGCCGGGCGCATCGTGGAGCGTGGCGACGCCGACACCGTGCTCGACCACCCCGCGCACCCCTATACCGAGGCGCTGCTGCGCTCGGTGCCAGAGGCGGGAATCCGGGGTCGCGACCTCATGACCATTCCCGGCTCGCCGCCGTCGCCCGCGCAGACCCCGCCGGGCTGCTCGTTCAACCCGCGCTGCCACATGGCGATCGACATCTGCCGCACCGTGCGCCCGCCGCTCGTCGACGTCGCCGAGGGCCGCGCATCCGCCTGCCACCGATCAGAGGAACTGCTTCATGCCCTCGTCAGTTGAGCCCGTTCTCGATCCGCTCTTCTCCACGCCCATTCCCGAGCGCAAGCTCGTGCTCGAGGCCCGCGACCTGCGCCGCACGTTCACGAGCGGATCGCGGCTCACGCCCACGAAGGTGTCCGCCGTCGACGGCGTGAGCCTGCAGCTGCACGCCGGCGAGACCCTCGGCATCGTGGGCGAATCGGGCTGCGGAAAGTCGACGCTGGCCCGCATGCTGGTCGGCCTCGAGCGCCCCGACGGGGGAACGCTGACCTACCACGGTACCGATGTGACCCGCGCCCGGCGCAGCGATCGTCGGTTGCTGCGCACCGGCGTGCAGATGATCTTCCAAGACCCCTACACATCGCTCGACCCCCGGATGTCGGTGGGCGACATCATCGCGGAGCCCATGGCCGCGACACGGTCGGCTTCACCCGCCGCGCGCCGGGAGCGAGTCGCCGAACTGCTCGGCCTGGTAGGCCTCGCTCCCGACATGATGTCGCGCTATCCCCACCAGTTCTCGGGAGGGCAGCGTCAGCGCATCGGCATCGCCCGGGCGCTCGCGCTCGACCCCGACGTGCTCGTGTGCGACGAGGCGGTCTCGGCGCTCGATGTCTCGGTGCAGGCCCAGGTCATCAACCTGCTGGGCGAGCTGCAGCGCCGGCTCGGCGTGGCCATCATGTTCATCGCGCACGACCTCTCGGTGGTGCGGCACATCGCCGACAACGTCGCCGTCATGTACCTCGGCCGCATCGCGGAGCAGGGAGACACGGAGACGGTCTACGGCTCGCCCGCGCACCCGTACACCCAGGCGCTGCTCTCGGCCACGCCGTCGCACAGCCGTGCCGATCGCGGCAAGCTCGCGCGCCGTCGCATCCTGTCGGGAGAGCCGCCGTCGCCGGTGAACCCGCCCACGGGCTGCCGCTTCAACCCGCGCTGCTGGCTGGCCACCGACGAGTGCCGCACGACGCAGCCGCCGCTGCGCGAGATCGCTGTGGCCTCCCCGACGGTGGCGGCCGACCTGGGCCTGCGACCCGTGGGCGAGTCCCGACTCGTGGCCTGTCACCACGCGGAGAAGGCGCTGCGGGAAGCCGCGCTCGCCGGCTAATGGTTCCGGTCGTGACGAGACCTGACGCTTCATGGTGAGTAGTTTTGTCGTATGAGAACGCTCAGATTCGCTTCCACGGTCGCGTTGAGTCTTGCTCTCGCGACCTCGTTTGTCGGATGCGCAGCCGAGGGATCGTCCCCCACGCCCTCCAGCGCCGGCAGCTCGTCGCCGGGCGAAAGCCAGGGCAGCGCTTCGGCGACCGGCGCGCCCACACCGACTGCCACCGAACCCGCGTGCGACACGGTCGACTCCAACGCCGTCGTTCTGACAGCGGTCAGGACCTTGCCCGTCCCTGAGGGACTCGAGAGTGCCAAGTGGGACGAATCGAATGTGGACACGTCCGGTTTCGATCCGTGCGCGGAGCTCTCTTGGGCCGTCGTCTCGCTCGAGATGGCGACCGTCAGCTCACCGACCGCGGTATTGCTCTTCCACGATGGTTCGTATCTCGGAACGACGACCTCGGAGGAGTACGGTTTCACGCCCCGCGTGGAACGCACTGCACCCGGCGCGATCAGCGTCACCTACCCCTTCCTGCAGGGCAACGAGTCGAACGCGGAAGCCAGCGGTCGCGCAACCGCGAGCTACACGTGGAATGACTCCACACAGAGCGTCGACATGGCCGGCGAAACGCCTCCCGCCTAGGGAGGGCGGTCGAGAGAGGACGCCCGAGCGCGCCTCGTCCGGGCGAGCGCGCGTGTAGAGGCGGCGCGCTCGCCCGAAAGCGGCGCGCTCGCGGCCAGTCAGCCGAGCGGGAGCGCCATCTCCAGCTCGTTCTGCGTGCGGTCGAGGGGGTAGGGGATGGTCCTGCCCGTGGCCACGTATCCGCGCCGGGCGTAGAAGGCCTGCGCGCGGGGGTTCTGCTCGTGTACGTGCAGCACCAGCCTGCCCTCGGGGATCGCGGCGCGCACCCATGCCTCCACGTCGTCGAGCAGCGCATCCGTGAGGCCGTTCGCCGTGCCGCGCCACGCGGGAGTCACGTAGACGCTGACCAGCATCGCGTCGCCCTTGCCGTCGAGGTAGGCGCCCATGGTTCCGAGCCAGGCGCCCGTCGACGTGTCGACGGCGGCGAGGCCGAGGCTGCCTTCGCGCGCGGTGCGGGCGGCCCGGAAGCGCCACTCGGACTCGGGCTCGCGACGCGCGTTCTCGAGCGTCTCGAGAAAGGCCAGCGGGGTGTCGGCGAGCATCTCGAGCCGGAGCTCGCGCATGCGCGGCCAGTCGTCCTCGGCGATGCGCACGATATCGAAGGCTGATTCCACCGGGCGAGAGTAGCGGGCCGGCACTTGGTGCGCAACCGGGTCGCAGGCTCCCATCCGATGACGGAGGGCGTCCGAATCACCCTTCGAGACGCTCGAAGACGGGCGCGGAAAGGCACCACCATGACAGAGATCACTGCTCACCACGGACTCCTGAGCGACACGAAGCTGCACGTCGACGACACCGGCGGATCGGGCCGCCCTGTCGTGCTCATCCACGGCTGGCCGCTCAGCGGAGAATCCTGGAAGTACCAGGTCGGCGCACTCGAGGCCGCGGGCTACCGCGTCGTCACCTACGACCGACGAGGCTTCGGCCGCAGCGACAAGCCGCTCACCGGCTACGACTACAACACGCTCACCGACGACCTGCAGGCTGTGCTCGAAGCGCTCGACCTGCGCGACGTCACGCTCGTGGGCTTCTCCATGGGCGGCGGCGAGGCTGCGCGCTACTTCACGAAGTTCGGGGCGGAGCGCATCCACAGCGTCGTCTTCGCCTCGGCCGTGCCGCCGTACCTGCTGCAGACACCCGGCAACCCGGATGGACCCCTCACCGCCGCGCTCGCCGCGAAGATGACGGCAGGGCTCACCGCAAACCAGGAGTCGTTCTACGACGACTTCACCACGCAGTTCTTCTCCGTAGACGAGAAGCTCGTCGTGACCGAGGAGCAGCGC
>Ga0247732_10001317_pt1 | contig 10193 bp, 7 predicted proteins | sample UWRJL163409C2_FD_180940 | JGI IMG/M metagenome (GOLD analysis project Ga0247732, IMG submission 180940) | Plant litter microbial communities from Arlington Agricultural Research Station in Wisconsin, United States - UWRJ-L163-409C-2 | ecosystem: Environmental > Terrestrial > Plant litter >...
GCTGCCTGCGGGGCCTGCGTTGAGAAGCTGGCATTGAGCGCCCCGCCCGCGGCTGGGGCCAGGCTGGACCGCGGCCAGGGCTTGGCCTGCAGGTTGCCCACCTCACCGAACGGGAACTGGCGCGCGGTGGCCGCCGGTACCGCCGGCGTCAGCGGCACCTGGCTGGCGACCGCACGTTGCGGCTCGGCACTGCGCTCGGCAGCGCTGCGTGCGGCCTGCTGGGTGCGGGTGGCACTGGCGCGGCGCGCATTGGCCACGTCCTGGCGGCGGCTGGCGGCCGCCACGGCGGCAGCCGGCACCGCCGCTACGGCCAGCGCCTGCTCGGCGGCAGCGGCTTCCGTTGTCGGCGCGGGCGCGGGCGGCAGCTCGGCCTGGCTGGCGATGATGGTGGTCGGCGCGTCCAGCGCTGCCGGGTCGGGCAGCTGCTCGCGGGTCATGAACATCGCCACGGCCGCGACGGAAGCGGCCAGTGCCGCGCCACCGCCCCAACGACGCCAGCCGCCACGGCGATCCTTGCGGTCCTGACTGCGCTCGACATTGGCCTGCATCGCTGGTGCCGGCTCAGCGGCCACGGAAACGCGGACCCGCTCGGCGAAATCGACCGGCGCCGGTGCGCAGGCCTGCCCGCGCAGCACATCGCCGAGCATCTGCCAGCGCTCGTTGCAGCTGGACAAGGCCTCATCGTGTTCCAGCCGACGCAGCATGAAACGGGCTTCATCGGCCGACAGCTCACCGTCGATCAACGAAGACAGCTGCTGCCGGTAATGGGCGTCGAATTTATCGGGGGACGCGCCCCGGGAAGCATCATTGGACATATCGTGGCTCATGCGCGGCTCTTCTCGCGGGTGGCGCTGCCCACATCGAGCAGCGGCCGAAGTTCAGTGTCGATCGCCTCGCGGGCACGGAAGATCCGCGACCGCACGGTGCCGATCGGACACCCCATCTTCTGCGCGATTTCGTCGTAGCTCAGGCCGTCCACCTCGCGCATGGTGATGGCCGATCGCAGTTCTTCAGGCAGCGCGGAGACCGCCTTCATCACCGTCTGTTCCAGCTCCTGCCGCATCAACTCGCGCTCGGGCGTGTCGGTGTCGCGCAGACGCGTACCGCTGTCGAACTGTTCGGCGTCCCCGATCTCGATGTCATCGGTGGGCGGGCGGCGGTTGTGGGCGGCGAGATGGTTCTTGGCAGTGTTCACGGCGATCCTGTGCAACCAGGTATAGAACTGGGCGTCGCCGCGGAAACTGCCGATCGCGCGATACGCGCGGACGAAAGTGTCCTGGGCCACGTCCTGACATTCACTCCAGTCCGCGATGTAGCGCCCGATCAGCGCGATGATCCGATGCTGGTACTTGCGCACCAGGACATCGAACGCCGCGCTCTCGCCACGCTGCACACGTCGGACCAGCTCCAGGTCCAGCTCCTGTGGTGTTTCAACCTCGGCCATGGGGGGCCGCACTCCTGTCAGCCCAACCGACGTCGGGCAATGAGACTGCCAATCCCGGGAAAAGTTCAGCGCTCGATCACACTGCGCCGCACCAGCTTTTAACCACCGTTCCGTTAAGGTTTCCGATCCAGGCAATGGATCGACGGCTTCTCTCCCCCAGCTATAGGGATTTGACGGGGAGGAAACAACCTCTGGATCATAGCCCCCTTCTCCATACACAACCGGATGGAACGTTCCCATGCTCTCAGGCTTCGATGGGCTCCGCTTCTCGCATTGGCACCCGCAGATCCGTGACGATGGCGTCGTCGTGCTCAGCCTCGACCGCCACGACAGCAGCGTCAATGCCATGTCGCAGGACGTGCTGCTCGTGCTGGGCGACCTGATCGAGCGGATCGCGATGGACCCGCCCAAGGCGGTGGTGATCCAGTCGATCAAGGCCGCCGGTTTCATCGCCGGTGCAGACCTGAAGGAATTCCAGGAATTCGACCGCCGCGGCACCGTCAATGACGCGATCCGCCGTGGCCAGAGCACGTACCAGAAGCTGGCCGAACTGCCCTGCCCGACCGTTGCGGCGATCCACGGCCACTGCCTGGGTGGCGGCACCGAGCTGGCGCTGGCCTGCCGCTACCGCGTCGCCTCCAACGATGCCTCCACCCGCATCGGCCTGCCGGAAACCCAGCTGGGCATCTTCCCGGGCTGGGGCGGCAGCTCGCGCCTGCCGCAGCTGGTCGGCGCCCCGGCGGCGATGGACATGATGCTGACCGGCCGCAACCTGTCGGCCTCGGCCGCGCGCAACATCGGCCTGGTCGACAAGGTCGTCGCACCGGCCGTGCTGCTCGATACCGCCGTGTCGCTCGCACTGAAGGGCACTACCCGCCCATTCAAGCAGCGCGCAACCGCGTGGATCACCAACACCTGGCTGGCGCGCAAGCTGCTCGCCCCGCAGATGGCCAAGCAGGTCGCCCGCAAGGCGCGCAAGGAGCATTACCCCGCTCCCTACGCACTGATCAACACCTGGGCACGCACCGGCGGCAGCCCGATCCAGACGCGTCTGGATGCCGAACGCCGTGCGGTGGTGAAGCTGGCCGGCACCCCGACCGCACGCAACCTGATCCGCATTTTCTTCCTGACCGAACGCCTGAAGGCACTGGGCGGCAAGGACCACGGCATCCAGCACGTGCACGTGGTCGGCGCCGGCGTGATGGGCGGCGACATCGCGGCATGGTCGGCCTACAAGGGCTTCAACGTGACCCTGCAGGATCGCGAGCAGCGCTTCATCGACCCGGCCATGGAACGTGCGCAGGCGCTGTTCGCCAAGCGGGTGAAGGACGACAGCAAGCGCCCGGCCGTGGCCGCGCGCCTGAAGGCCGATCTCGCGGGTGAGGGCGTGGCCCAGGCCGATCTGGTGATCGAAGCCATCATCGAAAACCCGGAGGCCAAGCGCGAGCTGTACCAGTCGCTGGAGCCGAGGATGAAGGCCGATGCATTGCTGACCACCAACACGTCTTCGATCCCGCTGGACGAACTTCGCGACCACATCCAGCGCCCGGCGCAGTTTGCCGGCCTGCATTACTTCAACCCGGTCGCGCAGATGCCGCTGGTGGAAATCATCCATCACGACGGCATGGCACCGGAGACCGAGCGCCGCCTGGCCTCCTTCTGCAAGGCACTGGGCAAGTTCCCGGTGCCGGTCGCCGGCACCCCGGGCTTCCTGGTCAACCGCGTGCTGTTCCCGTACATGCTTGAAGCCGCCACCGCGTATGCCGACGGCGTGCCGGGTCCGGTGCTGGACAAGGCCGCGGTCAAGTTCGGCATGCCGATGGGCCCGATCGAACTGCTCGACACCGTTGGCCTGGATGTGGCCGCCGGCGTGGGCAAGGAACTGGCACCCTTCCTCGGCCTGCAGGTACCTGCCGCCCTGGCGACGGTGGAACAGGGCAAGCGCGGCAAGAAGGACGGGCAAGGCCTGTACAAATGGGAGAACGGCCGCGCGCAGAAGCCCGACGTCCCCGCCAGCTACGAGGTCCCTGCCGATCTCGAAGACCGCCTGATCCTGCCGCTGCTCAACGAAGCCGTCGCCTGCCTCCACGACGGCGTTGTCGCCGATGCGGACCTGCTGGATGCCGGCGTGATCTTCGGCACCGGCTTCGCCCCGTTCCGCGGCGGTCCAATCCAGTACATCCGCGCCACCGGCGCCGATGTCCTGGTCGAACGGCTCAAGGTCCTGCAGCAGCGCTATGGCGATCGCTTCGCCCCGCGCCCGGGCTGGGATTCGCCGGCACTGCGCGAACCGGTGATCTGAGGATCGCGAAAACGCCAGCGCACGCTGGCGTTTTTTTTGTGTCCGCCTGCGTGCAACCAGAACAACCTGTTACCGATACAGGCCTCCCACCCCCACACCCCGCATGCGATCCTCCCGCTCTGTCCCCGCCAGCGAGACCGCCCGCATGACGACCATCATCGCCCCCCGCATCCATGACATCGGTGGCCTGCAGGTGCGCCGCGCCGTGCCGACCCTGCAGGCACGCAGCGTCGGCCCGTTCGTGTTCGTCGATCAGATGGGCCCGGCCGTGCTCTCCCCGGGCACCGGCATCGACGTACGCCCCCATCCGCATATCGGCCTGGCCACCGTCACCTTCCTGTGGTCCGGCGCCATCGGTCACCGCGACACACTCGGCTCGGACCAGGTGATCCGCCCCGGCGACGTCAACTGGATGACCGCCGGCCGCGGCATCGCCCACTCCGAACGCACGCCCGCCGTCGAACGCGAGCATGACCATCCGCTGCACGGCATGCAGACCTGGCTGGCGCTGCCGAAGAGTGCCGAAGAGACCGACCCCGCGTTCTACCACCACGCTGCCGCGACCCTGCCCCAGCAACGCCGCAACGGTGCCTGGCTGCGCGTCATCGCCGGCCGCGCGTACGGCGAAGAATCGCCGGTCAAGGTGTTTGCTGACACCCTCAACGTCGCCATCGATCTCGACGCGGATGCGGAAATCGACCTGGATACTGGTCACGCCGAGCGCTCGCTCTATATCCTCGACGGCCTGGCCCAGCTCGACGGTGTGGACGTCCCTGCCCAGCACCTGATCATTCCCGAGCCCGGTGCACGCGGCCGCCTGCGCGCCAAGACGCCGATCAAGGCGATGCTGATGGGCGGCGAACCGCTCGACGGCCCGCGCCACCTCTGGTGGAACTTTGTCTCCAGCTCCACCGAACGGATCGAGCAGGCCAAGCACGATTGGGAAGCCGGCCGCTTCGGCACCATCCCGGGCGACGATAAAGAGTTCATTCCCCTGCCTGCGTACTGAGCTGGGCCAAGCCACCCCGACTGTCTACGTCGCGGCATAAAGGTTCACCTGAAACCGTTATTTGTACACTGAGTCACATTCCGTTAAGGTCCCGATCACTCGTCCGACACTGACGGCAGCGAGTGATCCGGTACGCGCGCGGGGAATGCGCCACCACGGCCTGGGTTGTCGACGGCCACCGGAATGCCTGTCAGCGACGGACGCGATCATCGACCTTGGGGGAATCATGAACGTCCTGCGCGCTGTCGTATGTGTGTGTCTGCTGGTCACTGCCGGCGCCGTTGCGGCGCAATCGACCAGCGAATGTCCGTCCCTGCCCGCCAGCAGCGGCCTGCAATGGCAGGCGCTCGCCCAGCGCGACTTCATTCTGTGCAAGGCCACCGCCGCCGATGGGCGTGAGGTCCTGAGCCTGACCCTGAGCGCCCGCAACCCGGAGCTGCCGTTGAACCGCTCGCTGCGCCAGGAAAAAGGCAGCTTCGCCGGTGAAACGCTGTACTGGTACCAGCCCGACCTGGGCGGCCAGAAGCCGCCGGGCTATGAGACGCGCCGGATCACGGTGGTGAAGTTCGACAAGAACCGTTTCGCGCAGATCGCGCTGTACGCTGGCGACAAGAACGAACTGGGTTCGCTGCAATCGCTGGCACAGGGCATGAACCTGACGCCCTCCGCCGTCGCAGCAGGGCGCTAAGCACGAGGCCGGGACGGTGCACCGCACTCATCCGGCCATCCACGGTAGCGCCGGCCGCTGGCCGGCGCCTCCCACACCGTCAGGTGTCATGCGTTTGCCGGCCAGCGAGCGGTGCCCACGTGCCTCAGAAGCGGCCTTCCTGGAAATCCACGAAGGCCTGCATCAGCTCCTGCTTGGTATTCATCACGAACGGCCCATGCCGCATGACTGGCTCACGCAGCGGGCGGCCCGCCACGAGGATCAGCCGCGCACCGGTGTCGCCTGCGCGCAGGGTCAGCCGCTCACCGCCGCCCAGCACCGCCATTTCCTGCCTGGCCACCGGGCGCGCGTCGTCGCCCTCGCCGATCTCCAGCCCGCCTTCGAACACATACGCGAAGGCGTTGTGGCCGTCCGGCAGCGTGTAGCTCCAGCCCGCGCGTGCATCCAGGGTGATGTCCAGGTACACCGGATCAGTGGCCGGCTGCACGATCGGCCCAACGGTGTCACCCACCTGACCGGCGATCACCTTCACCTGCACGCGGTCGGCCGGCGCGGTCACCGGGATGTGGTCCGGGGCGAACTCCTGGTACTTCGGGTCGGTCATCTTGTCGCGCGCCGGCAGGTTCACCCACAGCTGGAACCCACGCATCTGCCCGGATTCCTGCTCGGGCATCTCCGAGTGGATGAGACCGCGGCCGGCCGTCATCCATTGCACGCTGCCCGGCGTGAGCAGGCCCTCGTTGCCGTGGTTGTCCTTGTGCCGCATGCGGCCGTCGAGCATGTAGGTCACGGTCTCGAACCCACGGTGCGGATGGCTGGGGAAGCCGGCGATGTAGTCCTCGGCGCGGTCCGTGCCGAATTCATCGAGCAGCAGGAACGGATCCAGATCAGGGAGCGAGGGGCCACCGATCACCCGCGTCAGGCGCACGCCGGCGCCATCGGAGGTGGCCATGCCACGGATGGTGCGCAGCACGCGCACCGGGGTTGGGCTGCTCATGGTGACTCCAGACTGAGGAAACTGGGTACAAGATGGGCGCAGGCGTCCCCCCGGCCAACGGTCATGCCCGCAACCGATTGTTCCAAGCGTGATGTTCCGGCGACGTGCACAGGCACGTGCCACACCCACCCTACGACCAAAGTACTAGCGGCAAGCCCCCGCCATTGCATTGACCCCGTCAGTGCCAAGGCGGACTCTTACGACGATCTCCAGGGAGACGCAATCTCATGAAAGGTTTTTCGAAACTGGGTTGGGCAGTCATCGCACTGCTTGGCGCATTCTGTCTAGGCACCGTCGCACTGCGCCGCGGTGAACCCATCAATGCGCTGTGGATCGTCGTCGCTGCGGTCTCCATCTATCTCATCGCGTATCGCTTCTACAGCCTGTTCATCGCCGACAAGGTGATGCAGCTCGATCCGACCCGGGCCACGCCCGCGGTGATCAACAACGACGGTCTGGATTACGTTCCGACCAACAAGCACGTTCTGTTCGGCCACCACTTCGCCGCCATCGCCGGTGCAGGCCCGCTGGTCGGCCCGGTGCTGGCCGCGCAGATGGGCTACCTGCCCGGCCTGCTCTGGCTGGTCGTGGGCGTGGTCGTGGCGGGTGCCGTGCAGGACTTCATGATCCTGTTCCTCTCCAGCCGCCGCAACGGCCGCTCGCTGGGGGATCTGGTGCGCGAGGAGATGGGGCCGGTGCCCGGCACCATCGCCTTGTTTGGTGCCTTCCTGATCATGATCATCATCCTGGCGGTGCTGGCGATGGTGGTGGTCAAGGCGCTGGCCGAGAGCCCATGGGGGATGTTCACGGTTATCGCGACCATGCCGATCGCGATCCTGATGGGCGTGTACATGCGCTACATCCGCCCGGGCAAGATCGGCGAGATTTCCGTGGTCGGCCTGATCCTGCTGCTGGCCGCCATCTGGTTCGGTGGCAAGGTCGCCGCCGATCCGGTCTGGGGCCCGGCCTTCACCTTCACCGGCATCCAGATCACCTGGATGCTGATCGGCTATGGCTTCGTCGCCTCGGTGCTGCCGGTGTGGCTGCTGCTGGCCCCGCGCGATTACCTCTCCACCTTCCTCAAGATCGGCACCATCGTGGCGCTGGCGATCGGCATCCTGATCGTCATGCCGGAACTGAAGATGCCGGCGCTGACCCAGTTCGCCGCCAGCGGCGACGGCCCGGTCTGGAAAGGCGGAATGTTCCCGTTCCTGTTCATCACCATCGCCTGCGGCGCGGTGTCCGGTTTCCATGCCCTGATCGCCTCGGGCACCACACCCAAACTGCTCGCCAATGAGCGCCACATGCGCTACATCGGCTACGGCGGCATGCTGATGGAATCGTTCGTCGCGGTGATGGCGCTGGTGGCCGCCTCGATCATCGATCCGGGCATCTACTTCGCCATGAACGCACCGGCGGCCGTGATCGGCCCGGATGCGGTCTCCGCTGCGGCCTACATCAGCAATACGTGGGGCTTCATCATCACCCCCGAGCAGTTGGAGGCCACCGCCGCGGCGATCGGCGAGCCGACCATCCTGCACCGCGCCGGCGGCGCACCGACGCTGGCGGTGGGCATCGCGCAGATTCTGCACGAGGCGATCCCGAGCGGCAGCAACGCGATGATGGCCTTCTGGTACCACTTCGCGATCCTGTTCGAAGCACTGTTCATCCTCACTGCGGTGGATGCCGGTACGCGTGCCGGTCGCTTCATGCTGCAGGACCTGCTGGGCAACTTCATCCCGGCCCTGAAGAAGACCGAGTCGTGGACCGCCAACATCATCGCCACCGCCGGTTGCGTGGCGCTGTGGGGCTACCTGCTCTACACGGGTGTGGTCGATCCCTTCGGCGGCATCCAGACCCTGTGGCCGCTGTTCGGCATCTCCAACCAGATGCTGGCCGGTATCGCGCTGATGCTCGGCACCGTGGTGCTGTTCAAAATGAAGCGTGACCGCTTCGCCTGGGTGACCGGCGTGCCGGCGGTGTGGCTGCTGATCTGCACCACGTATGCGGGCCTGATCAAGATCTTCGACAAGAACCCGGCCCAGGGCTTCCTGGCCCAGGCGCACAAGTACCAGGATGCGATCGCCAGCGGCACGCTGACCGCACCGGCCAAGACCGTCGGCCAGATGCATCAGATCGTGGTCAACGCCTACGTCAACACCGGCCTGACCGTGCTGTTCCTGTTCGTGGTGTTCTCGATCCTGTTCTACGCGATCAAGACCATCTTCATGGCCCGCCGCACCCCGCAGCGGACCGACAAGGAAACCCCGTACGTGGCACTGCAGCCGCACCAGATGGCGGACCTGTGATGAGTACCGAACTCGTCCCCGCCGGTCAGTACCAGGCCCACCGCCGCATCTGGCGGCGCCTGGTGCAGACCGCGCGGCTGTGCTGCGGCATTCCCGACTACGACAACTACGTCCGGCACGTGCTGGAAAAACATCCCGACCGTGTGCCGATGGACTACAAGACGTTCTTCCGCGAGCGCCAGGAGGCGCGTTACAGCGGCAAGAACGGCGGACGCTGCTGCTGACGTCCGGCAGCGGATGAACTCCAACACGGCGGCGCGAAAGCGCCGCCGTTTTCATTGGGCTGCATGCTGGCCACGCAGGGGGGCAAACCGCCCAAAAAAGAGGCGGCCCTTACGGCCGCCTCCAGGAACGTCATGGCCAGCGTGCGTTACGCGCCCGCCATCCATTTCAGGATCAGCCCGGTCACATAGGCCAAGCCGGTCCCGGTGGCATAGCCCACGGTGCCCAGCAGCACGCCGACCGGCGCCAGCGACGGATGGAACGCGGCGGCGACCACGGGTGCCGACGCGGCTGCACCGATGTTGCCCTGCGAGCCGATCGCGAAGAAGAACAGCGGCGCGCGCAGCAGCTTGGCCGCAATCCACAGCACCAGGATGTGGGTCAGCATCCAGATCGCGCCGAGCGCGAACAGCCACGGACGATCGAGCAGCGAGAGCAGGTCCATCTGCATGCCGATGCAGGCGATCAGGAAATACAGGAACAACGTGCCCAGTCGCGAGGCACCGGCGGACTCCAGGCGCCGCGCACGGGTGAAGCTCAGGCCCAGGCCGAGCGCCGTGGACAACAGCACCACCCAGACGAACGCGCTGTCCAGGCTGAACTGACTGGCCCAGCTCACATTGGCTTTGAACCAGCCGCTCAGCGGCGCCGCAATGGCATGCGCCAGGCCGACGCCGCCCAGGGCCACGCCGACGATCACCATCAGGTCGGTCAGAGTGGGAATACGCGCATTCTGCGCCTCGTAGGCGGAAATCCGCGCCTTCATCTCATCAATGGCGCGGGTATCGGCGCCATTGCGCGTGTCGATCTGCTGGGCGCGGTTGGCCAGGAACAACAGCACCGCCATCCACAGGCTCGCGCAGGCCACATCGACCACCGCGAACTGGCCGAAGGTGGTCGCATCCGTGCCGAACACTTCGCGCATCGCCACCATGTTGGCACCGCCGCCGATCCAGCTGCCGGCCAACGCGGCCATGCCCTTCCAGGTATCGCCCGCCACCGTGGCGGGGTGGATCCAGGACATCGCCTGGAACGACACGATCGCACCGAGAATGATGCCCAGCGTGCCGGCGCAGAACACCACCAGCAGCTTCGGGCCCAGCTTCATGATGCCTTTCAGATCGATCGAGAGCGTCAGCAGCACCAGCGCGGCGGGCAGCAGCACGTCACGCGCGATCGGGTTGTAAAGCGAGGTGTTGTGGCCGTCGATGAGGCCGGCCGTGTTGTAGATGGCCGGGATGAA
>Ga0247732_10001319_pt1 | contig 10190 bp, 9 predicted proteins | sample UWRJL163409C2_FD_180940 | JGI IMG/M metagenome (GOLD analysis project Ga0247732, IMG submission 180940) | Plant litter microbial communities from Arlington Agricultural Research Station in Wisconsin, United States - UWRJ-L163-409C-2 | ecosystem: Environmental > Terrestrial > Plant litter >...
CTGTGCAGGGGATGTTACAATAAGATCGCACACTGAAGTAATTATTTCAGTAATTTAGCCTTTGGAATCAGCCGTCTTGGCTGTTTTCCGGTTATTTAATTCTCATTTCCTGATGAAAATCAATCTTTCAGCTCATCAGTTTGCACAGGCGGTCGAAGCGGTTCACATTTCGTCAGCATCCGATCTTTTGATCCAGGCAGTTGCCTATGATACCCGTAAATTGTCCGATCCTGCCGGGACTGCTTTTTTTGCCCTGCCAGGTAGTTTCAGGGATGGCCACGATTTCATCGCAGAAGCTTACCGCAAAGGAGTACGGGTTTTTGTGGTGCGCGAAGGATTTACAGCTGCGAATGCTCCGGATGCTTTTTTCATGGAAGTGGATGCACCGCTGAAAGCATTGCAGCGCCTGGCGGTTTTTCACCGGAAAAAATTCAGCTATCCGGTAGTAGGGATTACCGGCAGTGTTGGCAAGACAACGGTAAAGGAATGGATTTATCACCTGATCTCAGGAAAGAAAAATGTTGTTCGAAGCCCGAAAAGTTATAATTCGCAACTGGGTGTAGCGCTTTCTTTGCTCGAAATGGATACCCGGCATGAAGTGGCGCTGATAGAAGCGGGGATTTCCGGTGTTTCTGAAATGGAACTACTGGCGGATATGATCCGCCCGGATCTGGGCGTATTTACTGCTCTGGGAAGTGCGCATGCAGAAAATTTCACAGGACGTTCGCAGCAACTGGAAGAAAAGCTAAAGCTGTTCCGGCATTGCAAAAAAACATGGATAGACCAGGAGATCGCTATTTCTCCCGAAGTCATGGCGGAGGTCCATGGCACTTATACTGGCCCGGCTGATTTCAAAGAATACCTCGAATTGTCGCCATTTGCAGATAGGGCCAGCATGCATAACCTGTCCCTGGCAATCGCAGCGGCCCGTGAGCTGGGTGTGGATGACAATACTATTAAAGAGAGGATCAAAGACCTGCCAAGGCTTGCACTTCGGATGGAAACTTTTGACGGGATCCAGGGCAACCTGATCATCAACGATACATATAACCTCGACCTGGATGCGCTCACGCAGTCGCTCGAATATCAGTTGAGCCTGGCGAACGGGAAAAAGCGTGTGGCAATTATTGCTGCCGGACAGCTTTCCGGCAAACAGCGGGAAGAATTGAAAAACACCCTGGATGCTTTCAAACTGGACGGGGTTTACCATATTGAAAAAGATGAAGTACCGCCATTGGAGCAAATCCATGACAGCGTGGTACTGATCAAGGGAACGCGTGCCACGCAATTACAGCGCATGGCTAACCTTTTCCAGCTGAAAAAGCATAAAACGAGCGTGGAGGTGGATTTTTCCGCCATCCGGTCTAACCTCAACTATTTCCGGTCATTGATTGAACCTGAAACGAAACTGCTTGTCATGGTCAAGGCCGCCTCTTATGGTTCCGGCGCTGAAAAAATGGCAGAATTCCTGGAGAAATCCGGGGTGGATTACCTGGGTGTGGCTTATGCGGATGAAGGTGTAGAGCTGAGGAATCACGGCATTACTTTGCCGATTTTGGTCATGAATGCGGAAGATGATGGTTTCGATGACATTATTCGTTACAACCTTGAGCCTGCGGTTTATTCGTATGCAATGATGGATAATTTCGTCAAAGCGCTGATCGCAAGGAATATTGAAAATTATCCTGTGCACCTGAAATTTGATACCGGTATGCGCCGCCTAGGGTTTGAGCCCGGACAGGTAGAGCAGGTGGTAGAATTGTTCCAGGCCCAGCCTGAGATCCGCCTGAAAGGCGTTTATAGCCACCTGGCAGATTCTGATAATACGTCAGATGATTCCTACACGCAGGAACAGGTTGTTTTGTTTAACGAGATCACACAGGTGTTGCAGGAAAGGTTGTCGTACACTTTTATTCGCCATTTGCTTAATACGGAGGGCATCGCGCGTTTCCCGGAAGCGCAGTATGACATGGTGCGCATGGGAATAGGCCTGTATGGATACAGCTCTAATCCAGATGTACAGAAGATGCTTACGCCGGCCATCCGTTGGAAAAGTGTAATCTCTCAGCTCAAAACCATCGAAGAAGGGGAGAGTGTGGGGTACAACAGGAGATTTGTCGCTGATTCGAGACGTACGATCGCAGTTGTTCCCGTAGGTTATGCCGATGGATTCCGGAGATCGCTCGGGCGGGGTAAAGGCGGCATGGTAACAGGCGGAAAGTTTTGCCCGGTAGCAGGGAATGTATGTATGGACATGACAATGCTGGATGTAACCGGAGTACCCGTTGCTGAAGGAGACGTCGTAGAGATTATCGGAGACACACAAACGCTGGAACAACTGGCTGCTGCAATGGATACCATTCCTTATGAAGTACTGACTTCCATTTCGAAAAGAGTGCAGCGGATCTACCTGGAAGAATAAAGCATAATCTTAAATCTCCAATCATAAAAAAAGGACAGCCATTTGACCATCCTTTTTCAACTAAGTAACTATTTTATTGCTTTTAATTGTTCAATGCTTCCGCACCACCTACAATTTCAAGAATTTCATTGGTAATCGCTGCCTGACGTGCTTTGTTATAGCTCAGTGTAAGGCTTCGTTTCAATTCCTTGGCGTTATCTGTCGCTTTGTGCATCGCAGTCATACGTGCACCGTGCTCTGAAGCGCTGGAATCAAGCAGTGCTTTGAAAAGCTGTATTTTCAAAGATTTCGGGATCAGCTCCTCAACGATTTCTGCTTTGGAAGGTTCGAAAATGTAATCTCCGATAGCATTTGTACCTTCTGTAGTTGCAGGAATGATTGGCAAAAACTGTTCTGTTTTTACAAGCTGAGTACCTGCATTGATGAAAGAGTTGTATACGATCACTACTTCATCGTACTTTTTTTCCAGGAACATTTGCATGGCGCTTTCTGCAATGACGGATGCATTTTCAAAAGAAAGGTCAGCAAAGATATCTTCCACGCCTACTGCGGCATTGGAAAGTCTGAATGTGCTTCTTCTGAAAGCATCAGTAACCTTTTTACCGAAGCATACCACATGTGTATTGTGCCCGGAATAGTTATCGTTCAGCAATACATTCACACGTTTGATGATGTTGTTGTTGAATCCGCCGCACAAACCCCTGTTGGAAGAGATCGCAAGGATCAATACATTTTTCACCTCGCGCTGATCTGAATATGCATTTTCAGACAAGTCCAGGGAAGCACTGAGGTTTCCAAGGATTTCCTTCAGCTTTTCAGCGTAAGGGCGCATCTGAGTAATGGCATCCTGTGCACGTTTCAACTTCGCTGCCGATACCATTTTCATGGCAGAGGTGATCTGCATCGTTGAAGAGATCGAAGTGATACGGTTTCTTATTTCTTTTAAATTGGCCATATTCTGGTTATTCAAGATTTAAGATCTGAAACCGGATAGATCTCCGGTCTCAGGCCTCAAATTTCCAATTATATTAATATTTGTCAGCGATTTCTTTCGCAACCTTAGTCAATACAGCTGTAGCTTCGTCTGTGTATTTACCAGCTTTCAGTGCAAGCAATACATCAGCATGTTTTGCCTCTAAGTAGTTCAGGTATTCTGTTTCGAAAGCTTTTACTTTGTCTACAGGTACTCTCTGGATCAGTCCTTTTGTACCTACGAAGATAATAGCGATTTGTTTTTCAACCGAGTAAGGGTTACCGTCACTTTGCTTCAGGATTTCCACGTTTCTCGCTCCTTTGTCAAGTACGGATTTAGTAGCCGCATCAAGGTCAGAACCGAATTTCGCGAAAGCTTCCAGCTCGCGGTATTGTGCCTGGTCCAGTTTCAATGTACCAGCTACCTTTTTCATGGATTTGATCTGTGCGTTACCTCCTACACGTGATACGGAGATACCTACGTTGATCGCCGGACGGATACCTGCGTTGAACAGGTCATTTTCCAGGAAGATCTGACCGTCGGTGATCGAGATCACGTTTGTTGGGATGTATGCAGAAACGTCACCAGCCTGCGTTTCGATGATTGGAAGTGCAGTCAGGGAACCACCACCTTTTACCAGGTGTCTGATAGATTCAGGAAGGTCATTCATCTGAGCAGCAATCTTGTCATCTGCGATGATTTTCGCCGCACGCTCCAGCAAACGGGAGTGAAGGTAGAAAACGTCTCCAGGGTAAGCCTCACGGCCCGGAGGACGACGCAATAAGAGTGAAACTTCACGGTAAGCTACCGCTTGTTTGGATAAATCATCATAAACGATCAATGCAGGACGTCCTGAGTCACGGAAGAATTCACCTACCGCTGCACCTGTCATTGGTGCGTAGAACTGCATTGGAGCTGGATCTGCAGCGTTTGCCGCAACGATCACTGTGTATGCCATCGCACCTGCATCTTCCAGTTTCTTAACGATACCGGCAACAGTAGAACCTTTTTGTCCTACAGCTACATAGATACAGAAAACAGGCTCGCCTCTGTCGTAAAATTCTTTTTGGTTGATGATCGCATCGATCGCTACAGTGGTTTTACCAGTCTGACGGTCGCCAATGATCAACTCACGTTGTCCTCTTCCGATCGGAATCATGGCATCTACTGCTTTGATTCCTGTCTGTAAAGGTTCAGTTACCGGCTGACGGAAGATAACTCCCGGAGCTTTACGCTCGATTGGCATCTCATACAATTCACCTGTAATTTCTCCTTTACCATCGATAGGATTACCTAAAGTATCAATAACACGTCCAACCAGGCCTTCACCTACTTTTACAGATGCAATGCGCCCCAGACGTTTTACTGTATCTCCTTCTTTTACCTGGGAAGAACGTCCCAGAAGTACGGCTCCTACATTGTCTTCCTCAAGGTTCAATGCAATTCCTTGCAATCCTCCGTCGAATTCGATCAATTCACCGTACTGAACTCCTGTAAGTCCATATACACGTGCGATTCCGTCACCAATCTGGAGTACGGTACCTACCTCCTGAAGTTCAGCTTCTGTTCTGAAACCTGAAAGCTGCTCTCTTAAAATTGCAGAAACTTCTGCGGGTTTTACATCTGCCATGTTGTGTTGTTTTACGTGGACCCGTCAAAGACGGATTATCGTGTTAAACGTTGTTTTAAATTCTTTAACTGATTTGCGACTGAAGCGTCTATCTGGGTATCGCCCATGCGGACGATGAATCCTCCCAGCAAGGAAGGATCAGTTTGCTCTTGCAGTTCGAGTTTTCCCTGAACGGTTGCCTGAACTTTAGCCAGGATCGCTTTTTTCGTGTTCTCGTCCAAAGGTTTTGGAGAGATCAGGGTTACCGGAACAATACCTTGGTGTGCCTTTAGCTGGCTGATGAACGATTCCGCGATTTCAGGGAGCATGTATTCCCTTCCGTTTTTGGTAATCAGTTCAATGAAAGAAAACGTAAGCGGATCAAAGTATCCGAAAAGCTCTCTGAAAATATTATTTTTCTTTTCCGGGTTGATCACAGGGCTGTCCAGGAATAACTGGAAATCCCTCGTCTCTTTGCTGGCAGCACTCAACGCCTGCATATCCCCGGAAACTATTTCTGTCTTGTTTCCTTCGACAGCCAGTTCGAGCAGTGCTTTCGCGTATCTTGATGCTGATTTTTTACCTTTCATCGGATCTTCTTAGTTCAGGTTAATATCTTCTGCCAGTTTGGAAGCCAGTGATTTTTGTTTCTCATCGGAAGCCAGTTCTGCACGAACGATCTTTTCAGCGATGTCGATAGACAGCTCAGCAACGTGTGCTTTCAACTCGGACATTGCAGCCGCTTTTTCAGTCTGGATAGCATTGTTTGCAGCTACCAGCAGCTTGTCAGCCTCATGTTTCGCATTGGCTTTCGCCTCTTCGATCATGCGGTTGGAAACTTCACGTGCATCTTTAACGATAGCATCTCTTTCAGCGCGTGCTTCTTTCAGAAGGTTTTCGTTCTGTGCGTGAAGCGCAGCCATTTCAGCTTTTGTCTTTACGGCCAGTTCCAGTGCTTCGGAAATGTTTTTTTCGCGTGCATTCACTGCACCGAGTACAGGTTTCCAGGCAAATTTTGTCAGGATGAAAAGCAACAGCAGGAAAACCAGTCCTGTCCAGAATACTAAACCAATGTTGGGTGTAATTAAATCCATGTTGTTATTTAAATTTTCAAGTTTTCGTTTAATTCAGAAAAACCTGTCTGTAACCAACCGTTACAGACAGGTTCTTTAATTCAATTACTTAGCAACCCCAGTCTCAAGACCAAGCAGACCAACTACTACTCCGAAAAGGGCAACACCCTCGATCAAAGCGGCAGCAATAATCATTGCAGTTTGAATTTTACCGGCAGCTTCTGGCTGGCGCGCGATTGCGTCCATTGCAGAACCACCAATTTTTCCAATACCAAGACCTGCTCCTAAAACAGCAAGACCGGCACCAATTGCAGCTATACTTCCAAACATAACTATTATATATTAATTAAACGTTTACAAATTAATGGTGCTCTTCTACGGCAGCCCCGATGAACAATGCTGAAAGCATCGCAAACAGGTAAGCCTGAAGGAAGGCAACAAGGATTTCCAGTACTGAAATGAACAGCGCCATCGGTACAGACAGGAATGCCCAGGATGTGCTTTGATTCAGGAAGATGATGGAAACCAGTGCGAGGATGATAATGTGTCCTGCGGTGATGTTGGCAAACAAACGAATCATCAGGGCGAAAGGCTTCGTGAAGATACCTACGATCTCGATCGGAACCATGATGATCAATAATGGGATCGGAACACCTGGTGTAGCGAAGATATGCTTCCAGTAGTGCTTGTTTCCTGAGAAAACAGTCATCAGCAATGTGAATACTGCAAGTACCAGCGTTACTGCGATGTTTCCTGTAAGGTTGGAACCGAAAACAGGGATCAGACCTGTAAGGTTATTCACCAGGATGAAGAAGAAGATCGTCAGCAGGAAAGGAACGTACCTGTGGTAATTGTGTGAATGGATATTTGCTTTGGCAATGTCGTCTCTTACAAATACGATCAGCGGCTCGATGAATTTAGCCACTCCTTTTGGAGCGATTGCGCCGTTCTTTTTGTAAAATTTAGCTGTGGAAAGCATAAGTAACAGAATGATCAGCGCACCAATAAAAAGTGACGCAGTATTCTTTGTGATTGAAAAGTCGTAAGGCTTTGCGTTGTGTGGGTGTCCGCCAACAAAGTGCATTTCACCTGCTTCGTTCAGCTTGTAGATCTTTTCGTGGAACATACCATATCCCGTACCCGCATTGATCCCGGAGAGGTAGTGGTATTCCTTGCCTTTCTCATCCGTAGCTGTTTGCAACTGACCATGGTAGAAGTCAGCAGAGGAAAAAACTTTCAGTCCGCCGTCTATCAGGATGATCGGAAGCGAAATGCTCACCGGCCCGGACGGAAGATCGATGATGTGCCATTCGTGTGCATCCTTGATGTGGTGCATGATGGTTTCACCTACGTTAAATTTTTCTTCTTCCTTCGGTCCGTGACTAGCGAAAACCGTTGAAAATGAAAACAATGTCACTAAGGACAGAATGATTGATCTTATTGCTTTTTTCAAAACCATTGCATTAAAAATTCTTAAGGTGCCTCCGTTTTTTGGCGCAAAATTACGTAATCTTTCTAAACAAACAATAAAATCTTTCTTTTAATCGCAGAGATTCGTCGGATTACTTTGCGGCAAGGCTGAAAATTACAGGAACCAGGCAGGAATAAGATGGTTTTGAAAGGTGAAATAAGGTGCTGTAACGGCAAAAATTAAATTCCTCCGCGGCGCAGCTTTTTGAGTTCCGCTGTGCGCTTCTTGGCCAGCAGCCTTTTCTCCTTAACAGCTTTGGGGACTTTCGTCGGCCTGCGCTTTTTACGGACTATAAAGCTGGAGGCAATCAGTTCCCGGAATTTTTCGAGGGCTTCTTTTTTATTTCCTGACTGGCTTCTGCCGGATTGCGAAATGATCTGGAGCATACCTGTGGTTGTAAGCCTGGAAGCGAGCTTTTCCAGCAGCACGGCCTTTTGTTCTTCGGAGAGCATCCTCGAATTGGCCACGTCAAAATCCAGCTCTACTTTAGTAGATACCTTATTCACATGCTGTCCTCCGCTTCCTCCGCTGCGGCTGGTCTTGAAAGTAATCTCTGATTCGAGGGCTGTAATGTCCGGGGTCATGGCATAAAGGTAGGAAAACTGCCGGAATTTCTAATAGCAGGCCTGTAATTACTCTACTTTCATGCCGTCCCTGATCTCTTCGCTGGCCAGTTTGATCAGCACGTCTTTCGGGGAAAGGTTTCCGAAGATTTCAAGCTTATCTGATACCTCGCGGCCTTTGACTACTTCAACACGCTGGGTTTTGCCTCCCGATACCCTGATCACATAAATACCTTCTCCTGAATTTACAACTGCGCTTTTTGGTACAACAAACGTACTGTCTCTGCCTGTCAGCGGAAGCAATACTTCAGCGACCATTCCTGGTAGTAGCCTTTTGGAAGTATTGTTTACATCCATTTCGATGCGTTCTGAGCGCAGCCTCAGGTCAAGGGCGCCAGCCATCCTGGCGATCTGTCCCCTGAAAGTTTCTCCCATAAGCGATTTCACGCGGAAGCTCAGCTCGTCTCCTTTTTTAAGGTAGCCTGTATAAAGTTCCGGGATGGAAACGGCAAGCCTGAGCTTTTGCTGTTCCTGGATCGTCAGCAGCGGAAATTCGGAGCCTTTGCCTGAAGGCCCAACATAAGCGCCTGGATTTACGGCACGGTAAGTTACGATACCGCTGAAAGGTGCGCGGATCTCCAGGTAGCTTTGCATGATCCGTATTTCCTTGTAAGATGCTTTTGCGGCTTCCCATTGTGCCAGGTCCGAATTCCTGCGGGCATCGGCTTGCTCCAGCTCGTTCTGGGAAACGGTTCCGGCTGTCTTGCTGGTTTCCAGCAATCGGTTGTAATTGCTCCTGCTGGCAATATATATTGCTTCCTGGGATTTCATCCTGGATTCTGAAGCGGCCAGCTGCGAGCTGATCTCCGGTGCTTCCAGGGTGATCAGCAATTGCCCTTTGGTGACCTGCGAGCCGATATCGACCTTTAACTCTTGTACAAATCCTGTCACCTTTGCGTATAAATCAACCTGCTGAAATCCTGTCAGCTCTGCCGGTAACTGAAGCTCTGAAGAAAGCTTTTCCTTTTGAAGCTGGAATGTTTCCAAAGCAGGAGCTTTGTCTGTCGCTGCTTCAGTATGCCTGGTGCCGCAGCTTGCTGCTAAGATCAGTAGGGCAGAGGCAAGTGCAGCGATTTTGAATGGGTGAAAATTATTTTTCATGGGATATGTCTGGTGTTGAAATGTAAAATTTGCTTTCCGGATCTTCCGGATCAAGGGAAACCGATTGTGTGGAAGTTTTGCCCTGTGCCCAGGCGAAAATGAGCGGCAATATAATAAGTACGGCAAAAGTGGAGAATAAAAGTCCGCCGATTACAGCCCTTCCAAGCGGGGATACCTGTTCGCCGCCTTCTCCGTGACCGATGGCCATAGGCAGCATTCCCGCGATCATCGCTACACTGGTCATAATGATCGGGCGCAGTCGCAGAGCAGCCGCTTCGCGGGCAGATCGCAAGGCATCTCCGTTTTGCTTGCGCAATTGCTCCGCATTGGTGATCAGCAGCACGGCATTCGCGATCGAAACTCCTACTGACATGATGATGCCCATGTATGATTGAAGGTTCAGCGTGGAACCCGTCAGGATGAGCATCAGCAAGGCGCCGAGCACTACTGCCGGAACGGTTGTGAGGATGACCAGGGAAACTTTGAAAGACTGGAAATTGGCGGAAAGCATCAGGAAGATCACGACCACAGCGATCAATAATCCCGACTGCAGGCTGCTGAGGGTTTCGCTCAGGACCTTGCTCAGGCCGATGGGCTCGACAAACAATCCTCTGGGCAATTCCCCAAGTGACTGTATGGCTTTCGTTACTTCTGCGGAAGCTGTACCCAGATCGGTATGGTCGATGTTTGCTGTTACAGACAGGTAAGGCATGGCTCCAAGGTTGTCATTTTCTCCGTAGGTAAATGAAGGTGTGACGGTCGCCACATCGCTCAGTACAGGGCGCAGTGAATTTTTCAGTACCGGGATCTCTCCGAGGTCTTGTTCGCTGCGCATCTGGTTGAGTGGAACTTGTACCTGTACGTTGTAGGAAAGCCCTGCTTTTTCATCTATCCAGGTGTTTTTCTCGGTATAACGGG
>Ga0247732_10001320_pt1 | contig 10190 bp, 13 predicted proteins | sample UWRJL163409C2_FD_180940 | JGI IMG/M metagenome (GOLD analysis project Ga0247732, IMG submission 180940) | Plant litter microbial communities from Arlington Agricultural Research Station in Wisconsin, United States - UWRJ-L163-409C-2 | ecosystem: Environmental > Terrestrial > Plant litter >...
GGTCTCGGAGGGCATCCAAAAGGACATCAAATCATTTTTGGATAGGCGACAGTGGTATGCCGACCGCGGTACGTTGCTCAGTCCTCTTGGTTTATCACTTGCTCAATCAGATATTAGGTATCCCATACCGCCGGGGTTATCTTTTACATGGCCCACCAGGATCGGGGAAAACGTCATATATCCAGGCACTTGCAGGAGAGTTGTCATACGATATTTGCGTCCTCAACCTGTCGGAACGCGGCCTGGCCGATGACAAACTCTTCCATCTTCTATCCAACGCACCGGAGCGCAGTTTCATTTTGATAGAAGACATCGACGCTGCATTCAACAAACGTGTACAAACGTCTGAAGATGGGTAAGCGTCTGTTTTCTCGACATGGTATGATGCAAACCTGTTTCTTTTTACAGGTATCAGTCATCTGTGACCTTCTCTGGATTCCTCAACGCGTTGGATGGGGTGGCTTCTGGCGAGGAACGTATCATCTTTATGACCACGAACCATCCTGAGAAACTCGATCCTGCGTTGATTAGACCGGGTCGTGTGGACTTGATGCAACTCATTGACGACGCCACCCCCGCGCAAGCCCGGGCGCTCTTTGATCGATTTTATGGAGGCGATCCCTCTACGGCTATTTCAGACACAGAGCTTGGAGCTCTATCAGAAGCTCTGGGTTGTCTAATTCAGGACAACATGGATTGCGATCGGAGAGTCAGCATGGCGGCACTACAAGGTTTATTTATTAGAAACGATGCAGTGGATGCAATTGCAAAATGTCGCGATCTATTCGTACAAAGAACGAGTTGACAGCCTTGACCTGTCTTCCCTAGATCCAATACAGTTGTCCAATGTTTAGAACGTAGGCTTGCGCTTCCGGCCAGTGAACTTTGAATCGTTGGGAACACCCTCTTTGCCACGTTTTCGATAGAGCTAAGCAAAAATGTGTTGGAAACGCATGGTAAACGCCAGGAGAACAGCTTACCTCTTTCTTTTTTAAGATCCAATCTCGATCCTTCACGGACTTGCGTTTCCCGTTCTTGGATTTCGTTTTTTCCCGTTCCCGACGGCGTTCGAAGCGTACTTTGTCTGATTCTTCTTCAACTTCACCATCCAGACCTTTAGGGAGCTGCTGCTCCTGTCCGGAGCCTCCAACGTACAGACATAGGAAAATCTTTCTAGCCTTGTTCGAGTTTGGGTAATCGACGACAATACCACCACCAAACCCAGTCTTGCGTGCGATCGACGTTATCAATTGGATTTGATCGTCTGAAGTAGGGTAAAATTGAAGAACGACCCGAGAAGGATTCCGCATGGCCGAATGCAGTGATGTGAAGAACAAATTGAGGCGATGGGGTGGCGAGGATGTAGGATGTGATGTTTCGGCATTCAATAGCCATTGCAAGACAGATATGCTGTGAAACAATTGGAAGCCTAGTCAACGGGAAAGAGCGAAATGCTTACCTGATAGCACCGTCGAAGCTTCCTGGTCGGAACCCAAATCCCTGGCCAATGTCTTGCAGGAACAGGTCACCCTCAACTTCCCGTTCCAGAGCAACCTCTACAACCTGGTGAGACAATTGCAGGAGTCAGAAAAGGCAAGTACCAAGCATGCTTGGGGCAATATCGACCCCCGTCCAGATGTAACCCTCGTCGGTAAGAATTTCTCCCGACAAGCCCGACCCACATCCAATGTCAAGAAGGAATGCAGGCTGATCTGGAGGAAGGTTCAAGAGCTCTAGTGCGCGATATGTCATTTCGGCTTGGATTTGCTGATTTCGGGTGCTAGAGGCAGCGTTTCATGAGTGATTCCCTTACACGAGAAGCTGTGCCAACTTTTGCGTATATTTTTTAGCCTCGGTGTCATTGTAGTACTGCGACGGTTCGATCAATATGTGACTTGCAGTGAGAGCAAGAAACTTGCAAACTCTGGGGGTGCTTGAAGCTCTGGCCGTGACATTGTGCGCAAGGTGTTTTTTTTCGTGAAGGTGGAGAGAGTCAAGAGTGATATTCCTTTTTTGGTCAATATTTTTGCTAGCATCGGTCACAGCAAGATATGATGGTGCTCAGTACAACGTTTAATCATCGCCCACAGGGACCTCTTCTTCCAGATATTTTACCAGCTTGACCCTCATTTCTGTGCTCTCATCACCCCGTAACACATCCGACACAAACTCTGCCTGGACCTGCAGCTGGACCTACAAATCGATGAGCAGCACTACAGGGAGCATGAGAGCAACAGACCATTTCCAGAGCACCCCTAACAACTCCGCAGAGTATATTGCTAAACCACAGACCACCTTCCAGTGCCTCATCAGGCAGCTCTACAAACTCTGCGAGCGGATTCTCGTCAAAAGTGAGGATGAACGATGAGCCGGCGGCCGTTTGGCCCGCAGATACAGTACTGGTTGGTCGACTAGGTGATGAAGGGGGAGGTGCTGCAGCGTGGGTGACGGAGGGGGTGATATTGAGGAACGATTTGAAGCCAACCTGAACGTGGCCGGTCAGTTGTGCCAACGAATGTTGCAAAGACCCCATACTTTGGCGATGACCTCTCCAGTTTCACGGAAATCCGCACATCGCCCAAGATTGGACTTTGCAAGAAAGTCCTCGATAAGCCGCGTGCCAATATTGTACCCCATTTTCTCGAGTTGCTTGTTGACTTCGTCGTAGTCCTCGTAATCTTGGATCAGCTGGACCACCAAGGCACCATAGGTTAGCGCAAACAACTCTGCATTCTGGCGGGTTCAGCGATATGCGTGTGTCCAGGGCGACTCCCTACGATTTTCTCGGGTCGGCCCTTCCAGAGCTCCTCGCCAATGTTCTTGTACTGTTTAGTGTTGGTGGCCATTGGTCAAGCGTTGTGATGTCACGAAATAGACCATAATTAAGTAAAGCACTATAAACGCGTCTACAAAACCTAGTACCGGTCCAGCCTGTTGAGCTTTTTGGCGGTCTTTGCGTTGCTCTGGGTATTCTGACCTCTGACCGGGAGACGCATAGCGTGCCGTTTCCCGACATAACTGCCAATCATACGTTGGTGAGCAATATTCTCCCGAATCTCCGTTCGCAGCTCCGACTCGATCTTGAGGTTCCGCAGAGGGTCGACGTTCTTGATTTTCTTCTCCTTTATAGACTCTAGGAACTTGGCCTGCAGCTCTTGTGTGGTTGTGCCTGTTGGTGGTGTATAGTTCGGGGTGGCAAGCGGGTACCGTGGAAGGGGCGGGGCCGTGGCCGGAGAAGACAAGAATGATGCTAGCGACGTTATTTGGTACGGCGAGAGGTCCTTGACTCTGCAAGCGTCGTGCACCTGAAGCCGTGCGCATAGACGTGCCGCTGTGTGTGGGCCCACGCCGTAAATTTTGGTCAACGCGAGCTACGTCGGTCAGCGAAGGTTCACAGACATACAGACGCGACATACCCTCGCAAGAAACGCGTCCGGAAGATTAATACCCAATATGTGGACCATCTCGCTGCAGTTCGGGAACAAGTGGAGACTTCCAAAATATTAGCGGCTGTGTGACGCGGAGTCACGCCCGTGTCCGATCAACTCTTGCTCTGCAACCATGTCCTCCAACAAACCTGAAGGCCGTCGCGAGGATGCGCTCGTCAAGCAGCGTGCACAAATGCGCGAAGAATACGAGCGTCAGAAGCAAACGCTCATCCAGCAAACAGAAAAAGCGCGACCGTCAGCCAACCGCTTCGTGGGTCAAAATGACTCCATGGAGGACAGTCTCAAGAACAGTACTGTTGGCCTCGTTCGTCTCGAAGACTTTCAACAACGGAGAAAGGAGCTCGAAGAAGAGCGAGCGAGGGAAGCCGCCAGATCTAATGCTCTCAAGTATGTTTTTCGTCGTCATTATCACTCCCCTTGCAATCGTTCCGAAGAATGGATGGCTTATAGGTACTGGAGAATGGCTTTAGGGATGACGCAAGGAAGACTAAAAAGCGCAAAAAGATAGCCAAAGCGACCCTCTCATTCGCCATTGATGATGAAGAAGAGGATGAAGCCGCCTCAGGTGAAGCCAACGATTCTGGGAACGCCACTGGGGACGGTGAAGAACCGCCAACCAAGCGAAGCAAATTCAAGAAGAACCCCAACGTCGATACCTCTTTCTTACCTGACCGAGAAAGGGAAGAGGCCGAGCGCAAGGAGCGAGAACGCTTGCGAATCGAATGGCTAGAGCTCCAGGAAACCATCAAGAGCGAAGAAATAGAAGTTATCTACTCTTACTGGGATGGAAGCGGACATCGCAAAAGTGTCAAGGTAACATACCAACGAAGGTGTTTCTGGCGTTTTACTGACAACTTGCCAACAGGTCAAGAAAGGAGACAGCATTTCGACCTTCCTTGAAAAATGTCGACAACAGTTTCCCGAGCTCCGAGGCGTCAATGTGGACAACCTCATGTATATCAAGGAGGACCTCATTATACCCCATGTACGTTCAACTCTTCTCTTTTTGGCTTACTCTTACCTCTTGGGCAGCACTATACCTTTTACGACTTCATCGTCAACAAAGCTAGGGGGAAATCAGGCCCTCTCTTCAACTTTGATGTCCACGACGATGTGCGGTTACTAGCAGACGCTACTAAGGAGAAAGACGAGTCCCATGCCGGAAAAGTCGTCGAAAGGAGCTGGTACAACCGCAACAAGCATATATTCCCTGCCTCTCGTTGGGAGGTGTTCGATCCCGAGAAAAGTTACGGAAAGTATACGATTGCTTAGCCCTGTAATTGTCTCTAGTTGTTTTCAACCTCCAGATCGATTTACAATTTACCTCCCTTCACTTTTGACGCTTTTCATGAATCAGTCGGCTTAACAAAACGTAGAACTCGCGCAGAGAAGTACAAAAGATGGGGGCACCGCGGATCGAACGCGGGACCTTCAGAATACGCTTTGAAGCTTCAGTCTGCTGCTCTCCCAACTGAGCTATGCCCCCGATGAATGTGTTCCCTCTCTTGCCCACCCGTCCACCCTCGTTTGACAAAGCCAAGAAAAGGTTGATCTCGCTTGATTAAAAATGGGGGCACCGCGGATCGAACGCGGGACCTTTAGAATACGCTTGAGGCTTCAGTCTACTGCTCTCCCAACTGAGCTATGCCCCCATGAAATGTGCTTACTTATGACCCATCCTGACGCTTGGCGCTCTTCCCAGAAGACTATGAACGTGAGCGCTAAGGGTATGATGACAACCCTTGGCGAGCGCCACCAAGCGCCACCGAACATTATCGTCCGTGATCCGGAAGGTTGGTCAAACAACTACAACTTCTGTCGAAACAATTCTTCAGACAGACTGCTTGGCGGCTTCCTGGTGACAGGATACAAAGAATGTATTATTTTGAATCCAACCAAGCGTTCTTAAAGACACTGAGAGTACCAGTCATTCGAGAAAGTGCATTTGTACGGGCTCTCGCAAACAGTGGGACCTGTATATCCTTGTCTGACGAGCGTCTGCAGTATCAGTGTCGGTTATCAATCACATGGAATACTGCAACGTACCCTCCACATTGCCCGAAGTGTGGGACCGTAGAGCCGCCTCCCCCACTAGTCGTACTTGGGACCGAAGTTTTCGTTGTGATCGAAGTCGAGGGAGGTGCGGTGGTGGTTCCAGATGAGGTGCACCAATCCCCATTACCAGTGAGACAGAACCAGGCGAGGATTTCGTTGGGCTGGTCAGGAACGTTGTGACCGTAACCTTGAACGGAGTTGGCGTGGAATCCTGGTCCGTAAATCTGTTTAGTCCATCCGCTGAGTGGCGTGTTGGCTAGAGTTTGGACAGGCGTGGAGGGATAACCGAAGACGTTCGTCCATTGCTTGATGGCCTCGAGGAAGTTTTGATATCTTAGTGTCGTGTCACTATAGCATGCATCAGACAGTGGTAAAATAGAGCACAAATGCGCTTACTCTACTCCATGCCAAATCTGCATACGGGTGCGCTGACCTGTGTACCCAGGATAGCCGCTGCGGACCAAGTCGCCCTATCAGGAGTCAGAAAACCAATTTGCCGCTACGAGAGCGGTAACGTACCCATTGCTAACCCGTTTTGATTATTTTACCTTGCGCACAGTCGCTGCTCCACAAACTGGTGCCCTTGAAGCAAGCATAGGGGACACCAGCCATTGCCGCACCAGCGACGAATAAGTCGGGGTAAGCACCCGCCATGACATTGGTCATCATAGCGCCAGAAGAACCTCCCAGCATGAAGACTTTGTTCTTGGGTACTCCCCAGCTCTGAATCGCGTACCTTGCGATTGAGGCGATTCCGAGGGAGTCTCCACCTTTGTCGTGCGTCAGGGTTTCGGTGCTGTGCACGTCCCAGCACCCTCCTGAGTCTGGAGCCGTAGGGTAAACAAGCATAAAAGTCTTGTGCGTATCCGCAAGGTTTGCGTATTGGGTGCCAGTGAAGTAGGCTTGAGCGGTCCCAGTGCAGTAGTGCATAGCGATGATGAGGGCAGGGTTGGCTACAAGGCCGTTCGGTCTGTACGTATACATCTTGACGCCAGTCGGGTTGCTGCCAAAGTTGGCGGTGACCTGAACCAACTGGTTCTGAGCAGCCAAAGCACCGCTGGCGCATACAGCAAGCGTGATGAGTCGGAGTGAAGTCATTTCCCTGACTGTGTCGAACGTACTTCCTGCCTTGTCCGTACCCAGCTGTTTAAAGGTCCTCAAGAAAGCGAATCCACTCTGCTGCTTGTCCGTTGCTGCCGCACTTCGGATAATTGGGGAGCAACAGCAACATTTAGGAGACGCGTTGGACGCGTACTATGCCAGATGGTTTTGTTGCCAGTGTCTTCTTTAGCAAACCATATGATGGATCAGCGTCATTCACGCTGGTTTTACTGGCCAGCTGAGTGGCTCTCTGACAGGTGTATGCATAGATTTGCGTGTAGACATATTCTCTGACAAGAGTGGGTATAACTTTGCGCGTAAACAATCAAGCACGCCTATCAGGAGCAGACTTACAGTCGTCTGACAGCCCTTCTTGATGCTTAGGATCGCGTGGAGAACCCGGTGCGCCTGATACACGACATCTCCAACACTAGGAACACAGAAAAGGGTCATACGCGCGGAAGCGGTACAACCACATCTACTGATCGCGGACCGTCGGAGCGGCGGAAGCTTAGGCCCGGCCGGTCACTCAGGTACGCGAAAATATTTTTGCGAGGCTTGTCCTAGTCTGACGGCCTTTCTCATTTACATCGAGTCGACACCGTCAGTCCTCTTAAGGGATTCATTTCTTTTTGCTTAGAAACCCTCTTTTGTGGCGTTCGTTAGATGGCTCTGCGCTACTATCTGCACGAGAAAAAACATACCGCGTCGACATCAATCATTCTGCGGTCCGAGATTTGGGCGACCTCATAGTCGGTTGTCGAAGGGTAGCTGCAAGGTAATAGCTGCCTTATTTTCATGGACTGCAATTCATGCACACTGGGGTTTCACCAACACGAGCACTAACTCTTGAGAAAAGCAGCATTCCAGCAGGCGCCAAAGTCGATTTGGGCGTACTAGCGTACAATGATTAAATACATGCCGGAAATGCGTAGCACAGGAGTCACGGTTGCATCTGGAGCACAAAATGCGTTCTACATCGAGTACAATTTTACTCAGAGACATTGTGAGTAGAAAGCATTGATAACCGTGCACTTGTATGGGCTTTGGCAAGCGGTAGGACCGGTCCACCCTTGTCTACCGGACGCGTTGTTAGCTTTCAATGCAAACATGTGCGCAAATAAGACGCGTACCCTCCACACTGACCCCACTGAGGAACCGTCCCTCCGCCAGAGCCTGAAGTCGTAGTGGGGACCTGCTGCGTGGTTGTGGTCGATGTGGGGCCTGGGTTGGATGTAGTTCCGGATGACGTGCACCAACTGCCGCTGCCAGTGATGCAGAACCAGTTGAGGACGTCGTTGGGCTGGAGGGGAAGATCGTGGGTTACGCCCTGAGCAGAGATAGCTTGGAAGTTGGGCCCGTAGATCTGTCTCGTCCACCCGCTGACAGGTGAGTTGGACTGAGTTTGGGCGGGCGTCGTGGAATAACCCAAGACATTAGTCCATTGTTTGATGGCCTCACCAAAGTTGTTATAACTCAAGGTCTGATCGCTATACACTGGCGTCAGAAGGGTTCGCTAGATCGGCGAGGGCGACATTACTTGGTTCCGTGCCAGATCTGCATGCGGGGACGCTGGCCTGAATAGCCCGAATAACCACTGCGAACGAGGTCTCCCTGTAAAAAAGCCAGCGATTTTGAGGATTGTCCACTGCTCGGATTGGTTGACGACGTACCCATTGCTGAGCGGTCTTGGAGCTCTGGCCCTGGGCGCATTGGCTGTTCCACATGCCCGATCCTGCGAAGCAAGCGTAGGGGACGCCGGCAAAGGCGGCACCAGCGACGAACAAGTCAGGGTAAGCCCCCGCAAGAACGTTGGTCATCATAGCGCCAGAGGAGCTTCCGGTCATGAAGACCTTGTTCTTGGGTACGCCGTAGTTCTGGATAGCATACCTCACAGCAGAGGCAATTCCAAGGGAGTCACCGCCACGGTCGTGGGTGAGGGTTTCGGTGCTGTGGACATCCCAGCATCCTCCTGAGTCGGGGGCGCTGGGGTAGATGATCATGAAACTCTTGTAGTTGTCCGCGAGATTGGCGTATTGTGTGCCGGTGAAATAGGCCTGAGCGGTACCGGTGCAATAGTGCATAGCGACGATGAGTGCGGGGTTGGCAACTAGTCCATTGGGCCTGTATGTGTATATTTTGACGTTTGTAGGGTTACTGCCAAAGTTTGTGACCTGAACCAATTGGTTCTGAGCAGCGAGAGCACCAACGGCGCAGGTGGCAAGGGTGGCAAGGGTTAGCTTAATGGGAGCCATTATGCCGCGAATTGAATGGCTTGCTGTAGGAAATGAGTATTTATATGTTTCCTGAGTAGAATTGGCACGAACAGACGCGCCCGTTGCCGCCGCATTCCGATTACCCGTCAAGTCATAACGGGAGCTAATGAGACGCGCGCGGTGATTTCATTGAAAAATGCGCCTTCATCACCGTCTTTGGTTGACCATATGACGGATCGACGTGATTCGGACTGATAAAAGTGACATCTGAGGAGAACGTGGCGGTGTTAAGGATACCGGTTAGGCTATAGAATTAAGCGCATGCACCTGTATACGCAGAAAATTATCCGATGATTGACCAGCACCATGGAGGAAAACTGGGGTTCAGACCTTCACCATGAAACGACGCGTTTCAGGCTGAGACATTTAGATTTGCGAGACCAACAGTGTGTGGTGGGATTTACCGGACGTTCTGGTATGAGGTTGAAACTGGGATCACCAGTGCAGCCACCAACTTTAGGGTTAGTCATCCATGGACATCATTCACTGCGACGATGTCTGTCTCGAGTCCTCCATGTGTTGCATACTTTCTTGATCATGAAGCTCAGCATGAAATTCAACTACAGCTGAGTGGCGTTTAAGCCATATCGCGGCTATATCTGATATCGCTCCAAAGCCGTTACATTACTACAAAGTCGATTATTATGACCGCGATGCGCGCTCTTTGTACGTATCAGTATCAGCCACCCATCCCCCACATCCAGCTCAACGATTCATGCGCAGCGAACCTTGATACCCGTCCAGCAGCACTCTCCACCTCTACGAGAGCTGCGGATGTTTTCGTAATACCGTTGGGACGCTATCCGTTGCAAAATCGAGTGGTGCCATCCCAGTAGCAGTAAAGCTCCAAGTCGGTGAGTGTAGCGTTGAAGACACTGCTGGTGGCTGCACCCTACTCGGCAGTCCTGGAAATGGCGGCCGGGGCAATGAAAGTGACAAAGAAAGCGATGAATTTCGTATTAATAAATGAAAAAGTAAGCTCCTTTGTATTGTGACAAACTCAAGGTCTTACTACGTCCATTAATGGGGGCGTCAGCCCATCTATATATTATCTCGCGGTGACCGAGAGCCGATACCTAAGTCAAACACGGAACACAGTTCATGAGGATTTCGATAGAATATTTGCAATCGACGCCGCATTTATTGATTCTTCTCCCACTGCTATGTACCCAGATCCTCCTGTCTTCGTCCCGAGGGGTCTAACCACGCGCGAGAATTAAAAGATTCGATTTTAACGAAACGAAGTCGTCTACAGTGCGATATCTGTTCTTGCACTTTGTATGAGGTATGTACACCCAGACCCGTGTCC
>Ga0247732_10001321_pt1 | contig 10187 bp, 7 predicted proteins | sample UWRJL163409C2_FD_180940 | JGI IMG/M metagenome (GOLD analysis project Ga0247732, IMG submission 180940) | Plant litter microbial communities from Arlington Agricultural Research Station in Wisconsin, United States - UWRJ-L163-409C-2 | ecosystem: Environmental > Terrestrial > Plant litter >...
TCAGGCTATGAGGAGGCCGCAGTCAACATTCCGAACCGCGGATTTATCAAACAACTGCCAGCGTTTATCGCCGTGGAAGTGCCTGCGATTATTGACCGGAAAGGTGTACATGGGATCAAGATCGATGTCCCGGCCGGTATCGGCGGGTTACTCAGTAATCAGGTTGCCATCCACGACCTGACGGCGGAGGCCATCCTTGAAGGATCCCGCGATCTGGTGATTCAGGCACTGCTGGTTGACCCGGTGAACAACAAATGCCGTGCTATTCCAGAACTGGTGGATGTGATGATTTCTCGTCAGAGCCCATGGCTTAACTATCTGAAATAAAGACAGACTCTATTGATGCCGGGAGCTTCCGGCATAACAACATCATGGATTCGGAGGGGAATATGGCGCAACTGACCTTGGACAAGATTCAAAAACGCTATGGTGCAAAGACAGAGGTCATCAAATCGCTGGATCTGCACATTAAAAGCGGAGAGTTTGTGGTGATCGTCGGGCCTTCCGGCTGCGGCAAGTCAACACTACTGCGGATGATTGCCGGGCTTGAGGAGATAAGTGGCGGGGGCATGTATATCGACGGGAACTATGTGAACGATGACACGCCGGCAGAACGCGGCATTGGCATGGTATTTCAGTCATATGCCCTCTATCCGCACATGAGCGTCTATCAGAATATGGCGTTTGGGCTGGAGCTTGCGCGCCATCCGGCATCCGAAATCGACCAGCGCGTGCGTGAGTGCGCACGTATTTTACAGCTCGAACCCCTGCTGGCGCGACGGCCAAAAGACTTGTCCGGCGGCCAGCGCCAGCGTGTAGCGATTGGCCGTGCCATCGTGCGTGAACCCCGCCTGTTCCTGTTCGACGAACCGCTTTCAAACCTCGACGCTTCCCTGCGCGTGCAGATGCGCATGGAGGTGTCGGCCCTGCACAAACGTCTGGGCGTCACCATTATTTATGTCACCCACGATCAGGTCGAGGCGATGACGCTTGCCGACCGTATTGTGGTACTCAATCAGGGCAACATCGAGCAAGTGGGCACGCCGCTGGAGCTGTACGACCAACCTGCCAATGAGTTTGTGGCGCAGTTTATCGGTTCGCCGAAGATGAATCTGCTTCCTGCCACGCTGCGCCAGGCGGGTGAACAACAAAGCGTGGTCGAGCTGGATAACGGCAAGGCGCTGGTTCTGCCTGTTGCCACGCCGGCAGCGGCACAGGGCCGCAGCGTGAACTTGGGTATTCGCCCGGAACATATTCGCAGCGGCAATCGGGAAGAGTGTGAATATCAGGGAGAGGTGATGTTTGTTGAGCAGATGGGCAACGAAACCCTGTTGTATCTGGATAACGGCAATGCCAGTGAACCCTGGGTGGTCCGTCACGCAGAACGTTCAGCCATTCAGGTTGGCGAGATCGTTGGCGTGCGGCTGCCGGTGGAGCGCTGTTACCTGTTCGACAGTCACGGTCGGGCGTTCCATCGCCATCTGACCATGAATCATTAATTCGTTTAGGGAAGAGAAAGTCATGAGTGATATGCACAGCGCACAGCAGTGGAAGGATGCCGTGGTTTATCAGGTCTATCCGCGCAGCTTTATGGACAGTAACGGTGACGGTACCGGTGATCTCAACGGCATCATCAGTAAACTCGACTATTTGCAGCAGCTCGGCATCAACATGCTGTGGCTGTCGCCGGTTTATCGTTCGCCGATGGACGATAACGGCTATGACATCTCCGATTACGAGAATATTGCCGATATTTTTGGCTCGATGGCTGAAATGGAGCATCTGATCGCGGAAGCAAAAGCACGGGATATCGGCATTCTGATGGATCTGGTTGTCAATCACACCTCCGATGAGCATCCGTGGTTTATTGATGCGCTGACATCAAAAAACAGTGCTTACCGTGATTTCTACATCTGGCGCAAACCGGCGGCTGACGGCGGACCGCCCAATGATCAACGTTCCCATTTTGGCGGCAGCGCCTGGACACTGGATAAGGCCAGTGGGGAATATTATCTGCACCAGTTTTCAACGCGCCAGCCCGATCTCAACTGGGAAAATCCCGACGTACGTGCCGCCATCCACGCGATGATGAACCGGTGGCTGGCGCGTGGTATCGGCGGGTTCAGAATGGATGTTATTGACCTGATCGGCAAAGATGTCGATCAACAGATCATGGCGAACGGTAAAAATCTGCATCTTTATCTTCATCAGATGAACCGCGCCACCTTTGGCCCGTACGGCAGCATAACCGTTGGTGAGACGTGGAGTGCAACGCCGGAAGATGCACTGCTTTACAGCGCCGAAGCGCGGCAGGAACTGACGATGGTCTTTCAGTTTGAGCACATCAGGCTTTTCTGGGATGAACATCATGGAAAGTGGCGCAACAAGCCCTTTGATCTGCTGCGTTTCAAGGCTGTTATCGACAAATGGCAGACAGCGTTAGCCCACCGCGGCTGGAACTCGCTGTTTTGGAGTAATCACGATTTGCCACGCGCCGTTTCCAAATTTGGCGATGACGGTCAGTATCGCATCGAGTCGGCAAAAATGCTGGCCACTGCGCTCCACTGCCTTAAAGGCACGCCTTACATTTATCAGGGCGAAGAGATTGGCATGACCAACGTGCGTTTTCCGCGTATTGACGACTATCGGGATATTGAAAGTCTGAATTTGTATCAGGAACGGGTGGCCGAAGGCGTCAGTCACGAAGAGATGATGAGGGGGATCCACGCCAACGGTCGCGATAACGCCCGAACGCCGATGCAGTGGGACAGCAGTCAGCATGCTGGCTTTACAACATCACAGCCCTGGATTGACGTTAATCCCAATTATAAACAGATAAACGTGGCGGCGGCGCTTGACGATCCCAACTCTGTTTTTTACCACTACCAGCAACTGGTGGCGCTGCGTAAGCAACAACCGCTGCTGGTTCACGGCGACTTCAGGCAGATTTTCAACAGCCATCCGCAGGTTTTTGCCTGGTTACGCACGTCGGGCGACCAGACGCTGGTGGTGATCAATAATTTCACCCGTGAACTCCTGACGCTTGACGTGCCGGACAACCTGCAGTCGTTGCAGGGCCAGTGCCTGATCAGTAACTATGCGCCATGTGAGCAACTGGGTGCGCGTTTACAACTGCAACCCTATGAATCTTTTGCTTTATTAATCGGGAGTCTCTGATGGCAAACTGGTGGAAAGAGGCCGTGGCGTATCAGATCTATCCACGCAGCTTCAAAGACAGCAACCGCGATGGTATTGGCGATATTAACGGCATAACTGAAAAACTCGATTATCTTAAGGATCTGGGGATCGATCTGATCTGGATCTGTCCGATATATCAGTCACCCAACGACGACAACGGCTACGACATCAGCGATTACCAGCAAATCATGGCAGAATTCGGCACGATGGCCGATTTTGACCACCTGCTGAAGCAGGTTCATCTGCGCGGGATGCGGTTGATTATTGATTTGGTCGTTAATCATACTTCTGATGAACATCCCTGGTTTGTGGAGTCGGGTTCCTCCCTCGATAATCCGAAACGCGACTGGTACATCTGGCGCGACGGTAAACAGGGTGGGGAGCCGAATAACTGGGAGAGCATTTTTAACGGGTCCGCCTGGAAGCATAGCGCGGCCACCGGGCAGTACTTTTTACATCTGTTTTCTGAAAGGCAGCCGGATCTCAACTGGGAGAACCCCGGGGTGCGCTCGGCCATTTACACCATGATGCGCTGGTGGCTTGATAAAGGCGTGGACGGCTTCCGAATTGATGCTATCTGCCATATGAAAAAAGAGCCAGCATTCAGTGACATGCCTAATCCGCAGGGACTCCCTTATGTGCCGTCGTTCGAACGCCATCTGAATTATGACGGATTGCTCGATTACGTCGATGACATGTGTGAACAGGTACTCAGCCGCTACGACATTGTTACCGTCGGTGAGATGAACGGCGTCACCGCTGAACAGGGCGAAGAATGGGTTGGTGAGCAGCGCGGCAGACTGAATATGATCTTTCAGTTTGAGCACGTAAAGCTGTGGCAGGACGGTCAACACACTAAAGCGCAGTCTGGCCTCGATCTGATGGGCTTAAAAGATATTTTCACGCGCTGGCAGACGCTGCTGGAAAATAAAGGCTGGAATGCGTTATACGTCGAGAACCATGATCTTCCCCGCGTGGTGTCAGGATGGGGCGACGCGGAAAACTATCATCGTGAGAGTGCGACTGCCATTGCAGCTATGTACTTCCTGATGAAAGGAACGCCGTTTATCTATCAGGGACAAGAGCTCGGCATGACCAATACGCATTTCGCCAGCCTGGATGATTTTGACGATGTTGCCGCAAGAAAACGTGCGAGTGAAATGCGCAGACAGGGCATGGAGGAGTCAGACATTCTGGCAATTCTTAGCCGTACCGGGCGCGATAACTCACGTACACCGATGCAGTGGGATCACAGCATTCATGGCGGTTTCAGCTCCGTGACGCCCTGGTTTCCTGCAAACAGCAATTACCGCGAAATCAACGTCGCGCAGCAGCGCGAAGATAACCATTCCGTTCTGAATTTTTATCGTGCGCTGATCCGCCTGCGGCGGCAGATGCCAGCGCTGATTGAGGGAAACTATCAACTCCTGTTGCCTTCCCATCCCCATATTTACGCCTATCTGCGTACGCTGGAAAATCAGCAGATCCTGGTGATCGGTAATTTCAGCGCCTGTCCACAAGAGGTTGATTCACAACAGTTGGCGCTGGAAGGTGCGCAATTGCTACTGGGTAACTATCAGGAGGAGGGAGCGCTGCACATTTTACGGCCCTATGAGACACGGATTTATCAACGTTAAGCTCTGTCTGCGGGAATATTCTGCGCACACATAGCCAGAATGCAGGGTTTACCTCCGGTAAGCCGTGGTTCCGTATCAACCCGAATCGAACTCACCTGACCCCAAATCTGACCACCAAATTTTCCCGGTGCGGAGGGGAAACTGAAAATGCAGCGGGAAGGTTTTCACGTTCACTGATCGCCTCAACGCCATACAGGCAGGGGCTCCGGCGCATAAAAAGCAAAAGGCCCGCTTAAGTTTCCTTAAGCGGGCCTTTCTAATATGGCTCCTCTGACTGGACTCGAACCAGTGACATACGGATTAACAGTCCGCCGTTCTACCGACTGAACTACAGAGGAATCGTTGGAACGGGGCGAATAATAGCGACTGCCTGTGGGCATGTCAAAGGGTTAACGAAAAAAGTTGTCTGACTGCTTTCTTAATATTCAACTTGTTGACTATTAAGGCAAAGTGATTAAAACCTCTGCCATTTTTCTGTACGTCACGCCTTTTCACGTCTGTATTGCACTAAAAGTATTCACAAGTTGCCTGATTGTTGTGCAGGAGTTATCGGTAAGTTTTATTCTGGCCGTTATTCTGCAAGTTTTTTGCCAGCCACTGGCCATAAAATCGTCATAAATTCAGATCTGCTGCACAAATTTCACTCATATTTCGAAACTGGCACACCCCGTGCATTGTTATTTTACTAACAACGGCTAGCTTTTTGACAATGAAGCAACAGGGGATTAACTGATGCAGCCAGCGCAGGATGTGATTGAACAAATCGAAGCCTCGTTTGCCGGGCAGACACCCACGGGCAAACGCATTGCCAGCTATCTGCTGGCAAATCTTGCACAGATCCCGTTTGAAACGGCGGACAGCATTGCGCGCAGCGCGGCGACCAGTGGCATTTCTGTCGGGCGATATCTGCGCAGCCTCGGCTATCGCAATCTCGATCACTTCAAGCAAACGCTGCGCCTGCAAAGCGGTACGTCATATCAGCCGTGGGTGGTTACCGACCGTCTGGGCGCTTATCGCGAACGCAGCAAACAGCCGCAGCAGGAAAAGTTGCAACAGTCGCTGACGCTCGAACTCGAAGCCATTAATCACGTATATCAGCTGGCGCAAACTGACAGTTTTGCACAGGTCAGCCGCCGTCTGGCCGATGCGGAGGCGGTGTTTATTCTCGGTATCCAGTCGGTACGCGGCATTGCCAACAACTTCTCCAGTTATCTCGAGTACTTACGGCCAAAAGTCTATTTCGCCGACGGGCTTTCCGGCACCTATGTCGAATCCCTGAATTCGGAATTCGCGCAGCCTTATCTGGTGGTGACCGACACCCGTGCCTATTCGAAGATGGCGCAAACTTATTGCGAAGCTGCCTGTGAACGCGGCCTGAACGTGGCACTGATCACCGACATTTACTGTCCGTGGGCGCGCGATTATCCGGTGGATTTATTGCAGGTGAAAACCGACACCGGCCAGTTCTGGGACTCGATGGCGCCGCTAAGCTGCCTGTTCAATCTGTTGTGCTCGGCGGTGCTCGAACTGCGCGGTCACGATGTAGAACAGCGCCTGGCGAATAACCGCATCCTGCAAAAACAGCTCGGACAATTTGAATCCTGAACTTCTAAACCAGCGGACAGATTTATTGATGAATACGAAAACACCTGATGTTGCCCTGATCGATCTGGCTGAAATTCTGCCCGATGCGGTGATCGACCTGAAATATGCCACCGCCGATAACCTGACCGGTCAGCCGATTTATCGCGAATCCCTCTGCCTGCTGCATCCCGATGCCGCGTCGGCGTTGGTTCGTTGTAACGAGGTCGCGAAACTGGCCGGATTCACGTTGAAAATCTATGACGCTTACCGGCCGCAGGCGGCGCAGGCCTGTTTGTGGGCGGCGTTCCCGAATCCGGATTATGTGGTGGATATCAGACTCGGTTCGCACCACAGCCGCGGTGTGGCGGTGGATCTGACCTTGCTGGATGAGCAGGGTGAGGCGGTGGATATGGGCGCGGGCTTCGATGAAATGACCGAAGTATCGCATCCGTTTTACCCCGATTTACCGCCACATATTCAGCGTAACCGCTTGCTGCTTAACGCCGTGATGGCGGCGGGTGGCTTTAAGGGTATCACCAGCGAGTGGTGGCACTTTGAATTACCGGATGCCAAAACGTATCCGTTGTTGGAAGAGCGGTTCGGCTGCTATCCGCCGGTTAATGCCGCGTAATTATTGCACGTCTCTTATCACTTTTTGACAGAGCCAGGAGTTCTCAGATGAGCAACACAGCAATCAACACGTTCCGCAAAAATACGAAAACACAGGTCGCCGGTGCCATTTTTCTCGCCTTGTCAGGCTTAAGTTTTGCCACGCAGGCCGCCGTGCCGAAAGACATGCTGGTGATTGGTAAAGCAGCCGATCCGCAAACGTTGGATCCTGCGGTGACTATCGACAACAACGACTGGACGGTCACGTATCCGGCGTATCAGCGTCTGGTGCAGTATAAAACCGAAGACGGCAAAGGCTCGACGCAGGTTGAAGGGGATCTGGCGGCAAGCTGGACGGCATCACCGGATCAACTGATCTGGACCTTCAAACTCAAGCCGGGCGCTAAATTTGATGACGGTTCCGACGTCAATGCCGATGCGGTGAAATGGTCGTTCGAACGACTGATGAAAATCGGTCAGGGGCCGTCGGAAGCCTTCCCGAAAGACATGACGGTGACCGTTGTCGATCCGATGACGGTGACCTTTACGCTCAAAACGCCGTTCGCGCCATTCCTGTACACGCTGGCGAATGACGGCGCGGGTATCGTCAATCCGGCGATTGCCAAAGCCAATCCGGCCGATGAAGGTAAGGCGTGGCTGGCGGGACATACTGCCGGTTCCGGCCCGTATAAACTCGATCGCTGGCAAAAAGGTCAGCAACTGGTGCTGGTGCCCAATCCGCATTACAGCGGCGCAAAACCAGCCTTTAAACGTGTTACCGTGAAAATTATCGGTGAAAGCGCCACCCGCCGCCTGCAACTGTCGCGCGGGGATCTGGACATTGCCGATTCCCTGCCGATGGACCAGCTGGCTGCCCTGAAAAAAGAAAATAAAGTCGCCGTGGAAGAATTCCCGTCGCTGCGCGTGACCTATCTGTATCTCAATAACGGCAAAACGCCGCTGAATCAGGTGGATTTACGCCGCGCAATTTCTTCTGCCGTAGATTATCAGGGCATGGTGAAAGGCATTCTCGGCGGTAACGCCAAACAAATGCGCGGGCCAATTCCTGATGGCATGTGGGGTTTCGACCCGACGGCGAAGCAATACACCTTAGATCTGACGCAGGCCAAAGCTGACCTGGAGAAAGTCAAAGACAAGCCGCAGACGCTGGACTTCCTGTACTCCGATAACGATCCGAACTGGGAATCCATCGCGCTTTCCGTGCAGGCCAGCCTCGGCCAGGCCGGGATTAACGTGAAGCTGGAAAAACTGGCTAACGCCACCATGCGTGACCGCATCGGGCAGGGTGATTACGACATCTCAATTGGTAACTGGAGCCCGGACTTCGCCGACCCGTACATGTTTATGAACTACTGGTTTGAGTCCGACAAAAAAGGCCTGCCCGGTAACCGTTCCTTCTACTCAAATCCTGACGTTGATGCGTTGCTGAAAAAAGCCGTGTCAGTGACCGATCAGAAACAGCGCACCGACTATTACCAGCAGGCGCAGAAAATCGTTATCGACGAAGCGGCATACGTGTATTTGTTCCAGAAAAACTATCAGGTGGCGATGAACAAAGACGTTAAAGGCTTTGTTTTCAACCCGATGCTGGAGCAAGTCTTCAATGTTGGTCAGATGCATAAGCAATAACCGCAATATCATTCACGAAAACCCCTTTCACGACCTGAAAGGGGTTTTACGGGGAAAAACTATGACTTTTTGGACTCTGATTCGCCAGCGCTGCTGGGGTCTGATACTGGTGATGGCGGGCGTGTGCGTCATTACTTTTATCATCTCGCATATGATCCCGGGTGATCCGGCGCGGCTGCTGGCGGGCGATCGGGCAAGTAATGAAATGGTCGAACATATCCGTGAGCAACTGGGGCTGAATCAGCCGCTTTACGTGCAGTTTTTCCGTTACGTCAGCGATTTGTTGCACGGCGATTTGGGCACGTCGATCCGTACCGGTCGTCCGGTACTCGAAGACCTGAAAGCGTTCTTCCCGGCGACCCTGGAACTGGCGGTCAGCGCACTGTTTCTGGCGATTGTGCTCGGCATTCCGCTGGGCGTGTTGTCGGCGGTGTACCGCAATAAATTTCCGGATCATCTGGTGCGTCTGCTTTCCGTGCTCGGCATTTCCACGCCTGCGTTCTGGCTGGGACTGGGCGTCATCATCCTGTTCTACGGGCATCTGAACCTGCTGCCGGGCGGCGGAAGGCTGGATGACTGGATGGATCCGCCCGCCAATATCACCGGCTTTTATGTGCTCGATTCCCTGCTGACCGGTAACCGGGACGCCTTCTGGAACAGCCTGCAACATCTGGCGATGCCTGCGCTGACGCTGGCGTTTGTACACATGGGGATCGTGGCGCGGCAAATTCGCTCGGCGATGCTTGAGCAACTGAGTGAAGACTACATTCGGACGGCGCGGGCTAACGGGTTGTCACGCTGGCGGGTGATCCTGAGCCACGCCTTGCCGAACGCGCTGATCCCGTCGGTCACCGTGCTCGGGCTGGCGATGGGCGATTTGTTGTATGGCGCGGTGCTGACCGAAACGGTGTTTGCCTGGCCGGGTATGGGCGCGTACGTGGTGAATTCGATTCAGGCGCTGGATTTCCCGGCGGTGATGGGTTTTGCGGTGGTGGTGTCGTTTGCCTACGTCATCGTCAATTTATGCGTCGATTTACTGTATGTGTGGATCGATCCGCGCATCGGCCGTGAGGGGTGAGCCAATGTCTGTGATTGAACCGGGCGTCAATAATCATCGGGCCGACATCGTGGCGCCAGATGTCAAACCGCGCTTTGCCAACTGGCGGCGCACATTCTATTTGCTGAGCCGCAGTCCGCTGACGATGTTAGGGCTGGCGATCATGCTGATTGTGCTTTTCATCATGATCTTTTCGCCGTGGCTGGTGCCGCACGATCCTAACGCCATCAGCCTGACCGACCGCTTGCAGGCACCTTCCGCGCTGCACTGGTTTGGGACTGATGAAGTCGGGCGGGATCTGTTCAGTCGTGTGCTGATAGGTAGCCAGCAATCCGTAGCCGCCGGGCTGGCGGTGGTGATCATCGCGGGCACGACAGGCTCGTTGCTTGGCTGTTTTTCCGGCGTGGTCGGCGGTGTGGTGGATGCGCTGATTATGCGCTGTATGGACATCC
>Ga0247732_10001322_pt1 | contig 10186 bp, 9 predicted proteins | sample UWRJL163409C2_FD_180940 | JGI IMG/M metagenome (GOLD analysis project Ga0247732, IMG submission 180940) | Plant litter microbial communities from Arlington Agricultural Research Station in Wisconsin, United States - UWRJ-L163-409C-2 | ecosystem: Environmental > Terrestrial > Plant litter >...
CGTCTCAAATAACAAAAACAAAATAAATGTTATAAAAAAACTGATTTTTTCAACCATGACCTCTGCACTATGGTTTTCTAAAATCGGTCTTAAAATTAAGTATCCTATTAACATTTGAGTAAAAGTTCCGAATAAAAATGCCATCCCCACAATCTCAAAATTCTTCTTTTTTACTATTAATAATATAAGGTATAATAATGCTGATAATCCGAAAAAAATCAAATACAAAAATTCAATACCATAATAAAAGGTTTTGGTATTTAAATCCAAAACTAAAAAAGCTGCTTTATGCAACACATAAGCTGCTATAGCAAAAAAGAATAAATGTAAAATGGGTTTGTAATTTTTTAAAAGCATTCAGAAAATAATTTTACGCAAAGATGCAATTTTTATCAAGTGTTTTTAATGACAAAAATCACTTTGTTTTATTTATATCATTAACCTGACGAATTACATTATATAAGGCAAGTCCAACACCAAGCATTACAAAAATTGTATTGTAATATACTTTTGGACTAGGATGCTTTTCATCTAACCATGTTCCGAAGTATGAGAACACGAAAATAATGATTCCCATTTGAACGGGAATATTAATAAGCGGCATCCATTTATTCCTTCTATTTTTGTTCGGTTCCTTTTCCATCTTTTAGCGTTACTTCTTTTGGATTATTTGTTAACATGGTACAGGTCGCTGTAAAATCAGCCCCGGGTTCGATAGAAAGTTTACCAACAGCAACTTCGCCATGAATTTGTGCAGATGCCTTTATATTAAGGACTTCTAAAACTTTAATTTTTCCCTGAAATTCTCCTTCGATATCAGCATTATTACAAACAATTTCTCCTCTTACAACACCCGAGGCGCCTATAACTAATTTTCCTTGCGAAGTAAAATTTCCTATCAATTCACCGTCTAATCTAAAATCGGCTTTAGAAACGATATCACCTATTATAGAGGTGCCTTCTACAATTCTATTTGTTTTACCTAAGAGTTCTGTTCCGTTTTTTTTAACTTTATCAAACATGATTATGGGGATTATGGGGTTTTGGGGGCTAAGTAGGCGTCGAGATTCTTTTTAATTTGAATCAGCTTATAATTATCACTCGAGATGATAATTGGCTGATTTGATATTAGATACTTTTTATCATCCTTAAAAACTCCTGAAACATCTTTGGCATAAGCCTCTGATTTTAAACCATGAACCACTATAAAACTTTCTGTTTTGTTGTATCTGTCAAAAGAAGTTGTTAATCTCTCATAATTTTCAACTAACAAAAATACTTTAATTGCATCTTCGATTTTTTTACGGGTTTTAGAATCGTTATTAGGAACTAAATATAAAATTTTCCAGTTTTTATTATCAACTGAAGTAAAATCCAGTTTTTCTAAACCAGGAATTTGCTTTTCTAAAATTTCTCTTGCGTTTTTACCTTCATCACTATTTGGATAATTATCAGCAACTGTCTCTAAACCATTTTTATATGCGGCAAGACCATTTACCTTTCCTAAAGTGTTTGCTTTTAGTAATTCATATTTAGAAACAATTTCGTCACCAGAATACTGATTGATCAGATTATCAATATTATCCAAAACGGTATCAAACTGTTCTTCCTGAAATAATTTATACCATTTTTTATACTCTTTATCTGCAGATGCCAAATCTTCTGAGTTGGTATTGTTTAAAAGTTGTGCATACCTCGAATTTGGATATTTAGAACTAATATCCATTTTTATAGCTTCGGCTTTTGCCGGATTTGTAATCTCATAAATTTTATACAAATTATACATCGATGGCAAAATCAATTTCTCCTCCGGATTATTTTGTAATAACTGTTCTAGTTTAGCACTAGCCAAATTATATTCCTTAAATTTCTCTTTATAAATAAGTCCTAATTGGTAGTAGGCAAAATTACGTTCTATACCAATACTATCCATCGCAGCTAGCGTTTTTGGAAGTTGCTTTTCGTAAAATTCGGTTGTATATTTTTCAATAACAATAGAATCTTTTAGTTTATTCGCCGCATCCAAATCATTATTTATAGAATCATTCATTGCGGCATTATTGGCAGATTTTACTGCAGCCAATCTCCAATTTCCGCCCAAAGTCCTGTTACCCCACAATTTCTTGAATTGTAATTTTCCGTAGGCAACTGTTGTTGGATTATAAAAATAAAATGTACTTGCAGTATTATTTCCTGATGGCGGCAAAATACCTTCAGGATCTGAAGGTGGTTTACCTATAGAATTAGGATTTATAGCCGTTGGCTCATTACCGGAATTTGTATTACGATCTATGTTGGCTAATCTCTCCTTCTCTTTTTCTTCGAGAATACGTTTTGCTTCATCTTTCTTTTTAAGCTCGGTAATGTAATTTTCAAAATATAATTTTCTGTCGGGTGCAGGTAAACCGTATACCTTAATTATACTGTCATTACGTTTTGCAATTCCTTCGTACTTAATTACGTTATCTAAATTTTTTCTGTTTTTTTGGATGAACGCATATTCTCTGGTTTTAGGATCCAGTTTTACCAATGTGCTGTCGTAGTATTTGGCTGCCATTGTATAATCAGTATTTTTAAAATACATGTTTCCAATATTTCGATAAGTCGAAGCAACCAAATAGGGATCTTTAGATTTCCTGAACAATGATTTATTATAAAATATCAGAGCACTATCCTGTACTTTATAATTATCATAAAATACACCCATTTGATAAAACAAAATATCATAATAAGGTCGGTTTTCACGATCTGTAACTAGATTATTATAAGCCTTAAGAAACATTTGCTTATTATCATTTTTATAATCAAACATTTCGGCTTTTTTGGCATAAGCGTGCATCATATATTTACGATCGGCTTTTCTATTCATGTCGATTACGCCGTTATAAAAATAATTTGCACTGTCTTTTTTACCGGCTTCCTGATACATTTGGCCTAAAATAAAACGATAACGCGCACGGTCTTCATTTACTTTTGTAAATTCTTCGGCAATTCTAAGTTTGGCAACCGCACTGTCCTTTTGTTCTAAATTTAAAAAAGCTTCTGCTAATAAAGCATTTGCATCCGAAAAAGTTTGTTTGTCTAAATCTATATTTTTTAATAAAAGCTTAATATTCTTTAAAACAATAGCTTCATTCCCTAAACGCATATTTGTTTTTTCGCGCCAAATTTTTGCCGTATAAATATTACTGCTGTTAGGATATTTATACAAAATATAATTGAATGCTTCAAGAGCCGGAATAAAGCGCTGATCATAATATCGCGCTTTTCCCAGCATCAAATAAGCTTCATCAATTTGTGAATTTCGTTCTCTTCCTCCAATATTCATGGAGTGTTTCTGGATGGCTTTTGTTGCCTTGGTTTCTGCCTTTTCAAAGTCTGGATTTTTAGCTTTTTCTTCTTCAGAAAAATTTTCATCGACTTGCATTTTTTCTATAGGCAAAGTCTTCCAGAAATTATCCTGATCATTGGCCTGTATCGACTTTAACCCCTTGTCAAGGCCAATGCCACCGTTGTACAAAATGTTGTATTTTGTACTTAAGGCATGTGAGTTTCTGGATAAAAAAGTATTTTTCTTGGTAGAACAGGCTATCAAAAGAAACAAAAAGACCAGAAAAAAACTATATTTAAGAGTATTCTTTTTCAATAGAAAAGAGTTTAAATCAATTAACTTCTAAAAAGGTTTTTTAGTATATTGACTTGTAAAAATACGCTTCTTTTTGAAATATAGAAATTTAAACCGCAAAAAACGATTCCAGTTCTTGTAAGGTTTCTTTTGAAGTTTGAATATCTTTTACTACTTCGCCTTTATTAAGAGCCACAATTCTATCGCAAACCTCTACTGTATGCTGCAAATCATGACTGGAAACCAATACGGTAACATTTGGATTATCGGCTAAATCTTTTATTATTTTTTTAAGTCGGCTTACCGTTGTTGGATCTAAATTCGCAAAAGGTTCGTCTAAGATTACCACTTCAGGATTACCAATAAGTGTGGCAATTATCCCCACTTTTTTCTGATTCCCTTTTGATAAATCTCTTAAATATTTTTTATTATTCAGGATCTCTCCATTAAAAAATTCTTCATGCTGCTTCAATAAAGCATCGATATCGGCTTTATTTTGATGGCGTAAATCTCCAATAAAATAAAAATATTCTTCTGGCGTTAAATAACCTATCAAAAAACTTTCATCAAGAAAAGATCCTGTAAAAGATTTCCAGTTTTCACTAGTATTTACCTGAATAGAATTGCTTGTGATATTTCCTGTCGAAGGCTGAATAAGATCTAATAACAAACTAAAGAAAGTCGTTTTTCCTGCACCGTTATTGCCTACTAAGCCAAAGCTTTGTCCTTTTGGAATTTCAAGATTATTAATATTTAAAACTGTTGTTCCGTTATATTGTTTTGAAAGTTGATTTACTTGTATCATGATGATGTTAGATTTTAGATTGCTGATTTTAGATTTAAAAATCTTCAGCATGTTTTTTTAATATTTCGATTCTATTTTGATAATTATCTCATTATCAAATTGACTTATTTTCTAATTTAATTCTTTTGTTTATAAGCACTTATCGTACTGTATTTCTCTATTTTATATCTTTTTTCGATCAAAGAAAAAACTTTGTCTTTTAAGATAAAACCTAAAACTCCGGCTCCTGCAACTAATGCTAAACCGATGGTTTTATTTCCTAAATAAAGACCAATGCCATAAAGTCCCAGAGGCAATAATAGTTTTGGCAAAGTCAATAACATAGCACTAACATTAAAGGCTTTTTTATCTCCAAAAGCACCTCCGGCCGAACTTAAATCAATAGGCGTTTTTGTAAATGCTCCGCCTAAAAGTACTAAGTGCGAGTTTACGCCAATATTATAAATGGCTCCAATAACAATAGTTAAATAAATTTCCCATCCGAAGAAAAGATAAAAAGAAGCAATAATGGTTGAAATAATAGTACCAATAACAATAAGCCACCATTTTGAAGTAATATAACCTCGATACGGGATATTTTGTGTCATCATTAATTGGTAATATGAGCTGTCCCAACTTGGTACAAACTGACCAAAGACAAATAAAAATCCCCCCGAAACAAATATTCCTGCAAAAATATGCATGACCTCAGGCTGATGTGTGTTTCCGAAAAAGATGAATCCGTAGAACAAAAAGAAAACACTCATAAATATGGTCGTTTTTGACCTTTTGTTTCTTTTAATCAATTTAATATCATTTTTTAGAAACGTTCCTAAAGTTCCAAACTGATTGAGCCAGGAAAGATTTTCGGTTGTAGCAATATCTTCTTTCTTAGAAAGTCCGGCATCTAAAAACAGATTGTTTTTGAAATACTTAAATGTAAATAAATACAATCCGATTAATACCAAAACTGGAATTATAAACAATCCCTTTGTGGCATAAAACCCCTGAAAAACAGGCGTTGTAAAGGCTGTAATATCAAATATTTTGTAATATTGCGCCGCTGCCAAAGCCAAAATTATCCCGATAAAAACAACAAATAATTTATCGATATTGCTTAAAATAATATTCAGGAAATTATTGATATATATTAAAGAAAATGCCGCTAAAAGCCAAAAAACAATCCCTGTAATATCATAACCTTCCATGGCTAACACAATCGAAAAAGGAACAAAGAAAAGGGCATGAACCCAATTAAAAAAAGACAAAGCTGTCTTGCCTAGTGAGAAATGAACAATGGTTGGTTTTTTGAAAGGTAAAACCAATAATGGTTTGATATTCAATACCGGAATTGCCTGCATTAACAAACGAACTACAAGATCAAACAGAAAATAATAAATTAGAAATTGATTGATAGTCGATAAGGGTTCGAGATTCATTTTTCGTAATATATAAAATGCTCCAACGCCCATTCCGATAAAAAGTACCGAGAAATAGACCATCAAGAAACCAATTAAAATTTTCATTGCCACATTTAGACCTAATGAAGCAGATCTTGTAAAGGCTTTCCATTCGAGATAAATAAATTTTTTAATCATGGTTATTTGGTTTTCAGTTTTGTAGTAAGAGATCAAATGTAAGTAAACGTTACAAAAAAAGTTAAAAATAATTATTTCGTGCCTGACATTTAATCTCCGTTTGCTACTTTTGCATAAAATATACCATCATGCCTTCATTCTTAAAACTTATAATTAAAGAGGTAAAACGCGAAACAAACGACGCGGTTTCTGTACTTTTTAATGTTCCCGAAGAACTAAAACCAGACTATAAATTTATAGCCGGGCAATACATAAATTTAAAATTAACTCTTGATAATCAAGAAATTCGTCGTGCATATTCTATTTGCTCTGCACCAGAAAGCGGCGAATTGCGAATTGCTGTAAAAGCTGTAAAAAACGGTTTGTTTTCTCAGTTTGCAAATACCAGACTTAAAGCAGGCGATGTTCTTGAAGTTGGTCATCCGGAAGGGGTTTTTACCTTTGAACCAGATGCTGAAAGACAAAAAAACTACGCAGCTTTTGTAGCCGGAAGCGGAATAACTCCTGTTCTTTCGATCATAAAATCAGTATTGAAAAGTGAGCCAAAAAGCTCATTTGTATTGATTTACGGAAATAAAACTCCTGACGAAACTATTTTTTACCAGGAATTACATGATTTGCAATTGCAATATGTAGGTCGTTTTTTCGTGCATTATGTTTTTAGTCAGGCTAAAGCCGAAAACGCTTTGTTTGGAAGAATCGAGAAATCTTCAGTGAATTTTGTTTTGAATAACAAACACAAAGAATTACAATTTGATAAATTTTTCTTGTGCGGACCAGAAGAAATGATCAATACGGTTTCTGCCATTTTGAAAGAGAAAAACGTAAAAGAATCAGCGATTAAGTTCGAACTTTTTACTTCTTCATCTCAGGAAAACGAAATAAAAGCTTCATTAGAAGGACATACAAAAATTACTGTTTTAGTAGATGATGACGAAGTTTCATTCGAAATGTCTCAAAAACAAACCATATTAGACGCTGCGCTAAAACAAGGAATCGATGCTCCATATTCTTGTCAGGGCGGAATTTGCAGCAGCTGTCTTGCTCGTGTAACTTCCGGAAGTGCCGAAATGACTAAAAATTCAATCTTGACCGATAAAGAAATTGCTTCAGGATTAATTTTAACGTGTCAGGCACACCCAACATCTGAGTCTATTTATGTAGATTATGATGATGTCTAGATAGTTAAAATTCCAAAATATTCAAATTCCAAATTCCAAACTTACAATTGGGATTTGGAATTTTTTTTGTTTGATTATTACTTTTTTTAATCTTTGTCAAAGTTTAAAATATTTCACACAAAATAACCCTCAATTATTGTCATCCCGAGGAACGAGGGATCTCCGTAAATAGCTCTACAAAGATTGGCGATTTTGATTGCGAAGTTTCTTGTGGGATCCCTCGTTCCTCAGGATGACAAAAAATGTGCAGCTAGCTTTAACAAAGACGAAACCCAAATTTACACCTTCCAAAATTGGAATTTGGAATTTGGCATTTAAAATTTGAAATTTATTTAAATATGAGATCAGTACGAGAAATTTTTAAAAGCAAGGAATATCTTTTAGATGAACCTGAAGTTGAGAAACTTGTAGAATATTGCGAAGAACTTCAAGATGAAATTGTCGAGTTTAAATATCAGAAAACGAACAGTAAAGAACTCGCGATGCTGGACATGCTCAAAGAAGTTATAAAAGGCTGCACTGCCATCGAAAAAGAACAAATGGAGCACGAAAGATTTGGTTTTGAAGCTCCTAATTATGAAGCTACGATTTCGAATCTTAAAAATTATATTTATAGCAGATGTCGTGATGAGAAGATATGGCTTTGATAAATTCCAATAAAAAATCAAAATTCCAAATTCCAACTAAAATTGGGATTTGAATTTTTATTTAAATTATAGTTTTCAACTTAAAAAATACCGCTAAGATGCATAAATAAACCCATAAGTTTTTGTCGATTTTTCAAAAAAAGCGCTTAAAATTTAGTATATTAGTACATTACTAAAGCTGATCATTTTTCTTTATCTAAGATAGCTTTGTAAAGCTATATCTGATTGTCAACCTAAAATTTAAATATTATGGCAATGCATCATTATCTCCGCCTCTCTTTTATTCTACTTTTTGTAATAACATCCTGCTTTTGTATCTACTTCATAATTAAAAAAAGAAGAAACAGAAAAGCGCCTAAACTACTTTCAGAAGAAAAATACAATTCGTTTATTACCGATGGAATGACCGAAATATCAATCTCTAATGATCATTTTTTTAATATTTGGCCTTACGTGAGTGAATTGAAAGCAGCTAAAATTTTATCGAAAAAAATTAAAGAATCTGATTTGATTCATAAAGTTTACAGAAATTCAACCCAAGATTTTGAACACATTTTACTCGCTACTGAAAAAGAAAATCATTTTGTAAAAGTGGTAGTTGATAGAAACAAAAAGAAAGCAATGGGCTATCTTTTTCTTGATTTATGAGAAATTAAATTCCATAAAAAAAATTCCAAATCCCAATTGTAAAAGTTGGAATTTGGAATTTTTTTTATTGGAATTTTCTACTACAACTGTGACTGAATACTGAAAACTACTTTCTCTGGAGAAATACTTCTCATCGCATCTTCGTAACCTTCAACTATTTTATTTCCATAGACAGAAGTTGGTAATTTCGGATATTGATTTCTATCAGATGTTAAGGCGTTTTCTAACGTTTGATTGAATGGCAAAAATCCTGCGTAAGGATGTGTGGCGCCCCAAAGCGTAACCACTTTTACGCCTAACATTGCTGCGATATGCGCATTTCCAGAATCCATAGAAAGCATTACATCCAGATTACTTATTAATTGTAATTCTTGCTGGAATTTTATTTTTCCGGCCATATTGATTACATTATCATAAGGTTGAGAAAGTGAATCCAGAATTTCGATTTCTTTCTTGCCTCCCCCAAAAAGTAATATTTTATTATTTTTAGTTTCTGCTAGTTTTGCAATAACTTCCTGCATTAAATCCTGCGGATAAACCTTAGAATCGTATTGTGCAAAAGGTGCAATACCAATTAAGTTTTGGTGTTGATTGCCAATAATTTCTACTATATCTGAACTTAATTTTGCCTTTTCAAGGAAGGTTGGATTTGATAAATCTAAAGGAAAACCAAGTTCTTCGAACACTTTTGCGTGTCTTTCGAACATTGTTGGCAATTGTTTGAAAATTTTGTTTTCGGCGCGGGTTAGTTCTTTTTTGCCTTCTCTTCCTTTATCAACGGTCGCTCTTTTTTTTCCGCTTAAAGCGAAAAGTAAACTCACGATTTTAGATCTTAAAACATTATGGAGATCCGCAAAAGCATCAATTTTGAGTTTTTTGACATCGCGATATAATCTCAAGAGTCCTGAAAAACTTTTATGACGTTCTTTTTCATCAAAAGCAAAAAAGTCAAGATTTGGAATTCCGTCAAAAAATGGCTTAAAAAACGGACGTGAAATTACGGTCACTTTTACCTCTGGATACTGTTTTACAAAGGCACGTAAAACAGGAACCGTCATGGCGACATCTCCCATTGCGGAAAGTCTCATGACGGCTATATGCTTAATTTTATTGGACAATTTTGCCAATTATTTCTTATTTTGGTATAAAACAGGATTCAATTCATCGTCATTGTACATTTTCATTTGTTTGTACACTTTCATGAATTTATCTCCGTTTTCGATATCAGCAAGCAAATCATCAATGGCTGTTGATAAGTCGCTTCTTTGTTCTAAAAGGATGTTTAATTTTTCCTGACATTTATCTCTGTGCTCTTGCGAAGCCTCTGCACGAGTCGCTTCTTCCTGCATGTGATAAATTTTTAAGGCCAGGATAGACAATCTGTCAAAAGCCCACGCAGGACTTTCAGAATTGATTTTTGCTCCGTCTTTTGCTTTTACATCGCTGTATTTTTGCAAAAAGTAGCTATCGATATATTCTACCATATCAGTACGCTCCTGATTAGAGGCATCGATTCTTCTTTTTAAAGTAAGCGCTGCTACCGGATCAATTTGCGGATCACGAATAATATCTTCAAAATGCCATTGAACAGTGTCAATCCAGTTTTTTAGATATAATAAATGTTCGAATTTATCCTTCGGATAAGGATTATTTATAGGTTGATCTACATTATCAAACTGGTGATAATATTTGATGCTTTGTTC
>Ga0247732_10001323_pt1 | contig 10186 bp, 7 predicted proteins | sample UWRJL163409C2_FD_180940 | JGI IMG/M metagenome (GOLD analysis project Ga0247732, IMG submission 180940) | Plant litter microbial communities from Arlington Agricultural Research Station in Wisconsin, United States - UWRJ-L163-409C-2 | ecosystem: Environmental > Terrestrial > Plant litter >...
GACGATCGTCGTCGTGCGGCCGTGGAAGTTGCCGTTGGCCACGACGATCTTCGCGGCATCCGCGGCGACGCCCTTGATCCGGTACGCCCAGGCGCGGGCGACCTTGATGCCCGTCTCGACCGCCTCGGCGCCGGTGTTCATCGGCAGCACGAGGTCTTTGCCGCACAGCTCGGCGAGCGCTGCGGCGAAGGGTCCGAGCCGGTCGTTGTGGTACGCCCGGCTCGTGAGGGTGAGGCGACCGAGCTGCTCCTGCGCCGCCGCGAGGATGGCGGGGTGACCGTGCCCGAAGTTGAGCGCGGAATAGGCGGAGAGGAGGTCGAGGTAGCGCTTGCCCTCGACGTCGGTGACCCAGGCGCCCTCGCCGCGCGCGATCACCACGGGCAGGGGGTGGTAGTTGTGGGCGAGGTGCTCGTCCTCCGCGGTGATGATCCGCAGGGTTCCGGTATCGGTCGAGGTGCTCATCGCGTGCCTCCGCGCAGTTCGAGCGTGCAGCACTTGATGCCGCCGCCGCCGAGGAGCAGCTCCGACAGATCGATCAGCACCGGGTTGTAGCCGCGCTCGCGCAGCTGCGCCTCGAAGCCCTTCGCCCGGGGCGAGATCAGCACGTTCCGGCCGTCGCTGGCGGAGTTGAGCCCGAAGACCGCGCCGTCGGCGTCGTCGACCTGGATCGCGTCGGGGTAGCGCTCGGCGAGGATGCCGCGGCCCTCGTCGTCGAACGCGCTCGGCAGGTAGGCGATGTTCGCGCGCTCCACACCGCCCTGGCCCTGCACGGGGTCGAGCACCGAGATCGCCGTGTCGAGGTGGTAGAAGCGCGGGTCGGTCAGCGTCAGCGACACGACCTCCTTGCCGAAGACCTCCCCCACCTCGCGGTGGCTGTCTCCGGTCGAGCGGAACCCGGTGCCGGCGAGGATCGTGTCGCCGACGAGCAGGAAGTCGCCCTCGCCCTCGTTCACCTCCGCGGGCTCGGCGACGGTGTAGCCGTTGTCGCGGAACCACTCCATGAACGCGGGTCCCTCAGCCGCACGCTCGGCGAAGCGGAACTTCGCGCCGTAAGCGATGCCGTCGATGAGGAAGCCGCCGTTGGCGGTGTAGACCATGTCGGGCAGGCCCTCGAGCGGGTCGATGAGCTCGACCTCGTGGCCGAGTGCGAGGTAGGTGTCGTACAGCGTCTGCCACTGGCGCAGCGCCACATCGGTGTCGGTGGGCCGACTCGGCTCCATCCACGGGTTGATGCTGTAGCTGACCGTGAAGTGCTGGGGCCGGCACATGAGGTACCGGCGGTGCTGCGCGACGCGCTCGGCCGGGACGGCGGGGGCGGCGGTTTCGTTCGTGGACATGGGGCTCCTCGACTGTGCGTATAGCAAGGGGCGGCGGACGCTGTCCTGGGGCCCGGCGGCTCTCCACCGCCGCTCTCGATGAGAGCGAAGGGGACAGACAGACCCGGGCACGCCACCCCCATTCTGCACCCCGCCGCTCATCGCGCGCGAGCACCGCACCCGCGCCGCGCGGGTCGTGTTCTCGGGTGATTAAAAGCGTGTTACCAACCTGTTAATCGCCCCGAGTCGCACGTAGGGAATCCATAGCCTCTCATCGGGGCCGACTTCCGGCACCCACCCACCCGCACCCGCGCACGGACGGCGTCGTCTTCATTCCTCGAGGACGAGCGCCCGGCCGTTGTTCGTCGTGCCCTGTCGCACCCGGAGAACCGTGAGAACTCGCCTGTCCTCGCGCGCACGTCCGATCGCCGTCGCAACGGCCATCGTGCTGCCCGCACTCATCCTGAGCCCCACCCCCGCGTTCGCCGCGCCCCAGAACGGGATCGTCGCCTCCGGCGACGACTGGTCGATCACGACCGCCCCGGGCGGCTACCTCGTCACCTACGAACTCGACGAAGCACTGCCCATCGTGAGCGACGCGCCCACGCTCGTCGTCGACGGCAAGAGCGTCGGTATGGCGGTCGAATCCGCCGATGGGCTGTCGCTCTCGGCGCTGACCAGCGACCCCGCCGTGCGCTCCGCACGAGAGGTGGAGAAGGGATGGGCGTCGAGCGACGGCGACAAGGCGGCCGAGGGCGGCACCGCCGAGGTGACCGACGAGGAGGTCAACGACGAGCTGGAGAGCCAGCTGCGCCGGTTGGCGGCCCCGACGGCGACCGAGGAGCCGAGCGATCCGGGTGCCTTCGGCGTCACGGAGGCGGAGTACGACTTCGGCGACCGCGCCGTCGCGCTCGCCGGCATCAGCGGGATCCGCGGTGAGATGACCGGCAAGATGTACCTCACGGACGCGCCGGGCGAACGGCCGACCGTGATCCTCCTGCACGGCCGGCACGGTTCGTGCGCGACCGGCACGGCCAACCCCCTGCGCTGGCCGTGCGGACCCGACCAGGTCAACGTGCGTTCGTACCAGGGATACGAGGGCACCGGCCGCGCCTTGGCGACGCACGGCTACAACGTGCTGTCTATCGCGGCGAACGCGGTCAACTCGAACGACAACCAGCTCGCTCTCGACTACGGAGCACAGGCCCGCGGCCAGCTCATCCTCGACACCCTCGGAATGCTGGAGAAGGCGAACGCCGGGGCGCCGGTCGCCTTCGACGACATCACCTGGCCCGACGCCGACGGCACGGCGACCACGACCACTCGCACGCTCGATCAGGCGCTGACCTACGCGACCACCCGGACCGACGCACCTGCGACGGCCGCGGGCGTCACCGCGGCAGGCCTCACCGGCCGCTTCGACCTCGACCGGGTCGGGGTCATGGGCCACTCCCGGGGCGGCGAAGGCGCGACGTCGGCCGCGACGCTCAACCAGGGGCTCGAGAACCCCTTCGGCATCATCTCCGTGCTGCCGCTGGCTCCCGTCGACTTCGGCCGTATGACCGTGCCCGACGCCTCTCTGGGCGTCTTCCTCCCGTACTGCGACGGCGACGTGTCGAACCAGCAGGGGCAGCACATGATCGACGACTCCCGCCACGCCTTCGGCGATGACGTGATGCGGTCGGCCGTGTGGGTCATGGGGGCCAACCACAACTTCTTCAACACGGTGTGGACGCCGGGGCTCTACCCCTACTCGACGAGCGACGACTGGAACCGCAACGACACCACCTCGAGCTGCTCCACCCGTGATGCGTCGCGCCTCACCGCCGCGCAGCAGTATCAGGTCGGCGTGTCGTACATGACGGGCTTCTTCCGCCTCACGATGGGCGGCGAGACGCAGTTCCAGCCGCTCTTCGACGGATCGACGAAGCCCACCACCACGTCGACCTCGTTCGCCGACGTGCGCGTGATGGCCAGCCAGCCCACGACCGCGACGACCCTCGTGACCGACTTCGCCGAGAGCAGCACGCTGGTGCGCACGGCCGGGAACGCCTCCGCACAGGTGTGCGCGAATGCGGAGACGGCGACATCGATCGCTCCGACCGTGCCCTACTGCACCACACGCGAGATCAGTACGGCTCGCGTTCCGCACTGGACGCCCGTGCGCTTCGGACTGAACGTGCCGGCGACCCCGGTCACCCGCGTCACCTGGACGGGATCTGCGACCGATCCCGCAGCTCCCAGCACGGGCGAGTTGCGCGTGTCGGTTCCGGCCGGCAAGCGCGACGTCTCCGCCCGGTCGCAGCTGACGGTCAAGACGGCCCCCGATCGCACGGTTCCCACCGGAACCGACTTCACCATCACCGTGATCGACGGCGCCGGCAACAGCTTCTCCCGCGCAGCATCCGCCATCGACCCGCTCGCGATCAACCGCCTGCCCGGCGGCACCAACACGACGCTCAACAAGTTCGTGCTGCAGCAGCTCACCATCCCGACGTCCGAGATAACCGGCCTCGATCTGACCGACGTCCGTGAAGTCCGCTTCTCGGCGGGTGTCGGAGCAGACGGCACGGGCGCGGGAGGGATCTACCTCTCCGATCTCGCGTTCGACACCCCCACCCTGGGGAACGCCGTCGCCGAGCAGAGGACCACGGTGAACGTCGCTTCGACCATCGTCGAGGAGGGCGACGGCCCGAGCACAGCCGACGTCGCGGTGTACCTCGACGCCCCCGCCGACACCGCCGTATCGGGCTGGGTCAGCGTCGTGGGTGCGAGCACGGTCGCATCAGCCGTGCAGTGGGTGTCGTTCGCGCCGGGCGAGATCTGCCAGGCCGTCACCGTTCCGGTCAACGGTGACACGTCGCCCTACCCCGCCGGCGCCATGGGCATCACGGTGAGCGTCACGAACACGACGAACGCCGTGATGGGTGCAGGTGCCTTCGGACAACTCGTCGTGCGCGAGGACGACGGCCTGCGCCCGCTCGCCGACCGTGAGACGCTTCCCGTCGGGGCGATCAGCGTCGGCGCAGAGCTGCCGACCGTCGGGGTGCAGGGTGACGCGTGCGCGGAACTCGCCGCAGCCGGAAGCCCGGGCGAGCTCACCGCATCGAGCACCGAGGTGGCTCCGGGCGATAGCCTCACGCTCACCGCGACAGGGTACCGTCCGGGCGAGTCGGTGGCGTTCGGCTTCGGCGACCTGGTCCTCGACCCGATCACGGCGGACGCCGACGGGGTCGCGGTCGCGACGGTCGAGGTCGATGAGGAGTCCGCACTCGGGGCGCAGGCCGCCTTCGCGGTCGGTGCAGGATCCGGTCGCGTTCAGGAGACCTCGGTGGCGGTGCTCGCACCGACCACGACGACGCTGGCCGTCGACCCCGACAGCGAGCTCGTCGTCGGCGCTCCGCTCACTCTGGTGGCGACCGTGACGGGGGCCGAGACCGACGGCGTCGTCACCTTCGCCGAAGAGGCCGCTCCCGCAGCTCGGGCGGACGCCGCGGTGCTCGGCACCGCCGAGGTCGTGGACGGGGTCGCGACGCTGACGCTCGAAGGCGGGCTGCTCGAGGGCGACCACGCGATCGTCGCGAGCTTCGCCCGCACCGACGTCGCGTCGTCGTCGAGTTCGACGGCCCTCGTCGTGACGATCGTCGCCGCACCGGCCGGAGGCGGCGGCGAGACGACCCCGACGCCGGCACCGAGCTCGAGCACCTCGCCGCTCCCGGCCGGCACGGGCACGTCGGGCGGCCAGCCCGGCGGAGCTCTGGCGGCGACCGGCGCCGCGGGCATCGGCTCGCTCGTGCTCCTCGCGGCCGGCGCGCTCGGCCTGGGGATGGTGCTGGCGATCCGACGTCGGCGGGCGGTCGACTCCGCGTCCTGATCGCTCCCACGGGGCGCCGTCTCCTCGGAGGCGGCGCCCCTTCGCGTGCGTTCCCGCGGATCGGTCAGCGGCGCGGGCGCCGTTCCGCGCCGAGGGCCCGGGCGACGCATCCCCACGATGCACCGCCCGGACGCGTCACCAGCCCGCGGACGCCGCCGCCGACCGGACGGATGCTGCGGGTGTCGCGGGCGTGCGACGGGCGCGGCGCTGCCACCGACGCAGGAACAGCACCCCCGTGACGATCAGCGACAGGTGGAACGCGACGAACGCGAGGTTGCTCGCGAGCGAGTAGCCGCTCGCGATCATGTAGATGTCGTGCCCGATGCCGCGAACCACGGAGAACGCGACGAGAAGCCACACCAGCGGCTCCCACCAGCGCGGTCGGAACGAGGCGAAGATCAGGAACGCCCCGAGCACGATCTCCTCCAGCCCGAACATGAAGGTGAAGTCGACGAACCCGTTCCATGCCGAGCCGCCCCGCGCCGCGTCGAATCCGGGGACGAGCACATCGACCCTCCCCGTGTTCAGGACGGGGACGAAGGTGACGCCGAGCGCCACGTAGACGAGTCCGACGACGCGGAACCACCAAGCGAGAAGTCTCATGGACCGCACGCTAGCAGTTCGTTAGATATACCGTCTAGTCAAATTGTGGATACGCCGCGCCATCGCTCGATGAGGCTCATCAGCGCCCGTTCCATCCATGCGCGATATCGCGCGTCATCCCACCCCGACCGCCTCACGAAGAAGTCGTAGGTCTCGGGGCCGACAAGATGATTGAGCTCGTCGGTGGCCTCCTCCACCGCATCCGTCGACAGCATCCCGCGCTCCTGGGCCCACCGCGCGGCGAGACCGATGTCGGCGCGGCGGCGCGCGTCGAGGTCGGCGACGGCGGCCTGAGCGACGGGGTCGGTCTCGGCGGCCACGGCCATGGCCTGCGTGAGCCCGGCGGTGCGCCGATTGGCCTCCGCCACGTAGTCGAGCCAGCCGCGCAACGCGTCGGCGCTGTCGGCGCGCGACATGATCTCGGCCATCGCCGGCCGCTCCGACAGGCTGTGCCGGCCCTCGTCTCCGGCGAAGGTGCGCTCGAACGCGGCGACGAGGAGAGCGGCCTTGGTTCCGGCCAGTCGCACGGACTGCACGGAGACGCCGGCCTCGCGCGCGATCGAGGTCATCGTCGTCGCCGGATACCCGTCTCGGGAGAACAGCGAGGCCGCCGCATCGACGATGGCCGCTCGGGTCCGGGCGGCCTCCGCCTGCCGCATCGGCGAGGAATACGTTCTCGGCGTCACAACGTCCTTCCATTTATGGCTAGAGTCTGCATCTAACGAAACTTTATCGTGGGAGTGCGCGGTGGCCACCTATCTTCTCGCGGCGAACCCGATCCACGGGCACGTCGGTCCGATCCTGAGCGTCGCCCGGCACCTCGTCGAACACGGGCACCGCGTCGTCGTCCTGACGGGTCGTCGATTCTCCTCGCAGGTCGAGGGTGCCGGAGCAGAGCACCGCGTGCTGACCGGCACGGCCGACTACGACGACCGGAGCCCCGACACGTACCTCCCCGACGGTGCGCGCTACCGGGGCGTCCGACGCACCGAGTACGACATCCGCACCATCTTCGTCGAGACGATCCCCGACCAGTACCGATCGATCCGTCCGCTGGTCGACGAGCTCCGGCCCGATGCGGTGCTCGTCGACGGCGCCTTCGGCGGGGTGCTGCCCCTCATCGCGCAGACCGACGACCGCCCGCCCATCCTGGCGCTGGGGGTGACACCTCTGAGCCAGACGTCGCGCGATGCCGCTCCCTACGGCCTCGCGCTCCCCCCTCCCCGCGGCCCCTTCGACCGGCTGCGGTACGCCGCCATGGGCGCTGCGGCGCGGCGCGTCATCTTCGCGCAGACGCAACGGGCGGGTGCCCGCGCCTTCGCCGCCACCGGCGCCGAGCTGCGCGGATTCGTCATGGACGCCTCGCGTCACTACGACAGGTTTCTGCAGACGGGCCCGGCCGCCCTCGAGTACCCCCGCACCGACCTCGCCCCCGGCACCCGCTTCGTCGGGGTCCTGCCGCAGAGCCCCACGATCTCGCGACGCCCCCCGTGGTGGGGGGAGCTCGACGGCGAACGGCCGGTCGTGCACGTGACCCAGGGGACGATCGACAATCACGACTTCGGTCGTCTGGTGCGTCCTACCCTCGACGCCCTCGCCGATCGTCACGTCGCCGTGGTGGTGACCGCGGGCGGGCGCGAGGTCGACGCCGTCGGCCCTCTTCCGGGCAACGCCTACGCGGCGAGCTACCTCGATTACGACGCGCTCCTCCCCCGTGTCGACGTCGTCGTCACGAACGGAGGATACGGCGGAGTGCAGGCGACCCTCGCCGCCGGCGTCCCCCTCGTCGTGGCCGGCGGCACCGAGGACAAGCCCGAGGTCGCGGCCCGCGTCGCCTGGACGGGAGCGGGAATCGACCTGCGCACCGGCACACCGGATGCTGCGGCCGTCGGGTCCGCGGTCTCATCGATCCTCAACGACCGCTCCTATCGTTCCGCGGCGCAGCGCATCGCCGCCGATGCGGCCACGCACGACGCCCTCGGCGAGATCGCGCGGCATCTCGCCGAGACCCGCGTCGCCTCTTCCGCCTGACGACCGTGGCGTCGCCCCGTGGAAGGATGGGCGGGTGACCGCGACCCTGGAGAACTCCGTCGCCCTCGATGAGACGGCGCGCGTCGTCCGCATCCTCGACCGCCGGGTCTTCCCGGCTCGGATCGAATGGGTGACGGCCGAGACGCCGGATGCCGTCGCCGCGGCGATCCGCGACATGGTGACGCAGAGCTCGGGGCCGCTGTACGCCGCCACCGCGGGCATGGCCCTCGCCGCGCTGCAGGCGCGCGATCTGCCGTTGCGCGATGCGCGCACCGCGCTCGGGCTCGCCGGACGCGCTCTGGCTACGGCGCGACCCACCAACGCGCACCCGCGTGACGCGGTCGCGACGATCCTCGCCGCAGGACGCGACGCCGACACGACGGACGAACTCGTCGCGGCCACCCTCGACGCCGCGCGCACGGTCGACCGCGACTATCGAGAAGCTGCCCTCCGTCTCGGCCGCGCGACCCTGTCGCTGCTCCCCGCGACGCCGCGCATCCTCACGCACTGCTGGGCCGATGCCTACCTGTTCGGCCTGGTCGCCGCGGCCGCCGAGGCCGGCCGCGAGATCGAATGGATCGCGACCGAGACCCGCCCCTACCTGCAGGGCGCGCGGCTGACCGCCCACTCGCTGCGCGAACTGGGCCAGAAGGTCACGCTCATCACCGACGGCATGGGCGCCGCCGCCCTGTCGTCCCCTCGGGGTGCGGGCACCGGCCCGATCGATGCCGTCGTGACCGCCGCCGATCGGGTCTCGCTCGACGGCTCCGTCGTGAACAAGGTGGGCACGCTCGCGCTCGCCGCCGCAGCATCCGTCTTCGACGTCCCCTACTACGCGATGGTCGAGGCGCCCGACCGCGCCGCCCCGACCGGCGCCGACGTGGTGATCGAGGACCGCGATCCCGCCGAGGTGCTCGAGGTGCTCGGGCATCGGTCGGCCAGCCCGCTCGTGACCGACGCCTGGTATCCGGCCTTCGACGTCACCCCGCCGCGGCTGGTGACCCGCATCGCCACGAGCCGGGGCACCTTCGAGCCCGCGCGCGTCGCCGACCACTTCGCCGCCGACCCCGAGGCACTCGCCGGGACCCCCAGCACTCCCCCGCTGCGGCGACGGCGGACGCCTGCCGTGCCCGTGCCCGTCAACGCCTCGACGCAGCCCGACACCGTCGCCTTCCACCCCTTCTCGAACGACTCCACCGGAGGACCCGAATGACCGTCACCCCCTCCGCCGACGTCGTCGTGCTCGACATCGAGGGCACCACCAGCGAGGCCGGCTTCATCCTCGGCGACCTGTACGACTACGCGCGCCCCCGCCTGGAAAAGGCTCTCGGTCGCGAATCCCTGGGGGACGCGCGAGCCGATGCGATCGCGGAGACGGGGCTGTCGGCCTCAGCGAGCGACGGCGAGGTCGCCGATGCGCTGCGCGCGCTGATGGCGACCGACGTGAAGTCCACGCCGCTGAAGACGATCCAGGGCATCATCTGGGCCGAGGGCTTCGCCGCAGGAGAGATCACCTCGCAGTTCTTCGACGACGTGCCGCCGCGCTTGCGCGCGTGGGCCGATCAAGGCGTTCGGATCGCCGTGTACTCGTCGGGCTCGGTCGCCTCGCAGCAGCCGTGGTTCCGCCACGCTCCCCAGGGCGATCTGTCGACTCTCGTCGAGGCCTGGTTCGACACCGTCAACGCGGGCGGCAAGAAGGATGCGTCGTCGTACGCGACGATCGCCGATGCGCTGAGCGTCGCACCCGCGCGCGCCCTCTTCCTCACCGACCACCCCGAAGAAGTCGCCGCCGCCCGCGCCGCCGGCTGGCAGACCGTGGCCCTCGACCGCGCGGGCGAGCCCTGGGCCGGCGCCGCGTTCGACGGACCCGTGGTGCACACCTTCGACGAGATCGAGCTCGCCCGATGAGCGCCCTGTCGACCGCGCGCACGCTCGAAGCCGGTGCGACCCTCGCCGCTGAGGCCGCCCGCTTCTCGGGATACGGCTGGATGCGCGGGACCTCGGGCAACCTCTCGCTCGTGATCGACCGCGATCCGCTCGTGCTGGCGGTCACCGCCTCGGGTCTCGACAAGTCGGAGCTCACCGAAGCCGACGTCGTGCTCGTCGGCCCCGACGGCCGGGGCCTCGACGCGGACGACCCTCGCCCGCCGTCCGCCGAAGCCGGCCTCCACGCCCACATCGCCGCGCGCACCGGTGCCGGCGCGGTGTTCCACGTTCATGCGCTCGACGCGGTCGTCGCCGCGCACCGCTGGCCCTCCGGCGTCGAGATCCGCGACATGGAGATGCTCAAGGGCATCGGACACCGCGCGCACGACGAGACCGTCCTCATCCCCGTGATCGCGAACGATCAGGACATGGCGGT
>Ga0247732_10001324_pt1 | contig 10180 bp, 8 predicted proteins | sample UWRJL163409C2_FD_180940 | JGI IMG/M metagenome (GOLD analysis project Ga0247732, IMG submission 180940) | Plant litter microbial communities from Arlington Agricultural Research Station in Wisconsin, United States - UWRJ-L163-409C-2 | ecosystem: Environmental > Terrestrial > Plant litter >...
GGTCGGCGTTTCATTTCCGTAAGACCATGTCGGTATGTGGGCTCTAAAAGTGATAAAATCCTGTAAAGTAAAATCGAAAGTTGCAGGATTGCTTTTTGCTTTTAGTTCTGGATATAAATCAAAAAATTTTGTATCCCATTTTATTTTTCCTTCTTTAATCAACACAGCAGCAATATAACTTGTAATAGTTTTTGTAAGCGATCCTAAACGAAATTTATCATCAAGATTTGCTTTAAAATTGGTGTTAATTCGTTGATATCCCAAAGCTTCAATTTCCATAATTGAATCAGATGAAACAACGGCATAAGCCAATTCGGGAATATGATATTTTATTCTGATGCTATCTGCAAATGAACTTTTTTGCTGACTATGAGAAAGGTTGAAAACAATAAATAAAACAGCAGCAAAAAGATTTTTTTTCATTTTTTAATAAAGGAATTGAGTCAGCAAGTTACAAGACAAATTGCAATAAAAAAACACAAAACGAAAATTAAAATAAATATAATTTTCTTACAAACAATTAAATGCTTTACTTTAGATTTTTATTCAACACCAATGACACATAAGCGTAAAGTAAAGTTCTTATTCGTATTCTTTTTTTCAATTTCGTGTTTATTTGCGCAATCTAAAAAGTACACAATTCACACCGTAGCTTTTTATAATTTCGAAAATCTATTTGACACTATAAATGACCCAACTACACATGATGACGAATGGACGCCAACCGGAATTCAAAATTGGACGAAAGAAAAATATCAGCAAAAATTAAAAAATCTTTCAATCGTTTTGTCAGATATTGGAACTCCGGAGAACCCAAACGCACCAACCATAATTGGTGGTTCTGAAATTGAAAACAGAGGTGTTTTAGAAGATTTAATCAAAGAACCCAAATTGCTTAAATTCGATTACGGAATCATTCATTTCGATTCTCCGGATAAACGAGGAATTGATGTGGCGTTATTGTATCAGAAAAAATATTTTAAGCCAACATCCTATTCAAACATACCGTTATATATTTTCAAAAATAAAGAGGCTATCAAAGAAGATGAAAAGGAAGAAACTGAAAACGAGGAAGTAAAAATAAAACCTCAAAACAATAGAGTTTTTACGAGAGATCAGCTTTTAGTGACTGGATATTTAGAAGGTGAAGAAATAAGCATTATAGTCAATCACTGGCCGTCGCGCTCTGGCGGAGAAAAAGCTTCGAGTAAATTTCGGGAAGAAGCGGGCAAATTAAACAGAAAAATTATCGATTCGCTACAGCGTATAAATCCAAATGCGAAGGTAATTACGATGGGAGATTTAAATGATGGACCTTATAATAAAAGTGTAAAAGAAGCTTTGGGTGCAAAAGCAAAAAAGGCTGATGTTCCTGAATTTGGAGTTTATAATCCTTTTGAAGAAATGTTTTATAAAGGAATGGGAACGTTGGCTTTTCGGGATTCCTGGGATATTTTTGATCAGATTATAATATCAAAATCATTGATTGATCCTGATTTTGATTCTTTTAAATTTTGGAAAGCCGGTATTTTTAATAGATCTTATCTTATCCAGACTTCCGGAAAATATAAGGGATATCCGTTGCGGCATACATTGACAGAAGTTGGCTTTAGTGATCACTTTCCTGTTTATATTTATTTGATAAAAGAAATGCATCTCTAGGGGTAATTGTAGAGGCGAACTGCAGTGCGTCTACGTTCCTATAATAAAATCTGATAAGGTGTTCTGCGGTGCGTCTCTACAAATTTCACTATCTTAGCTTTTCATAAAATTCTGAAAGAAAATGTCAATAGCAAAACCCTTTAACCTTACTAAATGGATCGACGAAAACCGTCATTTACTTAAACCGCCTGTTGGAAACAAAAATCTTTATGTAGATTCCGGTGATTATATTGTAATGATTGTTGCAGGTCCAAATGCCCGAAAAGATTATCATTATAATGAAACCGAAGAGCTTTTTTATCAGCTTGAAGGAAGTATAAAAGTGGTTATTCAGGAAGATGGTGAACGCAAAGAAATGGAATTACATGCGGGTGATATGTATCTTCATCCTGCAAAAATCCCACATTCTCCTGTTCGTTCCGAAGGTTCAATAGGTTTGGTAATCGAGCGCAAACGTGCCGGAAAAGGGTATACTGATGGATTGCTTTGGCATTGTGATAATTGCAATCATAAATTATATGAAGTGTTTTTTGAATTGCATAATATAGAGAAAGATTTCCTGCCACATTTTGAACATTTCTATAACTCTGAAGATTTAAGAACCTGCGATAATTGCGGAACTGTAATGGAAAGTGATCCTAGATTTGTTGCGAAGAAATAGTTTTTTAGGAGCTAATCTAGCTATTCGTTCCAATCTGTTGTGTCCGTCGCAACTAACACAAAAGGATTTCCACTTCTATCTGGGCTAATTCATTATAGTAATATTTTTATTTAAGAAAGAATAATACTATATTTGTATCATAAATGAAATAAAATTAAACCAAAAATGATACAAGAAATTATCACATATAAAAATATAGTTAATAGTATTGAGGATTTAATTGATAAGTCTCCATTTAAAAAAGCTTATATTATTGAAAAAGCAGGTATACCAAGTCCTACTTTTTATAGAAAGCTAAAAACCCAAACCTTCACTCCGGATGAGATGCTTTCTATAGCAAAAATACTTTCTCCAGTAGAAAATTTCCGATTAGAACTAAAAGCAGAAATCGAACAAGGTAAACTTGATCTAAAGAATGGGGATTTTATAACCCATGAGGAAGTATTAGAGGAATTGAAAAGAAAAAAACTGATATAAATTTTACAAATTAAACATGTCTATTGGTTGTTGACGATTATTCCAAAAAGCAATTAACGTAATAAAGTTTTCTTCTACTTCGTAATATAGGGTAATTTGTTTTGAAATCAATATTTCTCGACATTCCAAATCGGGCCTGTATTTTCCTAATTGAGGGTTGTTTTCCAGTATTTTAGTAATGTGCATAACATTTTTTATAAACTTTTTAGCAATCAAAGGAGTCCAATAGTGTTCAAGATAATTCTGAATACTATCAAAGTTATATTTTGCTTTTTTAGACCAAATAATTTCCATTCAAATTTTAATTATTGGCTAAATTATAAAAATTAACTTACAAATTTATAATTCAAAACGTTTCCCTTGTTCAGGATAAATAATCTTCAATCCTAAATCGTTTTGATTTTTGATTTGCTCTTTAATTTTAATGATGTTTTTTGTTGGAGGTTTTAAATGTGTAATGATAATTTTAAAACCTTTCAAAGTATCTTTTCCTGCAAGTTCTTCCAAAACATGCATTTCCTGCATTAAATAATTAGGCGTTAAATGTCCAAACAGAAATTTATCTGGCTGTTCATTTGGGAAAGAAACTTCAATAAAAATTCCTTTCAATTGTTTGCTTTTAACAAGTGGAGCAATTGCAGTCCATAAATCGCGTAAATCATTGCTTTTTTCAACAGCGTCTGGTCCTGTATCGCCGAGATATAGTGCATAATCTTCATTATTTTTAATTAGAAAAGCCGTGCTCTCAAAAGGGTTTACATGACTTAGCGGAAAAGCCTTTACCGTCATTTTTGTGTTCGTTAAAGGAGTTTCTTCGCCAATGTTTAAAGTTTGAAAATGGTATTTTTTCAAAGGAAAACCAACTCCGGCATCTCCAAAATTTGCCCAGGTTTGATCGTTAAAATAATGGTTTTCCATCATTTGCATGCATTTGTCAGTTGCGTAAACAGTTTTTGATGAATCGGCAGGAGAATTAATGATTAAGCCTGATACGTGATCTAAATGTGCATGCGAAATCAAATATTCTTTTATATATTTTCGTAAAACGTCACTTGTAGAAACTTTAAAAACCTTGTTTTCAATTGCTTTTTCAATTCCCGCATTTACAGTTCCGGCGTCAAGGCAGATATAATCCTTTGTATTTATTGGAGCCAATAAATATGCAGAAAGATTTTTTTCGTCGATTCCGCCTTTTATTCCCAATGGAACAACTTGAAAAGAAGCTTTTTGTTCTTTTTGAGAAAATGCATTAAATGAGATTAAAAGGAAACAAAGTAAAAGCCTGTTGAAAGTGGTCATATCTGGATTTTTTAGGATACAAATTTCATTAATTAAAGTGAATAAATAGAGGCTTATTCCTGAAATTCATATGAAATAACGCTAAATTTACGTTTATTTTAAAATATCATTTAAATTGTATTTTAATTCGAAAACAATATCTTTACATAAAAATATAACAATTTTAACTAAAAAAGTTACAATGACAACAATAGCATCGCAATTTGGAATGAATGAGGCTCTGGATAAATTGGGCATCAAATTGATAAATGAAGGAACATCAACAGGGATCAATAATTTTTCATCAGGAGAAGTTTTAGATAGTTTTTCACCTGTTGACGGAAAATTGATTGCTTCGGTAAAAATGTCAACTCAGGAAGATTACGAAAAAGTAATGCAGGCTGCAACAGCAGCTTTCAAGACATTTCGTTTGATTCCGGCTCCGCAACGTGGAGAAATTGTACGCCAGTTTGGAGAAAAATTACGTCAGAATAAAGAAGCTCTTGGTAAATTAGTTTCTTATGAAATGGGTAAATCATTGCAGGAAGGCTACGGTGAAGTTCAGGAAATGATTGATATCTGTGATTTTGCCGTTGGTTTATCAAGACAATTACACGGATTAACGATGCATTCTGAAAGACCGGGACACCGTATGTATGAGCAATATCATTCATTGGGAGTTGTGGGGATTATTTCGGCATTTAATTTTCCGGTTGCAGTTTGGGCCTGGAACACAGCTTTGGCATGGATTTCGGGTGATGTTTGTGTTTGGAAACCTTCTGAAAAAACACCTTTATGCGGAATCGCTTGTCAAAATATTATTGCTCAGGTTATCAAGGAAAACAATTTACCAGAAGGTATTTCGTGCCTGATTAATGGCGATTACAAGATAGGAGAATTAATGACGGCAGATACACGAATTCCGTTAATTTCTGCAACAGGTTCAACCAGAATGGGGAAAATTGTAGCTCAAGCAGTTGCCGGACGTTTAGGGAAATCGCTTTTAGAATTAGGAGGAAATAATGCCATAATTGTAACTCCGGATGCAGATATTAAAATGACCGTAATTGGAGCAGTTTTCGGAGCTGTAGGAACGGCAGGACAACGTTGTACATCGACGCGTCGTTTAATCATTCACGAAAGCATTTATGATAAAGTAAAAGATGCTTTGGTTGCGGCCTACAAGCAATTACGTATAGGAAATCCGCTTGACGAAAACAATCACGTTGGACCGTTAATCGATACTCATGCAGTTGAAATGTATGCAATTGCATTAAATAAAGTTGTTGCCGAAGGAGGAAAAATTCTGGTTGAAGGTGGAGTTCTTTCAGGAGAAGGTTATGAAAGTGGATGTTATGTAAAACCTGCAATTGCCGAGGCTCAAAATTCATTTGCAATTGTACAGCATGAGACATTTGCTCCGGTTTTATATTTAATTAAATATTCGGGTGATGTAGATAATGCTATCGAAATTCAAAATGGAGTAGGTCAGGGATTGTCTTCGGCTATTATGACAAATAATTTGCGTGAAGCTGAGAGATTTTTATCGGTAGTTGGTTCTGATTGTGGTATTGCAAATGTAAATATCGGAACTTCAGGAGCTGAAATAGGCGGAGCTTTTGGTGGAGAAAAAGAAACCGGAGGCGGACGTGAATCAGGTTCTGATGCCTGGAAAATTTATATGCGTCGCCAAACCAATACCATTAATTACACGACAAGTTTGCCGTTGGCACAAGGTATAAAGTTTGATTTGTAATTAAATTAAATGATTAAGAAAAAGGCTTCCGTTATTTGGAAGCCTTTCTTTTAAAATTTAGTTTGCAATTATTTCTTAAGAATGGTTTGATTAATTGTACCATTGGATGTATAAATTTTTGCAAGATAAGTTCCGTGAATAAGTTTGCTTATATCGATACTTTCGGTATTTTTCCCTGATGAATTGACCAATGTTCCCGAAATATTATAAATCTCGATTTTTTCTACTGTTTGGTCTGAATTAGAAAGGTATAATACATTGGTAACAGGATTAGGGTATAAAACAACTTTTGCAGTTTCTGTTTCTGCAGTTGGTGTTTGTGCTATACGTAAAGTACTTCCGCTATATTGCGTGCTCATATAGAATAAGTTAGCTGTATCTTTTTTTGTTATTGTATGGTTTCCTGCAGCAAGTGTCACAGTCACAATTCCTCCTGAAGCAGTTTTATCTACGTTGTCCACTTTAATTGTTCCCGCCGTTTCAACAAATACCAAAGTCAAAGTGCTTGACTGAGTAGTTGTAAAAGTTATACTTGTAGAAGACTCAATTTTAAGGCACTGTGTCAGTGTTAAGCCATTGTATGTTACAGTTCCTTTTGTTGTCGAGAGATTTCCTGTTATGTTGTAGAAAGAACTCGTTTTTCCTGAAGCTGTAAAATTGTGTATTTCATTTCCACCTGGATTATTTGTTGTTACCGTTATTGTTCCAGATCCTGTTGCAGCTGTTCCGGATGATCCGGTTGTAGCGATTGAATAAGATAAAGTTGCAGTTGGTGTTCCAGTAATTGTGATTGTTTTTGCGGTTGTATTTTTCACAAAACTAATTCCCGATGCCGGTAATCCTGTTACTGTTGCATCTGTTGCGCTACCTCCCCATGTAAATACGATTGAACCTATTGCAGTTCCGCTTGCAACTGTTTGATTATTATTGGCAGTTGAAGTTAAAGTTTGTGTTGAAGTTGCTGTAACAGTTATAGTTCCAGATCCCGTTGCTGGTGTTCCTGTTCCTGTTGTAGCAATAGAATAGGTTACAGTTGCAGTTGGTGTTCCTGTAATTGTGATTGTTTTTGCTGTTGTGTTTTTCACAAAGCTTATTCCTGATGCAGGTAAACCGGTTACAGTTGCATCAGTTGCGTCTCCTCCCCATGTAAATACAATAGACCCTATTGCTGTGCCACTTGTAACGGTTTGGTTATTGTTTGAAGTTGAAGTTAAAGTTTGAGAACTTACAGGAGGATTATTCGTGCCATCCTGAACAAATACTAAAGTTGTCTGATAATTTACAAGGGCAGCTTTAAGAGCTGTATTAACAGCATCTGCAGTATCATCTACAGCATTATTGAAAGTCCATTTTAAATCTCCGCCAGAAACGCGCCCTGCATATTGCATTACATTTGTTTTTGCAGTTTCAGGGCTATCAGGAGTGTAAGAATACATAACACTCGAATTAGTATCAAAATTGTTGTAAGTATTAGCGCCCTGTTTAGATTTTATACTGCTGCTGATAGTTTCGTTTCTTGTTGAAGCAATATAAGCATCAAATTCAACCGGATTTGTGCTTGCGTCATAACCTACAAAACGTGTTTGCCCGCTAATCGTGTTGTTGAATGCTTTTATTGTTCCGCCATTTTCACTTGAAAAAGTTCCTTCAGCCCCGTTATATACATCAGTTCCCTGCATCGAAGTTAGCATTGGATATTTGCAATTACGGAAAAAGTTATTTTCAACAAAAACAGATGAACCTAATGTTGATCCTACGCCGTATTTTGAATTTCCGTCATAATAATTGTTGTAAACGTGAGCTGAATAATAGCGTACACGAGGATGACGAGAATCAGAATGGTCGTACCAATTGTGATGATACGTGATGTATAATCCCGCAGTTGTTCCTTCGCTTAATCCTAATAGATTTGATTTTCCCGAATCCCAAAAGTGATTATATGAAAACGTAACATAAGTTGACTTTTTGCAATCCATTGCTCCGTCTCCTTTTACCTGATCAGCATCACTTCCTGCATCTCCATAGAATAAATCGCAGTTGTGTACCCAAACATAATCGTTGTTTTGCTGTAATCCGATATTGTCACCTTCGCTGCTATTACAGTTCATAGTTCCAATATTTCTAACTTCGATATTAGAAGCGTTTTTAATTCTTATTCCCCATCCGTCAGCTACCGCATCGTTTCCAATACCTTCAAGAGTAATATAGCTGGATGCGTTTTTATTATTTTCTATCGCTATATCGCCACTTTGCATATACGATAGATCTGTAATTTGTCCAACCAAACGAACAATTAGTGGGCGTAAATCCTGGCCTTTCTTGTATCCATCCAAAATAGTTTGTAAACCTACGCAGGGATTTGTTGTTGCTCCCGTAACATTTAGTGATACAGTATTTTTTGTTTGTTCTGTAATGTATAGGATTACAGCATTACTTTTTATCGTACCATCAGCATTGTAACCACCTGGCACACGTCCGTTTGAAAAAGCGAAGCCAGTTCGATCCTGTGCTTTCACAGTAAGTGAGCCTGTTGTTGTGCCTGTTCCTTCTGTTCCTGAAATTACAGGTTTTATTTTTACGGTGTAGGTGCCGGCTTTTAGCCCGGGAATGTCCGCACGGAAATAAGATCCATAACTGCGAATAAGCTGATTGTCAATTTTTCGATCAGTAATTCCTTCGCCTGTATAGTATACATTATACGATTGAGCATTGCTTACAGGTTGCCATTTTACAAATACAGATTCGAGCCATCCTGTAGATTCGGTAATTTGTTGCGCCCATGATTGCATAGATAGCAAAAAAATCAAAATTAGTAAGTTTTTTTTCATAATAGTTGGTTTAAGGTTAGTAAAGAATAATTTGTGGTTATTTACTAATTACAAAAAGTGGTTTTATTGTAATCGATTACACAAAAATAAATAAAATTTCGATATTCAAAATATTTTTATCATAAAAAAACATATATAGTAAAAAATATTATATTAATTTATGTATTATGTAATAAATTGCATTAATTGTAATTTATTACATAATATAAAAAATATCGCTTAGGTATTATTTTTACTACAGTTTTAAAGAATGAGTTAAATGTTATGATTAAATTATTCAATCATATGGAGAAGATTGTAGAGCAATAAAAGAAAAAAAATAAAATAAAGAAAAAGACTGTTAATTTATTTTGAACAGTATAAGTGCAATATACTTTTAAACTCAATTTTGACTTAAATTTTGACAAACAAGAATGATAATTTTGCTTTTTTGGCGTTAAGAAACTCTATTGATAATAATATTGTACAAAGTTAATTCACAATATTACTCCAGTTAAAAAAGATCTGGAGAGCTAATATCTTGCAATAAAAAAGGCCTTTTTGAATTTTCAAAAAGGCCTTAAATTTTATGATTAGAAAGAGGTTAGTCTTTGCTGGATAATTTAGATAATAATCTTAAAAATTCAATGTATAACCAAACCAATGTTACCATTAAACCCATTGCACCGTACCATTCCATAAATTTTGGCATTCTTTGCTCTACTCCTTTTTCAATTTGATCAAAATCTAAAAATAAGTTCAAAGCAGCAATAATAATTACAAAAACACTAATTCCAATACTCATCATAGAGTTTCCATGATGTACAGGAGTAAAGCTTGTAAACATAGATACCAGCCATGAAATTAAATAATAAGTTGCTATTGCTAATGTAGCGGCAACAACTACTGACTTGAATTGTTCTGTTACTTTTACGATTCTAAATTTATATAAACCTAAACAAACTAAAAAAGTAACTAAAGTTGCACCAACTGCGTTAATCACAATTCCAGGATACATTGCTTCAAAAATAGCTGATATACCACCAATAAATAGTCCCTCAAACAAGGCATATCCGGGAGCCAGATAAGGAGAAAGATGTGGTTTAAATGCAGAAATTACAACTAAAATAAGTCCAACAACGGCACCACCAATTGCTGGCAGCATAATATTAATTCCGTTAAACGCCATCCACCATGTTACCATAGCAGCTCCGCATAAAATTAAAAATAAAATAGCTGTTTTATTGATTGTACCCGAAACACTCATTTCCTGATTGTAATCAATAATTTGTGCTTGGTGTACCTCTTCAGCTTTTGACACAGCATTTGATGAAAAACGCTTGTTGCTTAAAAATGGATTTTTTGAATTGAAGTTCATATTTTAATACATTTAATTGACCCCAAATATATGGAGTTTTTTTGATGTGCAATTAGTTCTTCATTTTTTTTAACATGATTTTTTCTTCGGAATAAATTCATCTTAAAATAAAAAATCCATTCGTTAAGAGAATGGATTTTCTATATATTTTTTAATGATTT
>Ga0247732_10001325_pt1 | contig 10178 bp, 7 predicted proteins | sample UWRJL163409C2_FD_180940 | JGI IMG/M metagenome (GOLD analysis project Ga0247732, IMG submission 180940) | Plant litter microbial communities from Arlington Agricultural Research Station in Wisconsin, United States - UWRJ-L163-409C-2 | ecosystem: Environmental > Terrestrial > Plant litter >...
TGAATAATATTGGTTTGAGATGATATTGCTAAATCAAACATATTTTGGTTTTGAGGCGTAATAATATGGATAGAATTGAATTTGTAAGCCGCATCTTTTATATTTAATTGCACAGCAAAACCACCCGTATCTCTCCAAAGTCCGATTCCGCTTAAACCAATTGGTCTGTTTTTTACCGGATAAATATTTCGATAACTTTCCCAGGTTCTGTTCGAATAAAATCTTTCGTTATAAGATCCGTTTGTTTTTGCCAGTTGATACGGAAAAACAAATCCTCGTCCTGCATTTCCGAATTGCTGCTGCAAAATTTTTCTAATTTTATTGGTCATTAAATCTCCCTGAATGTGAGAGTCGCCAATATGTACAATATTTATTTTTTGTTTATTATCGCCTTCGTTTTCTTTTAATTTTTCAAAAACACTTTCTAATACTTTTGCATTATAAATGTGATTACCCATGTAAGATTCAATCGTTGCGCTATCGATTTTACTAATCATATTTTTAGTTATTAAAAGTGAGACTGACTTTTGCGCCTGATTATTTATTGAGAAAAAAACACAACAAAAGAGGATAATAAGTTTATTCATTTACACTATCTTTTTTAACAGAGACAGAATCTGCTTTCGCTCTTCTGACTGTTCTGGGTTTAGCGGCAACATCGCGTTTTTCGCGCAGCGCTTTATATTGTTCGTATCCTTTGTTTAGCTGATCATACAATAAATTACCAATTGCTTTTGCACCACGTTGATTAAAATGTGTGTAATCTTTATTGGCTTTTGCCGGAGCTTCATCAACCCATTTCACCATCGATCCGTCTCCGCCCATTAGTGTGTATAAATTTACAAATCCCGACTCAGTTTCAAGTGAATATCTTTTTTGTGCCTTCATTAAAGGAACAACGGCCGAATCTGTTTTCATTTCCAAATCATATTTGGTTGATTTATCGGCGGTTGAAACAATTAATATAGAAACTCCCGGAAAAGATTCTTTGATTTTATTTACGGTTTTTTTCATTCCTTTTTCGTACCATGAATAATTTTTGGTTCCGTAATTTAACACATTTGTTCCGTAGTGTAGTACAACCAAATCATACTTTAAATGGTTGTTAAAAGCCTGCATTACATTGGCATCAAACATTGAAATTGGCAGCCCTGAATTTCCTCTTTGCGAGAAGTTATCCACATGAACTCCGCTTCCGTTATCAAAATTAAAACCATAAATAGGAATTGAATCTGCCTGAACGAAATTGGCTTTAAAAGCTTTGATACTTCCTGACGTTACTTTTAGGGTATTGACTAAGTTATTTGGAACTAGATTTTTTCGCAATGTATCTTTTCCTATAATAAAATTGACATTTCCTTTTCGATGCGATTTTCCGTAAAACAAGGTTGGATTATCTAACACAGATACGTGTTTGTTAAGTCCGGCTTCGTATTGCACCCAGGTTGGATTTGTTTTATCATTTGCAAAGAAAACGTGCCCGTTTACACCAAAAGGATTTATTGGATGTTTTACATTGAGATACGATTGTGCTTTCCAGTTTTTAGAATAAGACGACTTCACCGAGCCTCTGGACGCAGCAGATTCTGAAGTTATAGAAACGAAACCAACTCCGTTTCCTCCAAAACGTTCCTGATAATTATTTCGAACATCCTGAACAATTAAATCACCATCGGTCATCGAATCGCCGTAATAAGCAATCCTTACTTTGGCTTGTGGATTTTTTTCTAACTGATATAATTTCTCGTAAAAAGAGATCAGGTATTGGTATCCTTTATAGTTTTCAAAAGTTTCTGTTGGAAATTCAATTCCTTCTGTTGCATCAAAAACAATTTTTTCCTGAGCTTCCTTTTTCTCAATTTCGGCAATACTGTCACTTTCTTCAGATAAAGAATCATTTGCAACCGACTCCAGAAGCAGGCTGTCTATAAGTACACTTTTAGAATCGATCTTGCTGTCCGGAAATATCTTATTCGGCAATACTTGTTTAAATCCTATAAAAGCTATAAATGCTAATGCAACAATGGCAAAAGACTGAAAAAAATATGATTTTGTGTTCACTTAGTAATTATAAATTTTGAAGAATAGACTCACAAAAATTTCACCTTAATTTTTGTTAATTCCTTATAAAAAATACCTGCAAAGATAGAATTAAACCTTAATTTATTATTCTTTTTAACAATAAAAAAAGAGGTCAGATAAATCTGACCTCTCTCAAAAAAAAATAAAAAAAACAAAGCTAATGATTAACTAGATTTTTGAATGTTGTTTATTATTTCACTACAACAAAATATTTCTTAGAACGTAGTTGTAGTATTAGCCTGGTAAGCAAAATTAAAAGTATAATATCTTGCTACAGATTCTACAGTTGGCGTTGCAGGTGCACCCTGATAATAGCTTAAAATTTCGAATTTTGCATATTTTCCGTCGTGAGTTTTTACTACAAATACTTTTCCTGCAATTGGAGAAATAATTGTGTTAGCATAGTTATACCAACCATTTCCACTTCCAGTAGGGATTGCATAAACAGCAGCGCCATCTTGCTTAAAAGTAGCTGCAGCAGGAAACACAGTTACTCCCCCAAATGTGCCCGAAACAATACTTACTGCCCCTGATCCTGTTCTTTCTGGTTCACCTGTGTCTGTACTACTGAATTTAGCTCCACCATTTACGATTATTGCTGTACCACGGAAAGCTATGTCCCAATTATTACCAGTTACAATTTTGTTTTCTGAAAAACTGAATTTCGTAAATGCACCACCAACTGGTTCTCCTTGACCACCTGTTTGTGGCGCAGGAAGATCAGAAACTTTTGTAGTTACGACTGCTGGAATTGTATTATCATCATTATTATCATCACTACTACAAGATGCAGTAAAAAGTACTAGAGCTAAAAGTGAAAGTTTTAAAAATTTTGTTTTCATGGTTAAAGGTGTTTAAATAAATGTTATTAAAAATTATATTGAATTCGTGCAAAAAATTGTCGTCCTGTCAGATTAGGTATTCCACTAGGATCTGTGTAATCAAATAAATTATTAGCTCCGGCCTGAAGCATAAATTTATCCGTTATATATTTTGAAGCTGATAAGTTTGTTAAAAAATAATCACTTATAAAGTTGTCATATTTGTCAAGAATTCCATTTCCATTGGTATCAAAAAGTCCGTATTTACTTCTATACAAAACACGCAAATTGATATCCGCTTTTATTGATGGGATAGTGTATGCAAGTTTAACATTTCCGGTATGCTTTGATCTGTTATATAGTCCGAAGTAATCTGATTTTTTAATCTCTATGGTTTGTAATTCAGAATTTCGGATGTATTTGTGGTCCTCAAAATCGTCAACAACTGATTTATCTTTGGCGATTAAATATTGATATCCAAGTGAAATTGAAAAGTCTTTAGTAAAACTATAAGTTGAATTATACTCTAAACCATAGGTAAAAACCTTAGTATAATTGAAGTAGCTAAAAATATTTTGACCGTTTTTTTTTGTAGCAATTACACGAGTATCAATTAAATCACTAATAGAATTGTAGAAAGCATTTAATTCTATTTTAAGCTTGTTCTTTTTATAAAATCCTCCAAAATTGTAATTTATCGAACTTTCGGGTTTCAATGGGGCATCAAAATTTATTCCTTGTACTCTTGATAAAAGCAGATCCTGATTATCAAATTCGTCCAAACGAGCTTCAGCAACATTATATCCCAAAACTGTATATCCCACTGATGGATTAGTAAAGTCGAAAAACAACTGGCGGAAATCTGGTGCTTTATAACCATATCCAACTGAACCTTTTAAGGAAAAGCTATTGTTAAATTTATAATTTACTGCTAATTTCGGACTTAATTGAGATTCATATTCACTGTGATTATCGTATCTAAATCCCGCAAGAAAATTTAGCTTTTCTGTCGGATTATAATCATATTGCAAGTATACATATTGAGAGTTAAACTTAACATCTTTGGCAAAATAGGTACGATCCAAGCTTTCATAATTTAATCCAACTCCTGCCGTTAATTTGTCATTATTTATCGACCAGGTTGTTCTAACTTCTGGTCTAAAAAGCCATTGATTATAATAAGTTCGATCAAAAAGTACATTGTTAGGATCATTTAGAAATGCATCATTTTTATAATTGGTAGCATACAATTCATATTCCCAATATAATTTAGAATTCCATCTATGTTCTAATTTAATTTGAGAATTCCATTCATTTTCCTTTGCATCACCCGTATATTTTTCAGATTCAATTAAAGCTTTGTTATCTATTTTTTGATTAAAAAAACGATTACTAACAGTTAGTTTAAGATTTTCTGAAAAATCGTAATATATTTTCGGCTGAATAGTCGTGTTGTGATATTTTTCAACATTTTTTAACCATGTACTTTTATCTAAATCATATCCATCAGTAGAATAAAAATTGGTAAATAAGTTGGCTGCAAATTTTTTCTTCTTCCAAAGTAAATTAGCGTTTGCATCATTGGTATTGAACGAAGCATATCGATAAGAAAGATTGCCTGAAAACATATCTTTCTTAGGTCTTTTTGTAATTACATTAATTACGCCACCCATAGCTTCTGAACCATATAAAGCAGATGAAGCTCCTTTTACAATCTCAATTCTCTCTATGTTTCCAACAGAAACCCGTGATAAATCTAAAACTCCAGAACTTCTTCCAACAAGCGGAACTCCATCAATAAGAATCATTGTATACGCCGCATCTAAGCCTTGCATCTGAACCCCTTCAAATCCGCTTTCGTCTGGAATCAAAATAATTCCCGTCTGTTCATTTAGAATTTCATTTAATCTTGTAACACCTGTTTTTGCAATTGCCTCAGATGTAATTACTATCATCGGCAGTGGCAATGACGAAAGTACCCTCTCAGTTCTTGTTCCTGTAACAACCTTAACTTCTGATAATTCATTTGTGGCAGTACTGTCTTTTTTCTCTTCCTGAGCAACAGAAATCTGACAAAAAAGAAACGCAGCAAAAAGAGTAATTTTAATTTTCATTATTTTTATTCAGTCTTAATAATGGCACAAATATATAAACTATTTTTATTTGTTCTAAATAAAATGTATATATTTGCGAAAATTAAAAACAAAACAATTTAAGTTATGATTTCAAAAAGTCTTTATTTTTCAGCCGTAATGGCTTTGGCGTGCAGTCTTGGCTTTAGTCAGGATAAAAAGCAACAAGACATTAAATCGATTAAATCGATGTGTGGTTGTTATGAAGTAAAATTCAATTTTACTGAAACTTTTCAATACCCAAAGGATTCTCTTACTTATAAGCCTTCAGAAACTAAACACGAATCTGCATTGGAATGGGTAGAGTTACTTGAAGACACTCCAAACAAAATCGTAATGCAACACTTATTGATTGTAAGTGACGACATGATTATCAAACACTGGAGACAAGACTGGCTTTATGAAAACACAGACTTATATTCATTTGACAAAGGCAACTCTTGGAAATATAAAAAATTAGACAAGAAAGCCGTTAAAGGTCAATGGACTCAAAAAGTATTTCAAGTAGACGATAGTCCAAGATATGAAGGATCTTCAACTTGGGTACATGTTGATGGAGAAAATTACTGGTCAAACGTTGCTGATGCTCCTCTGCCAAGAAGAGAACAAACAAAACGTAACGACTATAATGTATTAAAAAGAAGAAACATTCACGAAATCACTGCTACAGGTTGGAACCACGAACAAGACAACGCTAAACTCATTAGAGATGAAAGCGGAAAAGATGTTTTATTAGCAGAAGAAAAAGGAATGGATATTTATACTAAAGTTCCGGACATTAAATGTATTGCCGGTCAAAAATGGTGGAAAGAAAATAGTGCCCTTTGGAAAAATGTTCGTGACAAATGGCAAACTCTTTTTGACAGACACCAAGACCTAAACCTGGAAGCTAAAGTGGACAGAAAAGCACTTTATTCTCTTTTGTTTGATTTGAAACCAAATGCTACAAAAGATGAAACTGATGCAATCATCAACAAGTTTGTAAAATAAAAATATTTGAGTTAGTTGCAAAAAGCCGATAGTTCTGGAACTATCGGCTTTTTCTATTTAATGAACTTAAGACTTTGCAATCTCAAAATTTAACCCATTGTTATTCATCCTCACTAAAACCAGTTCTTCTACTTCCTTCATAAGAATAGAGTACTCCTGGCTCATTACTGAATTCTGCCTTAAAGGAAATCTTATCAACTTTATGACCTCCTTTGGAGACAGCAGCTTCTTTTTCAACTTTACCATTTGTAATAGTTACTGTTACAGAACCATATTCATTTGAAGTAGATGAAGCTGAAAATGAACCGTCTTTCTCAAAAGTAACTTTGATTTTGAATTTTTTAAACGAATTCTGATCGTCTAACCACAAAGTATTATTGTTGGCTGCCGTATTATAAGTAGAAAATAATTCGTGTTCTGAAACTTTTCCAGACGCATCAGATGCATCAATGAACCATTCACCTGCCAAATTTTTAGCCGATGTCCCTCCCGTAGTAGTTTCACCAACTTCGTCACAAGCTATAAATGAAGAAAGTATAAGTACTGTTGCAATTATGCTTGTTGTAAATTGTTTTATTTTTTTCATTTTAAAAATTTTAATTTGATCGTGTAAATTTTCTATCTGCTGTTCCAAAGGTTGATGAAGCAATAATAGACCATTGCCAATGGTTCGGGTCTGTTATAATTCCGTTGTTGCTTTCTGCAGAAATACCAGATGTAGAAGTTTTTTCCTGATATGGCGCATAAATTTGTTTATCATCTATATTATAGAATTCTAAAGTTATTTTATTATCATTAACATCAAATCCCGTAGCATTATCGCATTTGTACTTTCTATCACCCAGTTTTGTGACAATATTGTTGTTACCGCTTCTCACAAAAGTGCCGGATAAATCTATTGAACTGGGTTGTTCACTTAAAACAATTACGGTACGTGTTATATAAGCTGGAAATCCATCACTATTTATTGCAGCGTATTTAATTTTATATACAGCTGGTTTACTTGTATCAACTGTACCATCAATTTTAACATCTAATTTTTCTCCACTAGATTCAGCTTCAGCCCCTTGTTCTGTATATGTTTCGCCTTGCGCTAAAACAACGAGCGCATCACCATTCATGGACATATTTGCGTAATGCGTTATTTGCGATACGTGGTCTGTAGAATCTGTTTCACAAGAAGTAAACAATAGTCCGGAAACTATCATTCCTAGTATAAATATTTTTTTCATTTTTTACTTTTTTTAGTTAACATTCCACCATACCGGAGCAGTTATCGCCTGTAAAGCCGGTGCATTTGGATTTCTTGATTTTACGATACTAGGCAAAACAATCCTTTTTGGAAACTTCCCTCCTGTTACATTTTCTACAGATACTGCAAATTGTCCGGGAACATAAGATTCGCTAACTTGAGAAACATTAGATATTTTTGGGTATCCCGTTCTGTTTTGCTCCAGGAAAGATTCATATCCATTTCCGGGGAAACTTGCAATCCATTTTTGAGTAATAATTGCCTCAACTTGTGCATCAGTCCCTGTTGCGGGAAATTCGTATTTACCTCCGGCAGCAACAAATGTTTCTGCGTTTCCACCAAATCTTGTTATTGAAGCCTGAACACCCAGATCATATTTAGCTTTAGCTCCCGCTCCATCATAATATCTTGTAAGTGCTTCTGCTTGTAAAAAACTGCTCTCTTCCTTACTGATAAAAAATACAGGTGTTAGCGGACTTAATAATACTTGAGAAAGATTGGTTGCTTTATTTTCAAAATCACCTTGATTATTTGGACTTCCTGCTCCATAATATTTATTTAGACGAGGGTCAGCGTTGACTTGTAGGTAAGAGTACAATGTTTTGCTCGCTTTCAGGTTCAAAGTACTATTTAATTTTCTTCTGTCAGACTCATATAATGGATTACTTTGATCGGCTGCATCTACAAATTGAGTCAATGCGGCGTCAACATCTAAAAATTGGGCACCTGAATCGATTAATGCTTTTATTCCTGATTCTGCTAGTGCCGGGTCAGCTGCTGTTAATCTCATGTGTAATTTTAGCAATAAAGTATTACCAAATTTTGTCCAGTTAGCCATTTCACCTTTAAAAAGTAAATCATCAGCTGCAGGTGCAGTTCCTTTAGAGGAACTTAAATCTTTTGACAGCGCTAATTTTAAATCAGCAATCATCAGATTGTATGTTTCTTTGCCTGTATTGAATTTTGGCTGCAAAATATTTATATTATTTGCTTCAGCGTACGGAATAGCATCATATAAATCGGTCATTACCTGAGAGCCTTCTACTTCAAGAATTGTTGCCATTAAGTAATAATTCCAGTTTTCTTCTGCTAATGCCTGTGTTTTTACAACTCTGATATCATTCAAAGCATCGTACATAGCAGTCCATGCTGGTTGATAATCGTTTGTTCCAATAGTATAAGAATCAACATTTTTATATTGATTGGAAGTATTATTTTGTGTCCAAAATTGAGACCAAAATCCGCCAATTAAAGCGTAATAAGATCCTTGCGCACCTGCAAGACCCACTATACCTGCAGGAAGGATAGTACTATTTGCTTGTCCGGAAGGCAAAGTATCGGGATTTCTATTAATATCAAATGTTTCATCACATGAGACTAATAAGAATAGTACTGTAATTAATGTTGCTATTTTTTTCATTTTTCTATATAATTTTAGAATGATAATTTTAAAACTCCACCTAAAGATCTTTGCGAAGGGTTAGATCCAAATTCTCCAAAGTCTGAAAGTACACCAGTTCCATAAGTTCCTACTTCAGGATCTGTATATGGATTATCTCCCGGAGTCCACATGAATAAGTTTCTTCCATAAATACCAAGTGACATTTTGTTCAATCCGATATTTTTGGTAAAATCAGAAGAGAAGTTGTAACTCAAATTAATTTCTCTTAATCTTATGTAAGTTTTATCAATTACATGAGTTGGTTCGATGCCCGGATTATTTGAGGTATTGTAAAAGGTAGATACTTTATCCCAAGCGATTGCCGTTGTGTTTTCCGTATAAGTAACATCTTTTGTTACGGCATCTACATGTTCATTAACAGAATTAGGAACAATAAATGGATTTCTGTCGTTATAAGTAGTTTCAATACCATTTCCTGTGAAATGAGATAGTCTTTTAGTATAGGAATAAAATTCGCCCCCTTGTTTCCAGTCTAATGAGAACCCTAGATTAAAGTTTTTGTATTTGAAAGTATTTTGAAGTCCCATTACAAAATCACGTTGTGAATTTCCAATTTTTTGAAGATCACCACTTACTTCATACAATCCTGTATCTGCGTTTACTACATATTGTCCTGCAGCATTAATTTTTGGAACTTGCGAATAAAACGTCCCTATTGGCTCTCCTTTAGCAGCCGAATAAGTAATTCCATAGGCCGTTGCTAAATCAATTCGGTCAAAACCATCAGCTAGTTTAGTAACTTCATTAAGGTTTTTAGTAAAAGTGTAAGTCACGCTCCATGAGAAATCTGTATTTTTGATTGGACTTCCAGTAATAGAAAGCTCAATACCTTTATTTACAAGATCTCCGGCATTAATCGCTTTAGTTGTAAATCCGGTTGAGGGATCCAAAGGCAAGTTCACAATCAAATCAGAAGTTGTTTTATGATATAAGGCAATATCGTAACTGATTCTGTTTTTGAAAAATGATCCTTCTGCTCCAATTTCATATTCAATTGTAGTTTCTGGTTTTAATTCCGAATTACCAAGTTTTCCTGCGGCTTCATAGTAACTAATACCTCCAAGCGGAGATAAAATTTGTCCAAAATTGGCAGAAGCAACTCCTGAAACATATGAGTTTTCAGTTGAGTAAGGACTAGTATCATTTGCGATTTTAGAAGCTGAACCTCTTAATTTTAGAAAAGTATCCCCATTATCAATTACAATAGCACCTAAAGATAAAGCTGGGTAAAAATAGGCATTGTTACCAATCGGTAAAGTAGATGTAACATCTTCCCTGCCTGTTAAAGTAGCAAAATATTTATTTTTGAAAGCAAATTCTGCAGATGCATAAACTGCCCCGGTTTTTCTTAAAGTGTTAGTTTGCGAAATTTTTGCTCTAAATGGAGTATTTGAAAGTTCATAGTAATTAGCAACTCCAAGATTTGTTATTGAATTCGT
>Ga0247732_10001326_pt1 | contig 10166 bp, 9 predicted proteins | sample UWRJL163409C2_FD_180940 | JGI IMG/M metagenome (GOLD analysis project Ga0247732, IMG submission 180940) | Plant litter microbial communities from Arlington Agricultural Research Station in Wisconsin, United States - UWRJ-L163-409C-2 | ecosystem: Environmental > Terrestrial > Plant litter >...
CGGGATCAGGTGGCGCCCTCCCATCACCCCGACCGTGCTGCGGTAGGTGAACCCGTTGACCGTCACGGTCACGGCGGGGCGTCTGCCGCCGCCGAGCTCCTCGATCAGCTCGGGAGGCACCTCGATCCCCGTGTTGTTCCCGCTCTGGAAGAGTGCCGTCTCGAACTTCATGGGAGAAGTGTGGCAGCCCGCGGATACCGCGTGGAACCGCCGCGCGCAACCCCGCGATTCGACGCCCGACCTGGCCATAGCTTCAAACCTGGGAGAACGCCCAATCCGATCTCCCACCCGATACGAATCATTCTCAGATGCGGCGCCGGTCGCATCCTGAACAAGGAGGTCCCTCATGGGCTCGTCACCGAACCGCATCGTCGCCACCATCTTCGGCGCCGTCTACCTGCTCGTCGGTCTGCTCGGCTTCGCCGTGACCGGCGGCGTGGGTTTCATCGCCACCGAAGGAGGCCTCCTCCTCGGCATCTTCGAGGTGAACCCGCTGCACAACATCGCCCACCTCCTCATCGGTGCGGCGCTCCTGATCGCCGGTCTCGCCAACGTTCGCGCCGCGAAGGGCGTCAACACGACCGTGGGCGCCGTCTACCTGCTCCTGGGTGTCGTCGGCTTCTTCCTCGTCGGAACCGCCGCGAACATCCTCGCGCTGAACGTGGCCGACCACTTCCTCCACCTCGCCAGCGCGGTCGTTCTGCTCGGTGTCGGCCTCGCTGCCGACAAGAACGTCCCCCGCACCGCCGCGATCTGATCGAAGGACCCGCGAACGTGACTGTTCACGCGAACGCCCCCACGGTCGTGACGGCTCATCGAGCCCGTCCGGCCGTGGGGTCGTCCGGCTTCACCGGATCGTGGCCCTCGGTCGCGGCCTGGGGCGCCGGACTCATCCAAGCCGCGCTCGGCGCCGGCGCGATCGTCGGAGCCAGCTCCACGTTCACCGACCGGGCCGTCGGCGTGGTGCTGGTCAGCCTCGGCGTGCTCTCCCTCTTCTGGGGAGGGGCCAACCTCGTCGCCTCCCGCCTCGTCGCTCCCCCACTCGCACTCGCCGGGGCCGTCGCGGGTGTGCTGGCGATGTTCGGACTGCTCGCCGTCGCCCCCTCCCACACGGGCGTCTACGCGATCGCCGCGGGCACCTTCCTCCTGCTGATCGTGGGCGGCGCCTGCGCCGTGGTGGTCCGTCGGGGCACCGAAAAGCCCCGCGACGTCGGAACGCTCCGCGGACTCCTCGGCATGCTGGTGGCCGCGGCGATCATCGCCGTGATCGTCACCCCCGCGCTCGGCGCGGCGCAGGACGCCGTGCTCCTCACCGACGACGGCACAGTGCCCGTCGTGACGCACGACGGGCACTGATACTCGGCACTCTCGGGATCAGCCGATCGCGCGGATGCGCCATCGGGCACCCGGATGCTGCACGCCGGGCTCCAAGACGATGAGCCCGGCGTCGAACGGGTAAGCCATGTCGTTGAACGCGTCGGGCGCGCAGGTCATGGGCTCCACCGCGAGTCCGATGCGGTAGCCGGGAGTCGCGGGGTCGCCATCGACATCGGCCGTGTGGATCTGCACCCAGGGGCACGCGGCGTCCCAGTCCATCGCGACGCCGGTTCCCGCAGCATCCGTCACCGTCACGGTCGCGAGACCGTCGTCGTCACGGTCGAGCGCGGTGAAGGCGTGGTCGATCTCGACCGCACCCAGCGGGCGGGCGACACGGAAGTCGAACCGGTCGGCATCGACGCCCACGGGGGAAAGCACGGTGGGCGAGAGGCGGTCGGGCGTGACCTCGAGCACCTGCGCCGCCGGAAGCGTGAGGGTCCACCCATCGACGAGACCCTCGCCCGCGACGAGGTAGGGGTGCGGACCGGTTCCCCACGGGGCGGACGTCGCCGAGTCGTTGCGTGCCGTCACCGACTGGGTGAGCCCCTCCGAGGAGAGGGCGAAGGTGGTCTCGACCTCGACGCGCCACGGGTAGCCGACCTGCGGTTCGACGGTGGCGGCGAGGGTCACGTGGCTCGGCCCCTTGTCGGTGACGCTGAAGTCGCTCCATCCGAGCAGACCGTGCAGGGCGTGGCCGCGGTTCGGCTCGCTCAGCGCGACCTGGTGCTCCTCGCCGCCGAACGTGTATCGCCCGTCGACGATGCGATTCGGCCAGGGGGCGAGCGTCGCCCCGCGGAAGCCGGGGCGGAGCTCGTCGGCGTCGAACGGTACGACGAGGTCGCGACCGCGGTAGGTCAGCGAGCGGAGGGAGGCACCGACGCTCGCGACGATCGCGTCGTACTCGCCGGCCCGCAGGACGTGCTGCTCGCCCGAGACGGGAACGCGTGCCACGTCAGAGTCCCTGGGCGAGGCGGTAGTAGGCCTGGTTCCAGCGCAGTTCGCGGTGGAAGTCGCGGACGGTGGTGTTCTCGTCGATGACGACGAGCTCGGTCTTCGCGATCTCCGCGAAGTCACGGAACACCTCGATACCCACCGCCGTGGTCATCACGGTGTGATGCGCGGCACCCGCGGCCAACCAGCACGCCGCGCTGGTAGCGAAATCGGGCTGCGGCTTCCACACCGCCCGCCCCACGGGAAGGTTCGGGAGATCGGGGGCATCGACGTTCTCCACCACGTTCGCGACCAGGCGGAACCGGTCGCGCATGTCACTCATCGCCACAACCAGCGCAGGTCCCGGGTCGGCGGTGAAGACCAGGCGCACCGGGTCATCCTTCCCCCCGATACCCAGGGCATGCACCTCCAGGCGCGGCTTCGACGTCGTCAGCGACGGGGAGACCTCCAGCATGTGGGCGCCGAGGATGCGCTCCGCACCGGGGACGAGGTCGTACGTGTAGTCCTCCATCAGCGACGCGCCGCCGGGAAGGCCCGCACCCATCACGTTCGCGACGCGGACGAGGATCGCGGTCTTCCAGTCGCCCTCGGCACCGAAACCGTAGCCCTCGGCCATCAACCGCTGCACCGCCAGCCCTGGCAGCTGCTTCAACGCACCGAGGTCTTCGAAACTCGTGGTGAACGCACCGAACCCGCCCTCCTCCAAGAAGGAACGCAAGCCGATCTCGATCGCCGCACCATCACGGAGTGACTGGTGGCGCTCGGCGCCGGGCAGCAGCTCATCGGCTACGTCATAGGTGGCGATGTACTCGGCCACGAGCGCGTCGACGTCCGCGTCGGACGCTGCGGCCACAGCATCCGCCAGCTCGTTCACGCCCCACGTGTTGACCTGCACACCGAAGCGCAGCTCGGCCTCGGTCTTATCGCCTTCGGTGACCGCGACGAACCGCATGTTGTCACCGAACCGGGCGAGCTTGAGCGTCCGCGACGCCGCCCACCCCGCCGCCGCACGCTGCCAATCCTCGACCTGCTGACGCACCACCGGGTTGCTGACGTGACCCACCACGGTCTTGCGGGCGACACCCAAACGCGTCTGGATGTACCCGAACTCCCGGTCGCCATGCGCCGCCTGATTCAGATTCATGAAGTCGAAGTCGATGTCCGCCCACGGCAACTCGACATTCGCCTGCGTGTGCAGATGAAGGAGCGGCTTCTGCAACGCATCCAACCCCGCGATCCACATCTTCGCCGGGCTGAACGTATGCATCCACGCGATCACACCGATCACGTCATCACGACCATTGACCTCCAGCGCGAGGCGGCGGATGCTGTCGGAGTCCTTCAACACCGGCTTCCACACCACCCGAACCGGCAACCCGCCCAGCCCATCCGCCACGGCCTGAGACTGCTCCGCGACCTGACGCAGGGTCTCCTCCCCGTAGAGATTCTGGCTACCGGTGACGAACCACACCTCGTAGTTCTCGAGCGACGTGGACAAAGGCGTACGGGACATGACGGGACTCTTTCGTCTTCGGAGGAGGTGCGGCTGCCACAAACAGTGTGCGCGCTAACACTACAAACTGCGAGCCTGTTTCGCAGCACTCTCGCCGGCCGGATCGACGCCCGCGAAGCACGCGTCCTCGCTGATCGCGACCTGGACCGTCGGTCTCAGCCTCGGCTCCCAGCGACCGACGGCGACGCCGAGGACGTGCGGACGACCAGGTCCGGCTCGATGGTCTCGTGACGGACGGAACTGTCGCTCTCGATCGCGGCGACGATGCGCTGCAGGGCCAGATCGCCCAGAGCCGCGAAATCCTGGCGAACGGTCGTCAAAGGGGGCAGGAAGTGACGCGTGTCGGGAAGGTCGTCGAAGCCCACGATGCTGATGTCGCGCGGGACATGTATTCCGCGCTCGCTGAGCCCGTGAATCAGCCCGAGTGCCATCTGGTCATTGGACGCGAAGACCGCCGTCGTGCTGCCGGGATCGAATCCGCGACCGAACTCGTAACCGAAGTTCGACGTCCAGTCTCCGCTCACCGTCACACCGGCCGGGATACCGTGCTCTCTCAGCGCCTGGCGCCAACCTTCCGCACGCTCACGGGAGTCGAACCAGTCGAGCGGCCCCGCGAGGTGCGCGATCGAGGTGTGCCCGAGCTCGATGAGATGGGTGACCGCTTTCACCGCCCCGGCCCGCTGATCGACCCCGATCGTGTGCCACTGCTCGTCTCGTTCCGACTTGATGACGACGGTCGGCAAGCCCGTCGCCTGTCGTCGGAGCAAGTCGAGAGATGACGCACGGGGCGCGATGACGCATAACGCTTCGACACCCTGAGTCGCGAGTTCCGCCGCGCCGGAATCGATCTGCGACCCACCGTCATCGGCGATCGAGAACGTGCTGATCGCGTATCCCGCCGCGCGAGCGGCACTCTCGAGCGCTTGCAGGGTGCTGTTCGGCCCGTACTGATCCGGGGCGTCGACCAACACGCCGATCCGATGCGCACGGCGTGTAGCGAGCGCCCGAGCGATCGAGCTGGGGGTGTAGTTCATCTCCTCGATGACCTGCAGCACCCGCGCGCGCGTCGCCTCGCGAATGTTCGCATGACCGTTCACGACCCGCGAGACCGTCATGTGCGACACTCCGGCCTCGCGCGCGACGTCGTAGATGCTGGGACGCTGACGGTGGATCATCCGTCGCCGTCTCGGCGCTCGGCGCTCCGCAGGGCAGACCTCGTCAACGGTGCTGATTCCCCGGCATGAGCGCGCGCACCGGCTGAGGCCATCCCCTCCTCGCGGGCCGCCGTGATCGCCTCCGCGAACTTGCGTCGGGAACGCCGCCGCCCCCAGAGAAGGGCGAGCAGAACGAGCGCGAGACCGAGGATCAGCAGCAGCTGCGGAATCGGGACGGCCCAGATCGTCGCATCGGCTGCGAGGGGGGCCATATCGATGCGCGCGCCCCCGAAGTCGGTCGCCGAGGGAGTCAGCGAGATCGATGCGGGCACGAAAAGCGTCGGCCAGACCTCGCCCACCGTGACGGTGAAGCTGCGACTGTCCCCGGGAAGGAGCAGCTGTTGCGGTTCATCCGGCGCCGGGAACGCTGCGGATCCCGTCCCGGCGCTGACGCGACCGACAACGGACACGCTCGCGTTCCCGGTATTGCGAACGTCGAAGGTGACCGTCGCGACACCGGGCCGCACGGGATTCCACGACATCTGGTAGCCGGTGCTGATCGCCGCGATCTCTACGGAGGGTGTGATCTCACCCGTCACCCGCGTGAGCACTCGGAACCCGACCCGGCTCTCGACACCGACCTGAGCCCCGCCGTCGTCCGTGCCCGAGGAGAGGACGGATGCGGCGATACCGGCCGCGTGATCGCCGGGTATCGCGTCGGCAGGCACGGTCGTCGTGAAGGGCACGACCACCGTGGCACCGGCTTCTACTGTCACCGTCTCCGGCATCGCGATCCACGTGCCGGCGTCTACCGATTCTTCGTCAGTAGCCAGCATGTTGAACCGCCCGGCATCGGTGTAGTAGCCGTCCGCCGCGGAGAGTCGGAATGTCACCTCCGACTGGCTCAGATTGCGCACCGCGAAGAAGTCCTGGCTCGAAGACCCTGCATCGACCTCCTGCTCGATCACGCTTCGGTCGTCGGGGCCGTTCACGCTCGCGGGGGTCACCGACCACGTGATGTCGGCCGCCGCGTCCGCTGTGGCGACCGCCGGCACCGCCACGAGCACCGCCGCCAGCGCGGCACTGGCCCACGAACCGACCCGCCCCCACCTGAAGATGCGCCTTCGCATGCTTCTCCCACCCTGTCTCAGGTCGCGCTCCGTAGCCGAGGGCAGGAGCCTGGTCGACTCCCTCAGGAGAGTCCTCGTGCGGTGAGCAACTTTACCGGTCGGCGCCGATCGCCCCCGGAGCACCCGGACGACTCTTTCGGTGAAGATCAGAGGGAGGCGACGGCGGCCCGCTCGACGACGAGCCCGGCGGCGTAGCGGTCGAGGTACGACGCGAAGCCCGCGACGTCGGCGGGATCCGGCTCGGCGGTCTCGAACGCGGCCGAGGCGAACACGCGGTCGGTCAGATAGTCGTCGAGCGCGATCTCGGGAGCGGTCGCAGCGTAGGCGGCGAGCACCGCGATGCCCCACGCTCCTCCTTCGGACGCCGTCTCGGCCACCGAGACCGGGGCGGCGAGCGCACCGGCGAGGAAGCGCTGGGCGACTCCGGCCGTGCGGAACATGCCCCCGTGGGCGAACATGCGATCGAGCGCCACGCCCTCGCCGTCGAGCACGCGCATGCCGAGGGCGAGAGTGCCGAAGACGCCGTAGAGCTGGGCCCGCATGAAGTTCGCGAGGTTCAGCGCGCTGTCGGGAGTGCGGACGAACAGCGGCCGGCCCTCGTCGAGACCCGCGATCGGCTCACCGGCGAGGTGATTGTAGGCGAGGAGTCCGCCCGCATCGGCGGCTCCGACGAGCGCCTCGCGGAAGAGGGCGTCGAAGGCCGCATCGGCCCCGATGGGCGTGCCCGCGGCCTCCGAGAAGCGCGTGAAGAGCCCCACCCACGCGGCGAGCTCGCTCGCGCCGTTGTTGCAGTGCACCATCGCGACCGGGTCGCCCGCGGGGGTGGTGACGAGGTCGATCTCGTGATGCAGGCTCTCGAGCGGTCGCTCGAGCACGACCATCGCGAAGATGCTCGTGCCGGCGCTCACGTTTCCGGTGCGCGGCGCGACCGAGTTGGTCGCGACCATGCCCGTGCCCGCGTCGCCCTCGGGCGGGCAGAGGAGCGCACCCGGGCGGAGCACTCCGGTCGGGTCGAGCAGCGCTGCGCCCTCGGCGGTCAGCTCACCGGCCGGCGCCCCCGCGGGGAGCACCTCGGGGAGGAGCGCTGCGAGGTCGAGCCCCCGGTCGCCCACCAGATCGCCGAACTGGCGCAGCATCCGCGCGTCGTAGGTCTTCGTCGTGGCGTCGATCGGGAACATGCCCGAGGCATCGCCGACACCCAGCACTCGGCGGCCGGTGAGACGCCAGTGCACGTAGCCGGCGAGGGTCGTGACGAACCTCGCATCGGCGACGTGGGGCTCGTCGTCGAGGACCGCCTGGTAGAGGTGCGCGATCGACCACCTGAGCGGGATGTTCGTGCCGAACAGTTCGGTCAGCTCGGCCGCGGCGGGGCCGGTCGACGTGTTGCGCCACGTGCGGAACGGGACGAGCAGCTCGCCCCCGCCGTCGAAGGCGAGGTAGCCGTGCATCATCGCCGAGACGCCGATCGCGCCGACCGCGCCGAGGGGGATGCCGTAGCGCCGGTCGACGTCGGCGAGGAGAGCGGCGTACGCGGACTGCAGACCCGACCAGACGTCGTCGAGCGAGTAGGTCCACGTGCGGTTCTCGAAGCGGTTCTCCCAGTCCGAGCTGCCGACCGCCAGCACGGTGGTCGGGTCGTCGGGGTCGATGAGGCACGCCTTGATACGGGTCGAGCCGAGCTCGATCCCGAGCACGGCGCGGCCGTCGGCGATCGCGGCGGTCACCGGCGGGCGTCCGAGTTCTGGCCGTACACGTTCTGATAGCGGTTGTAGAGGGCGTCGATCCGGTCCTGCGGGATGGGGATGAGCGGCCCGGCCTCGCGCGCGATGTGCACCGACCGCGCGGCGTCCTCGCACATCACGGCGGCCTTCACCGCATCCTTGGCCGAGACGCCGATCGTGAACGGCCCGTGGTTCTGCATGAGCACGGCGCGACTGCGGTGACCGCGCAGGGTCTCGACGATGCCGCGGCCGATGGAGTCGTCGCCGATGACCGCGAACGGGCCGATCGGGATGGGGCCGCCGAACTCGTCGGCCATGCCCGTGATCACGCAGGGGATCTCCTCGCCTCGCGCGGCCCAGGCCACGGCGTAGGTCGAGTGGGTGTGCACGACGCCCCCGACGTCGGGCATGTTGCGGTAGACGTAGGCGTGGGCGGCGGTGTCGCTCGAGGGGCTCCGCTCGCTCCCCGGGGTGCCGGGGATGACGTTGCCGTCCAGGTCGCAGAGGATCATGTTCTCGGGAGCCAGGTCGTCGTACGACACACCGGACGGCTTGATCACGAAGAGATCGGCACCCGGCACGCGTCCGGAGACGTTGCCACCGGTCCAGACGACCAGGCCGTAACGGACGAGCTCGCCGTGCAGGCGGGCCACATCGGCTCGCACCGCCTCGACCGCGTCCTGGATCTCGGGGGTGAGGGCGGTACTGCTCACGGAAGCTCCATCGTCGTCGTGCGCGGCCCTGTCGGCCGCATCCCAATGTTACCGCTACCACCCTCACCCCGCCAGCCTCTTCTCGCACTCCCCCGGAGACGGGGATGCTGCGCGGGTCGTTCGACGGCGTGAGAACCCGACCCCTGCCCGCCACGGCGATGGCACGCTGGGAGGATGACCGCATCCGGCCCGTCCGCGCGCACGACACATCTGCGCTCGCGGATGCTGACGGCCCTCGCCGGCGACCCGAACGGCACTCCGCCGTGGGTGCTCGCGATCGAAGAGGGCGACGACGCGGGATACTTCCCCGAAGACGGCGCGACGTGGGTCGTGCACGGCGGGATGGGAACGCTCGTGGCGGGTATCCGCGCGCTGCTCGTGCAGGCACTGCACCCGGGAGCTCTCGCGGGCGTGCACGACTGGTCCCGGTACCGAGAAGACCCCATCGGACGCTTGAGCGGTACCGTGCGCTGGGTCATCTGCGTCACCTACGGCTCGCGCACCCAGGCGAAGGCCGAGACCGCGCGGGTCGGACGCCTGCATACCCGGGTGAAGGGCGACTACACCGCCGGCGACGGAGAGGTCCGCGGGTATACCGCCGATGCCTCCGACCTCGTCACCTGGGTGCACCTCGCGTTCGCCGACGCCTTCCTGCGCAGCCACGAGATGTGGGGCGCCCCGATTCCCGGGGGCGCCGACGCCTACGTCGCCGAATGGGCCGCCGCCGGAAGACTCATGCGCGTACCGGAGCCCCCGACCAGCGAGGCGCAGCTGCGAGCCGCGCTCGAGGGCTTCCGCTCCCGCGGCGAGCTGCGTCGCGACGAGCGGGTCGACGAGGTGGTGCGCTTCCTGCGGAAGCCTCCGTTCACCGGAGTGATGGGGCTGGCCTACCGCGTGCTCTTCGAAGCGGCTGTGGCGTCGCTGCCGCGCGAGTGGCGCAAGATGCTGGGCCTGCGACGCTCGCCCCTGCCGATGGTGACGCTCACGCGCATCGTTCTCGCGGTCTCGGCGCGGGCCCTGGGATCCGGCCCCCGCGCGCAGGACTTCGCGCGCCGCCGGTTGCGCCGGTTGGAGCGGGAGACCCGCGACGCCTGACACGACGACGGCGCCGCCCCCGGAGGGGCGACGCCGTCGGATGCCGCAGGTGTCAGCGGAGCAGGCCGCCGAGGCCGAGCGAACCGGTCACGTCGTCGACCGTCGCACCGATGCCGCCGGTCACACCGTCGACCACGTCGGTGACGTCGTTCGAGATGTCGGTGTTCAGGTCGCCGGTCGAGGTGTCGGCGCTGTTGCCGTTGCCCACGGGAGCGTCGACGCTCGTGTCGTTACCCGATCCGATGGGCGCTTCGATGGGGGCCTCGATCGGAGCCGAGACGTCGTTGCCCGAGCCGACCGGCGCGGAGACGTCGTTGCCCGAGGCGATCGGTGCCTGGTTGCCCGAGAGCACGTCTCCGACGAGCGGGCCCTCGACGATGCTGATGTCACCGACGCTGGTGTCGGGCGAGACGCCGGTCACGGGCGAGACCTCGTTGTTGTTGAGCGAGATGACCTCGCTGACCCATGCCTGGAAGTCGCCGAGCGACGAGGTGAGGTCGGTCGAGGTGGAC
>Ga0247732_10001327_pt1 | contig 10165 bp, 17 predicted proteins | sample UWRJL163409C2_FD_180940 | JGI IMG/M metagenome (GOLD analysis project Ga0247732, IMG submission 180940) | Plant litter microbial communities from Arlington Agricultural Research Station in Wisconsin, United States - UWRJ-L163-409C-2 | ecosystem: Environmental > Terrestrial > Plant litter >...
TACCCAGAGCGGGCGGCGCTGATGTCCGCCAGCAGATCCACCTTATCGCTCACGGCTTGACCTCAGACTTGGGTCGACTGGCGCCGAGGTGAACTCGGGCATCCCAGGCGTTCCAGCCTTCGAGAACCAGGTTGTACCCCTTGACCGCTACGGACCAAGGCCAGCCGTAGTCCTGGATGGCCTGGGCGCACTCTAGGGCTTGGAAGACGAGCCGAGTCTCAGCGTCGTCATCCTTTTCTCCCTCAACCTGGACGCTGAACTCTTCGGGGATGTCGCTCGCCGAGAAGGTTCCTTCCCCACCCTCGAACGAAGCAACCTCCTGGAAGAGCTCCAACGAGAGCGCTGCGACGACATGCCCCACGATACAGGACGGAGCGGCCACCGAAGAGTCGGGGTCCGCGTAGAAGCAGGTGCTTCCGGCGAGAGGATAGACGTAGTCCTCGCCCTTCTCGGCGACGACAGAGTTGAGCGCCTCGGTTACGGCGTCTCGGGTAAAGATCTTGGTCACAGCATGTCTCCGATTTCCTTGAGTTTGGTGCCCAGGTGGGCGCGCTCGATGCTTTCTTCTGGTGTCAGTGAGTGCCCTGGGAAGAGGATCCTCAGCGTTCTGGTCGGCACATCCAGCGTGCGTGCTGTCTCTGCGTACCCAGCTCGACCCTCCAGTAGTTCCAGCGCGGTAGCGAGTTCCTCTTCGGTCAGCTTGCGCGGAGCGCGGCGCTTGATGCGCACGCCTTGCGTGTAGCGAACCGCCGTGTCTCGATGCACGCCAAGCTCTGATGCGATGATGTCGAAGTCCCAGTTGTTCAGGTACATCTCGATCGCGCGAGCCTTGCGCGCCTTGCCCACGGCAACCTGTCGGTCGCGACCGTTGTTCGGTGCTCCGGGCTTTGCTCCACGTTTCAAGTCTAGTGCCCTTTCTTGATCTTGTCAATCAGGAATGAGGTGTAGATGCAGAATGGCAGGAGGAGCACGATCAGAGCCGCCTCAAGCATCGCTGCCCTTGGGTTCGATCATGCGCCAGATGGCATCGCTGATGTCCCGGCCGTCAAGCAGGGAGAAGACGAGGCCGCGGATCTCGGGCTCGACGTTGGCCTGAATGTAGAGAGCCTGGTCCTTACGCACCTCGGGGACGCGGGCGAAGAACATGCCGTACTTGCAAACCTCGGCGTACTCGCGAACTTCGGTGAACTCATCTCGCAGCCGATCGGCGATGCCGTCAGCCCATGCGTGCCACTCGTCTGGCAGTGCCTGAACGAACGGACCGTAGGTGCCCGCTCGAAGCTGGCGCCAGACTTCCTTCTCGGACAGGTTGGTGACGACTCGGTGGAGTTCCACGTAGTCGGCCTGCTTGATCTTCACAGCCTCGTAGGCGGTCTTCCAGACGACCCAGCCCTCGGCGTCCGTGCGACTGAGGTCCGCCAGCAGATCACGCATGGTGCGTGTGTCATTGGGCATCTCGCACGAGAAGTAGCCGTTGTCGATGTTCATGAACCCAAGGGGGGCCAGGAAGTTCTTTTCGTAGCGCAGAACGATCCGGTTGTCGGGACCACAGATTTCGAACAGTGGCGTCGCGCCATCGTGGATGGCTCCGATGTAGTAGCTGCGATCCACGGGCTCCATCTCGTTGAGGAGCTTGGTTCCGAGTATGGCCTGCTCAGATGCGAATGAGCCTCGCGTTGCGAGGGCAAACTCCCCATCCGGGCGCTGGTACATGATGCCCAAGCTGCCGTCGTACTTGTTGTCCCACGCATAGACGACCTGGTCGTCCAGGATGCGCGGCGCTTCCTTCTCATCGAAGTTGAAGAACTTCGGGAACGGGCGAGCCAGCACCTCTTCGGTCTCGGAGTTGTAGATCAGGCCGCGGGTCATGCGAGTGACATCGTTCCAGTGGTGGTTGTACGCGCACTGGTCGGAGTAGTTGGCGATCTTGAGTTCGGGGAACTCGGGGTGGGTCTGGATGCGGACGTTGCCAGCCAGAACCTCGCGGCCCAGCTGCTCGCCGTCGATGATGTCCCAAATGTTGGTCATGAGAGCAGGTACTCCGCGTCCTCTCGGGCCTCTTCGGCGCTGTCGAAGAGCTTGCTCGACTCAACACCTTTGGACGTGACCCAGTCGAACTTATCCGCCTCGCCACCATCCATTTCATGGCGGGTGATTGTGACGGTTGTCTTGATCTCGAACTTGTCGACTACGGCGCTTCGTTCAGCCATCAGATATCACCATCCGCGGGTCCGATGGACTGCACGAGGGTCGAGAGTAGGATCGCTCCGACGTTTTCGTCCAGGTCCCAGTAGACCTTGCGGTCGTTGACTTCTACGATGAGTCTCATGAAAAGTGCTCCTGATTTGGGAAAATTTTGCAATACGGATTTTTGGTCGTCAGCGATTTTCATCGCCAGTGTCGGCGACTAGGTGACCAATGCCGCCGTGACCTGGTCTCTGAATGCAAGACCAGCCAGGCTTGGGGCTCCAGCCGCAGAACTCAGAATCCATTGTCGTACAGAAGTACCCAGTTCTCCGGGTCGTTCGGGTGGTGAGCAACGGACTGGTCGAAATTGACCCAGCCCGCGCGGAGCTTGACCAGGGTGATGTTGGTGAACTTCGACCGGATGACCGATCCGAGTGCTTCGGGAAACTTGTCCATTGCTCCTCCTAGAAGCTGTTGATGAGCTGAGCCATCTCTTCGTTGTCGAGCACGCGATAGACGCGGTCACCCCTTGCGATGGGGCGCTGCCACGGCATCTTCGGCGCAATGTCGTCGGGTGCGTCGTACTCGATGGCGAGCTTCGTGCTCGGGTCCTCGTAGGTGTACTCCGAGTAGTGATACCCGGGGTCGTTCTCCATGACGATCTGGACGGTCTCCAGGTCGACGTCCTCGGGCGCGTCGATGAAGTCGAGGACCTTGCGGCGGTAGCGTGCTTCCCAGTCTTCCATGATGCTCCTAGAAGTTGTAGTTGTCGGTGTCGCCAACGGCGAACGTGGTAAGGCCGATCGCGCGCCACATGCGGAGCACGCGGCCTCGATCATCGAACACACCCAGGACGTTGTACCTGCCTGCGATGTGCTTGTGGTATAGCTCGTGCTTCACGATGGCGTCGTTGCGTGTGTCGCCCTCGGGGCGCATGAAGAAGCCATCCCACTCCAGCAGGGCTTTCTTAGTCAGCCACTCTTCGGTAACAGCGCGGAATGCTTCGTCTCGCCCGGAGACGAGAAGCATGTCGAAGCCACCGTTGCGAATCGTGTCCACGGCGTTGATGACATCTTCGTGTGTTGCGTCGAGGTGGTAGAGGCTCGTGTCGTAGGGCGAACGGATGCCATCGTGATTGGCGATGGTGCCGTCGATGTCCACAATGAATGCCGGTCGACCCTTCTGAACGGCCGGGGTCCACTGAGTGGAGACTTCCACCTCGGGAGGTGGCGGCAGGGTACCATCGGCCTTGATCTGGTAGCGCGAAGCCATCGCGCGGATGACCGCCTCGCCGACGTGTCGCTGGCCCTGCAAGCCTCGCTCAAGGTCGCGGGCCACCAGGTTGTTGATGTACTCGTGGAAGCTCTTGATCTCGACCGGCACGCCGTAGTTGTACCAGCGCTTGACGTAGCGGGAGGCGAGGTGCGTGGCGTCAACCACCACATCCTTGCCAGCGTCGAGACCAGCCTTGACCATGGCCTCTTCGACCTTGGTGACCATCTGCTCGTCAACGCCTTCGCCCCAGTACTTGCCGTAGAGCTGGAACCGGATGTCGTCACGGTTAACTCGGAGTCGAGTTGAGGGATCGGCAGCAACCCAGGCGATGGCCCAGGTCGACTTGCCGGATGCGGGCAGTCCCCGCAAGATGATGAGCTTGCTCACGCGTTACCTCCGCGGTAGTCTTCTTCGTTGATTTCGAGGATCTCCAGGGCGTGCGCCTCGACTTCCCACCATGTTCTGGGTTGGTCGATGTTGGCGTGTCCGAACTTGTCGGCGTGGTGCTCCAAGCCCTGCTGGATAGCGTCAGCGATCAGCGTGATGTCGACGTACTGACCCATCTCAACCAGGCGATCGTGGATCAGCGTCGAGTGGTATGCGTGGTGGAAGTACTCAACCATTGAACGCTCCTGGCGTTGGGGTGGATGCTGCGGGAAAGAGCTTGAGGGTCCGGCCGTCATCTTGCAGATGCAGCTCGACTCCATTGGGAAAGAGGTCGTATCGCTCGAAAGCCATGCCGTGAGGTCCAACGACCGTCAAACGGGTGACATCTTCGAACTCGAAAACCTTGGTCACGTCAGCTCCTCTTCCAGCTTTCCAGGAGAATTTCTCTCAGGGCATAGTCTGCCAGGTCCCACGGCTCGTTGTCAACGTTCATGAGAGACCTTTCATATACAGAAAAGCGCCCCACCACATGTCTCCACGGGTAGGGCGCTTCCTGTTGTCTAGTCGGCGTTCTGTTCCTGCTTGCGCCGAATGATGGTTGCTGTGATGAGCGCAAGCGCTCCGAGGCCGAACAGTCCGGCAGTCCAGACCAGAGCGGCCGGAACCGTCGTGGCGCTGGTTGAGCCAGTCTCGGCGAGTTCAGTCGTGCTGATACGCGCCGCGGCCTGTTCCTGCTCCGGCTCGGGAGTAGCGACCTCGGGAGTCGGAACAACGACCTCGGGGGTCGGCGTCGGCTCAGGCGTGATCACCGGGGGCACCTCGGGAGTCGGCGGGACTTCCTCAGTGGGCGGGACAACGACCGTGCAGTCCTTGGCGGGCACGGTGCTCACCACGTAGTCGTGCGGCTCCAGGGGAGCGTCGTCTGCGGGCGAATTGATGACCGTCAGGCCGAGCCAGTATGCCTCGTCGGCAGCGTCGCGAATCCAGTACTTGTCGAACTGGATGCGGTACTCGACGCACTCGGTGGGAGACACGAAGCCGCAGTCACGACTCAGAATGGTCTGACCCGGCCAGTTCTCGGGCGCCGGTGCGTTGATAAGCCAGAATGCACACACCTCATAAGGGGTGAACACTGGCGGTTCAACGACGACAGGCGGCTCTTCCTCAACGGGCGGCTCGGCGGGAGGTGCGCAGACCGGAGCCTGGTTGCCCTCGCCGAAGTGCTCGTTGTAGAGCGAGACCTGGACCCAGGTAATACACTCACCCGGGGCGAGGCTGATCGGGAAGAATGACTGCCCGATGAATGCGCCGCCCGGCTGGTTGTTGTTCGGGTCGAAGTGGACCCCGCCAGACCGGAGCGTGGTCTTGTAGTTGACGTGTCCGTTCGCCTCGAACGTCGTGCCTGCGGGCAACTGCACGCCCTGCGCCGTGACGGAATACGGCGTAGGTGCGTCGGAGCCCGCGGCGTTGGCCGCTGATGGCGAGAGGTAGATGATCCCCAGCACGGCCACGGCTAGCGCGGTATGCTTGAGGATCGACTTGAGGACTTTGTTCATGGTTCCTTATCCCTTGATACCTGCGATGAGACCTGCGCCCTCGCGGATGTACGCGAGGTTGTAGGTTGCGGGGGATTCGTGTGCGTCGATGTTCGCCATGTCCTCGATCCAGGATTCCAGACCGCCGCTGACGGTGATCTCTCCCATGTCGATGATGTGGTTCACCCAACGAAGATTGGTCTCGACCTCCGGGAACGGAGCGCCCTCATACAGGCTCAGTCCGGCGTACCAGCGGAGCTGCGATTCGAGCATGTCGAGCTGCGGGAACCACTCCATCGAGCCGTCCTCGGTCGTGAGGTAGTAGCCCTGGCTGTCGCGCGTGCTCTCCTCGGTCTCGACGCCGTTGGTCTCGGGAGCCATAGCGATGGCGATGTCATCGTCGTAGTTCGACAGGGCGAGGCTTCCGCTGCGTGCGCGGTAGTCCTCCTCCCATGACATGTTCGCCTCCTCCTCGGTCTCGTCATCGAAGCGGCTGATGCCGCCGTAGAACGACGATCCGATGTTGCGGGTGGAGGTGTACTCGGAGCCGACCGTGCCGGTGCCGTGACCGCCAGCGGTGGACGTGCCGAAGCGCGCCCATGCCGTTGCGTCGTCCTGCATGACGACATCGCTGCGGTACTTCATGATGACGCCATTGACGACCTCGAAGTAGTCACCCTCGCCCATCTCGAAGACGTGGCCGTGCTCCAGCATGCCGTAGTTGAACAGCGCGGTCTCCAGGTGGTTCACCGTGGATGCGAAGACGAACGAGCCGTCGTCCAGCCAGGTGTACGCAACCGGCGACGACTCCATGCGAGCCAGGTGCAAGATGTCCTTGCGGTCCGTCGTGTCGAGGTAGGCGATGGCCGCGTAGCCCCAGAGCTTCTCCATCGCGGCGAGTCCTTCGACCTCCAGCAGAGCCGGAATGACCGCGGTGTCAACCTCGGGCAAGGTAGCCGAGAAGTCACGACGAAGCTCCCAGTCGTTGCTGATGACGCCGTTGTGAACGAGTGCGATCGTGCCACCGGGACTCATGACCGGGTGGTTGTTCTCGTTCTCCAGGTGCGAGCCCTGCGTGGCGTAGCGCGTGTGCAGGATGGTGGTCTTGGCGTTCCGCGGCAGGTCCTTGAGTGGAAGCTGCGAGCCGGGACGCGGACGCTTGTAGACGTCCGATTCGCTGCCCTGACGGAATGCGAAACCAGATGAGTGCGTTCCCCGAAATTCGATCTCGGAGAGAAGTTCGTGAGCGAGACGGCGCGAGTTGATCTGCGCGTTCTTGCTGAGTGAGAAGCCTGCGATTCCACAGATGAGTCTGCCCTGCTTTCCGGCCCGCCGCCTCCCAGCAACGGGTCCATTGTGTAGTTATGGGTACGAGAGTGCGCCCGACGTGAGGATTCAACCTCGGACGCACCCTCGGCCGCGGGGGCGGGTTCCGCGGTGTGTCAGACCGCTTTCCCCACCCCGCCGCTGGTCTTTGCGGAGAGTGTGCGGCTGACGCCTGCGCTTGCAGACTACAGCCTAAGACACGAGGCCCTCGGGGTTTGGAAGCCCGATAGCGTCGGAGGAGAGTGTGTCAGCTCTTCCTCCCATGTATCAGCTTACACGGCCACCAGCGTGTTGTCAAGCTCCGCGGCGATTTCTCCCGCTGCGATCTTGTACTCGTTGCCGTACTTGCTGAACATCTTGAGAACGCCCGCCCAGTCAGAGACCTTGTTCCAGTCCTTGGCTGTGGCGCCGTTGGCGATCGTGTTGACCATCTCCCGGGCGAACATCGCCCAGCGTACGAGGTAGTCGTAGTTGTAGACGGGACCCATGGCGCGGAACTCCACCGTACCGTGCGCACGGAGCGCCAGCAGGTTGAGCGTCACGTAGCGGTCACCGGCACGGATGTCGCGGGGACTGGTCACCGTGCGGTTGTGGCGCACGACATCGAGAAGCTCGTAGGAATCCCGGAGCTTGCAGTACCCGCGCTCGGTGCGGCGGTAGCTCGCCTCGATGATGGGCTCGATGCGGTCGTAGGCCAGCGTGAGCTGCATGAGCTGCTTCACGGTCAGGTCCTTGACCTCGACGTGGACGTGAATGCCAGCCGAGTCGGTGACCGGCCCGCTCTCCAGGTCGTCCGTGATGGCCTTGAGGCCATTGGAGTGCATGGAGGTGAGGATCGGCGAGACCAGCTCGACACAGTCGTCGCTGTTGTAGGAGCTGGCATTGTCGCCGCAGTAGTCGCAGTAGCGCGGGTCCTCGAAGTCCGGGTTGGGGATCTCGATCTCGTTGTCGCGGTCGTCGTAGACCGTGATTGTCGGCGTGGTGTGCTCGTCGGCGTACTGCGGGCAATCCTGCGGGTCCAGCCAGGCGTCCATGTAGGCGGACTCCAGTGAGCCATCGCCCTTGGAATCCCAGCCGCTCGGCGTTCCGGTCAGCAGGCGTCCGGCGCCGGTCTCGACCTCGATGCCCCATCGGCGGGATGCCGGGGTGCCGTGCTCCACGAACGGGAGCGTTCCGATGACCTCATCGGTCTCGCGCTTGACTCCCGAGTGGCGGTTCTTGACGAAGCGCTGGAGAGCGGCCTCGCGGCGGGCCTCCACGTCGCGCAGCTCCTGCTGGCGCGCGGCCTCCTGGGCGGCGTATCCGGGCATGCGGGATGCCAGGGCTCGGCGAGCTTGGTCGCGTCGACCCTCCAGGGTGCTCATCGCATCGTGGTACGACAAGAGGTAGATGTCGTTGGTGCCGAGGTAGCCTCGGGCGATCGTCGTCCCCTCGGGAACGTTCACCCGCTCGTGGACGCCATCCTCGGTGATGGAGTAGAGGGGCAAGTTGCCGCCATAGGACTCATGGGTGATCGAGGCGACCGCATCGAACTTGTCCGAGTATCGGGAAGCCAGCGCGCCGTAGCCGCGGTTTCGGTACTCGGGGTTCGGGAAGGCTTCGATGAGCCAGGTGCTGGATCGGCTCCGCAGCTTGAAGATGAGGTAGCTCGAATCGAGGGCTACCTGATCGACCACGCTCTTGAAGTGTTCGAGGTAGTCCTCCTTGGAGAGGAACGTCGAGTACAGGTACTCACCGCTGACCTGCCACGGGTGGGGGTGGTTGTAGTCGTTGACGTCGAACGCCTTCATCTCGTTGTTCACGAGATTGAACGCCCCGTAGAGCAGGTTCGTGGTGCTCGCCGCGGCGCCCTTGAGGAGGACCTTGGTGTATGCCTCGACCAGCGGTCGGTTGGTTTCGCTCTGTCGAGCGAAGAACTCCTCGAAGGTGTCCCACTGCTGGGCTCGGTTGATGCCCCAGGGAGTCGTGTAGCGGATGATCTGAGAAACGGCCGCGACGAGGTTGCTGTAAATCTTCATTGTGCCTCACTTTCTTCGGTGTGGTGTGGACAAGTGCAGTCAGACTTGCGGCACACCCCGTGGGACGTGCCATCGGTTGATGGGAACTGGCAATGACCGCTCATGGTCATTGGGACGATCGAGGATGGCTTAGCCACTCCGGTCGATGCCCTCGAAGACGATCTTGGCCTGGTAGCCGTATCGCATGTTATCCAGGAGGTCGGCGACATCGGGGTCGTACCAGATGCCACCGCCCACGTTAGACCAGCGTTCGGCGTCGAACTTCGTCAGCGGACTGGACGAAGGGCCTCGGTCGAGAACGGCCCCGACCTTGAGGGTCTTGACGTAGTCGATGGTGGGCGGGACGATCTTCTCGATGTCCCACTGCGAAATGTGGAACGAGTTGGTGAATGCGCCGGTCGCAAGCCTGACTGCGATCTCCTTGGCCCAAATGCTGGTCACCTCGCCCTCCAGAGTGACCGTGGGCTCCCGCCTGGCGGTGAGGCGAACGCGGTCGCCGGGCTTGATGCCGGTCACAGTTGGACTCCCTCGGAGATGAGCTTGTTGAGCGGGTGGTCGAGGACTGCCGCGATGTCTCGGTCGGGGACGCCGTCCGGGCTGAACGGGCCATACCAGTGGTTCTCGCCCACCTTCACGTACTTGAGCTTGCCGAGACCGGCCTGGAAGACGGCTCCGATGCCCAGCGCTCGAACGCGCTCGATGGCGGGAGGTTGGATCTTCTCCACGGTCCAGTCGACGGCGGGGAAGATGTTCTGGGTGGTCGGAGGCGGACCCAGGCGAACGTCCGTCGAGTACGCGTTGCCAGTCACAAAAGTGGCCTCGATCACGATGGAATCGTCGTGCGTGTTCGTGAGGCGAACCTTGTCGCCGGTCTTGATGACTTCGGTCATGCTGTGGTCTCCATTCTTGGCCGCGGCCAGATTTCAGTCGTCTCGGCCAGAAGCTTTCAGCTCGGCCAGTTCTTGGGAAGCATCTACCAGGCGCCCGTACGCATCACGATAGATGACGTAGGCGTCGTCCAGCTCTTCCTCGGCCCGGGCGACCTTGCGCTTCACCAGGGCGATTTTCTCTTCCAGGGTCATGAGCGCGGCTCCAGCACGATGACGTCACGGTCGCCGATGTAGCCGACAAGCTGCTCGGTAGAAACATACGAGTTCATGTAGAGCCAATTCTCGCCCCGGAGTACGGCGACTTGGGTTGCGGACCCCCAGGTGATGAAGTGGGCGTCGGCCGGGATCTTCGGCTTGGGCGTGGTGTCGATGATCTCCAAGCCGCCATCGGTGCCTGACGCGTTGATGAACAGCTCCGCGTCTATGCGGGCGCGGAATTTGCCGTAGACGCGTCCACTGAGTATGCCCTGAATCGCGAACGGGAAGTCGGGGTCGTGCGTGATGTCTGTCATGGTGACCATTCTCTCAGTCGAGGTGGGTGGTTGTC
>Ga0247732_10001329_pt1 | contig 10149 bp, 8 predicted proteins | sample UWRJL163409C2_FD_180940 | JGI IMG/M metagenome (GOLD analysis project Ga0247732, IMG submission 180940) | Plant litter microbial communities from Arlington Agricultural Research Station in Wisconsin, United States - UWRJ-L163-409C-2 | ecosystem: Environmental > Terrestrial > Plant litter >...
CTATTGAGATGATCGTAGGAGACATGGTTTATGCTCCGCCCAGGATGATCGCGGAAGTAATGCCCGAATTTGCAGACGGAACGGATGCTCTGATGGCTTACATCAAACAACACCTGAAATATCCGCGCTGGGAAAAGAAACACAATGTTCAGGGTACTGTATATGCTACGTTTGTCGTAGATGAATCCGGGAAAATAACCAATGCCAGGATCCTTAAATCTGTTCCCGGTTCAAAGAATTTCGATAAGGAAGTACTGAAGCTCATAGAAAATATGCCTGACTGGAAACCCGGTAAGGACAAAGGTCTTCCGACAGCTGTACAGTTTAACCTGCCATTCAGGTTTGAATTGTAGGTAAAATCCTTGTTCCAGGAATAGTTGCTGCATTAACATTAATTTGAAATGCAGGATTCCCGATTGTTAAACACTTTTTACTACTTTTGGAATTCAAGCGATTTACAATGGTTCCAGTCAAAAATAATTTCTTCACCGGTTTTTTTTCTTTTTCACTTTTCCTGGCCCTGCTCACAGGCTGCGGACTTAAATACCAGCCGCAAACTCCTCCTGAAACTAGGCAGCTGCAACGGCAGGATGTGATCGAGGCAAAGATCCAGGAAGAATTCGCTGCCCGTGGAATGAAATACAAATCCATCGCTTTCGGGAATACGGTCACGGTAAAACCGGCATCTTTCATCAAACTGGATTCTCTTTTCGAGCAAAAGTATCAGCTTGAGCTACAAGGGAAAACAGACCGTAAACTGGATGACAACATCCAGATCCAGCGCCTGATCTGTCAGAACGACACCAATGAGATCCTCTACATGGAAGATCACGTGTTCAGCCTTCAGAAAGATTCCACCGCAGAAGTTTTTTCAGGAAAATTCGCCCTGAATGCCCGCAATGAGCTTAGAGATGTGCAGTTTACGCAATCTATCAATTTACCTGCTGACCTCGTTCAGTACTATACTTATTACATTCTCGGAGAATCTTTCATACATCCTGGAAGCGCGCCAGGTGACAGTGAAATGGATTTTTACCAGTTGTATAAATCACGTGAAGCGGTGCTTATCGGTGGCGAGCGCGATAAATTCCTGAACCATACCATGACACTGATGAAAATCGCCCGTACGAGAAGAAGCCTTGAAAAGCAAATGTTTCTCGAAGAACTGTCGAAAAGAGAGATCCAGGGAAAAAGAACGGACTATAAAGATGAAGTTTTCCCCAGTGTATCTGAAGTCGTAAAAGCCAACAACGAAGTAGATTATTACATGGTGGTTTACCAGTTTAGCAGAAAAACCGGGGAAACAAGTTATGTGAAGGAAAAGTATGAGCTCCGGTTCGATACTTACCTGATGCTGATCTCGAAAGAGCAGGTGCCGCTTTAATCACATCCTGAAGACAATCGCACCGCGCGACAGTTGATAACGCGTTTTTCCACCCGACAGCCATGGCGCATAGATTACTTTCCTGCCGGCGTGGTCAAATGCATCGCTGGTAGCATAGAAATACGCACTTTCCTTCAGATCGATGGTATATCCTCCTTTCACCCTTGCAATCGAAATCGAATCATTTCCCAATCTTACATCTGTCCTGGCATTAGATGAAATCTCAAAATAATGCAGGTCTCCCGGAAAAACTTTCTGGTATGCTTCCGCAAGGTATCTTGCTTTTTGATTCCGCTGCTGCCGGTTGGCGAAAAAACAGAAACTGCTGTTCCCGCGCTTCACGATAAACGTAGGCTCCTTCGCCTGGAAGAAACAGATTTCATGGGTTTCCATACGCTTAAACCGATCGTTGACGAGGAAAACCACCCAGATACTACAGACCGCGAGCGAAGCAGTCATCAGCCTTATTTGCTGCTTCATAAAAGTGGCAAAAAATACCAGGATGATCCCAAAAAGTAATATTACTTCCCAGATCTCCGGGACAAAACCGGAGGAAACCGCACCGGGAAGCGAATCTACAAAATCAATGATCCACAGCATGAGGAACATTGAAAAGGTTAGCAACAAGGCAAACAGCTTCGCCAATGGCGTGAGCCATACTGTAGCGAATAAGGCAATTCCCAGTGCAAGTACCACGAAAGAAAAGACCATCAATCCAAGGTTCGTCAGTACAAAGTAATTCGGGAACTGATGAAAATAATAAAGTGTCAGTGGAACCGTCATGATCTGTGCAGCAATACCAACCATCGTACCTTCATAAGCTGCCTGAATCCACTTTACTTTGGTATAGAACAATTTGCTCAGCGGACGGTTAAACAGGAAAATACCCGCCATAGCGAGGTAAGACAGCTGGAAACCGATGTCATACAAAAAGTGCGGATTCCAGATCAGGATGAGCACCGCAGAAAGCGCCAGCGAATTGAATCCGTTGTAATTCCTGCCCCACAAAGTACTTCCCGCAAGAATGGTGAACATCAGTGCAGAACGGACGACTGAAGCTGACAACCCCGTAAGCGCGGAATAGATCCATACGATCAGCAACGCTATTATCAATGCCTGATTTTTAGTGATCCACCTGGAAAATAATCCCAGGCATGCAGTCAGGATCTGCACAAGGATCGCCACGTGCAAACCGGAAACGGCCAATACGTGCATGGCTCCGGTGTTCCCGAACTTCCGCGTGATCTCACTGTCGATCGAGCTCCTGTCACCAAGTATGAGCCCTTTTGCTACCGCATTTTCATCACCTTCCATATATTTATCAAGTATGGAAGAAAATACATCTCTGAGATCCAGGAACCAGTCCATAAATTCCTGCCGGGATCGGCCTGCCACCACATAATTGCCTTCTGTTACAAATGCACTCCGGTAGATCGATTTATGTTTCCAGAATTCGCGGCTGTCAAATTCTCCGGGATTGTGATTGTTCGTGATGGCCGAAAGCTCGGCCCGGACCAGACAAACATCTTTTCTTTCGAGGGCATTTAAAGTATCTTCCAGGAACATCAGTACTTTTCCGCGGGCAGGAACCGTATCCTGGTAACGCACTAAGCTTATAACTTCCACTTCGCATTTTTTATAGACTCCGCTGGTATTTGAAATGGCTGTGATCTCGCCCATGATCTTATCTCCGGGAAGGTAATTATTCTCCACAGACATAGGGTCATTACCGGGAAGTGTTGCGAGGTAGAGCAACTGCCCGAGCTGAAAGAACAATAAGAGTGGGAAAATGAAAGTTACGCGGCCGAAAACAGAGCCTGCCCCTGTGCGGAATAACTGTGCACTAATAAAGATAACCAGCAGCAAAACCGATATTCCAATGGAAAAATAGATTTCAGGATTAAATATATCGGCAAAGACAATACCTGACGACATGGCCATGAACAGCCAGAGAAACGGCGTGAACCGAAGTAGCATAGACAGTTTTTTAGTGCAACGCTGTTCTATTCCACGAAAGAATAAAATGCGTTATTCTTTATGCAAAGATATAAAAAATAATGTCTGGGAAAGGTATTATCAGAGGAAGCATCCTCTTAAATGGCGCCTGTTGTGTGAAAAAACTACCTCGCCTGACTCTGAATCCTCATACATAAAAAGTGTTTCCTTGTCTCCTTGTTTCCTGGTCAGCACTATGTTATTTAGTCCTTTGCGGCCTAAATTATTAAAGACCTGCAGATTTCCGGAATTGAATAGCGGGATCATCGCTAAATTATGCGTTAGTTCCCTGACGTCAAATAATTCATCATCCACTTCGATCATCTGTCCCTTGATGTTGAGCTCCACAGTTGCCTGCCCTGACACTTTCGCATCAATATATGATTTCATGGCTGCCTGGAGTTCCTCGTGCCGCCCGAAAGTTGCGAGAAAAGTCCCATATCCGATTAAGATCTGGTGATTATCGGTAGTATATGAGAGCACGTATACTTCATTCGGATGAGTCTGCATACAAATCTCCTGTTTTTCTTGTCCAAAGCCAGTCAAAGAAAACAAAAGGAATACAATGATCACATTTTTCATAGAACCAGTCAATTAAGGTGCAGCTAAATATAGGTTTAATGCCCGAACAACATTTACCACTTGATCAAATACCTTTTTTCAATGAACAGAAATGTCATACCGGTGATTACAAACAAAAAATCCCGTGCCTTGCGACACGGGATCTCTTTTGGGGTATTTTGTTTTATTCGAAAGCGTTTGCTTCGACTTTGCCATTTACTTCGATCGCAATGATTTTACCGTTAAGTCCCATTTCGCCCATCATCAGTGTGGATGTGTGTGGGAAAAGGATTCCTTCTACAGGCTTGTAATCACCGAAAGTCCTGGAAGTCTCGATCACTTCTTCTCCTTGTTTCTGGATAGAAACTGTTTTCACTTTCTGGCAGTCAGCAACATCGAAATAATCGTAAGTCACTTTATCTCCATCGGTTACTTTCAGCACATAAAGGTCTTTGCCATTTTGCGTTTCCACTCCAAGCAGTTCGTATGCAATATTGGCTTTTTCATAGCTCATCTCTGGGAAAAGACCCGGAGTTTTCTTCTTGCTTGCGATGTCTTCTGCAGACATTGCTTCTTTACCAGTCTGCATGTTCATAGAAGCACCTTTTGTTCCGTCAAAATACGTTTTCTGGATCATCATGCCCTGCATCTCAATCTTCATCGATTCTTTGTCAGGAGCGACGAAATAAGAAGTCATTGTCAATGGCATCGGGATCTGCTGTGCAGTCATTTCAACAACCTGCTTCACAGACTTGATCTTTTTCAGTTTTTTGTCAGCAGCTTTCATGGAAGTCGTCTGCGTATTCGTGTAGATATATTTCTCGATCAGCTGTGTTTTGGAAATGGTAGCCGGCTTCATCTCTTTCACTTCATTTCCGAAAGCATCAAACATTTCGATTTTTCCGTCAGCATCAAAAACTTTCAGTTTCTCCAGGATCTCTTCGTTTCCAACCACAATGATGTTGCAGTTTTTCGCTGAAAAGTAAGTCTGTGCCATCAGTAAGACAGCATCCTTATCTACTGCATCCAGTCTTTTCAGGTAAGTCTGGTAATAATCCTTCGGAAGCTTGTTCTGGATGATATTCAACGCAAAACGTGCAATTGTCTGCGGACTTTCCAGTGAACGTGCAAAGCTTCCCGCCATAGAAGACTTCGTCAATGCCAGCTCTTCATCTTTCACATATCCATTGGCAATGTTGTCCAGTTCAAAAAGTATCTGTACGATCGCGCTGTCGGTAACATCATTTCTGAAATTTCCTGAAGCAGAAAAATAACTTCCGTTGTCAGTTACGTTAATGGATGAATAACATCCGTATGTATATGCCTTGTCTTCACGCAGGTTTTGCATCAGTCGCGTTCCAAAACCTCCTCCTCCGAGGATTCCGTTCATAACGTTCAGCGGAATCTGGTTTTCTTCTCCTGGCTTCATTTTCACAGGAAAAGTTACCGTTACCACAGATTGTACTGCTCCTGGTTTCTTCACAAAAATCACACGATTGCCTTTGTTGAATTGTCCAGCTCCAAGCTCGGCTTTGTAAACAGGACCTCCTTTCCAGGAACCAAAATATTTGTCTACCATCGCTTTTGCCTGGTCTTTCGTGATGTCTCCGACGATCACCAAGTAGCTTCCATTTGGCGTGAATACTTTTTTGAAGTAGCTTTCAACATCTCCTTTATTGATCGCAGCGAGCGTAGCTTCCGTCATAATCTCTCCATAAGGATGCCCATTCGGGAAATTTGCTTTTTTCGCTGCATTCTGCGCCATTTTGTCCGGGCTGGACTTCGCTGACAGCAATGCTGATTCATTCTGCTTCACAATACGTGTGAATTCAGCATCCGGGAAATTGGCGTTGAACAGTATATCTGTCATCAATCCAACTCCTTTTTCCATATGCTTTGTAAGACAAGAAAGTGCAATGGAATTTGCATCAGCAGAAATATTAGCGCCGATGTAATCGATCTCCTTGTCCAGCTGATCTTTTGTCCTGGAAGTCGTTCCTGACATGATCAATTGTCCGGCAACATCTGACAATCCTGCTTTCGGCCCTTCCTGCAAAGGATCGGAACCTGTTACAAGACGGATGGAAACTTTAGGCAGTTTGTGGTTTTCGGAAAGGATCACCGTCATGCCGTTGGCAGTGGTAAATACTTCCGAATCTTTAATATTGATGGTCGGTGGCGTTGCTGCTTTAGGACGTATGGAACGATCCAGCTGACCAAAACTTGCCGAAGCAGTAAAAATCAAGGCACCGAATAAAATTATTTTTTTCATGGTATATCAATTTATCAACTTGAAAATCTATTATCGAGAAGTAAGCATTGTTACTCCCTGTTCAGATAGTCAGTTATTTTTTTGGTTTTGGTAAATAATATAAGATCACACGGTTGTCCTGTGTAAAGTACTTTTTCGCAACGCGCTGAATGTCTTCACGTGTTACAGCCATATACTTCGACAGCTCATTGTTGATCAGCGCAGTGCTTCCCATGTACATGTAGTTCTGTGCCAGGTTCTCTGCGATACCTGCTACAGAGCTGTTGGAAGAAATCACATTATTCTCCACACTGTTACGTAGTTTTTCGAATTCTTCCTGGGAAATAAGCTCATTTTGCATAGAAATAACCTCTTCATCCAATGCTTTCTGCAAAGTCAAAAGATCTACTCCGTTAGAGCCAATAGCAGCTACAAGCCCGAGTCCCGGATCTTCAAGGCCGAAAGCGAATGAGAAAGCAGCCATAGCCAGTTGTTTTTTCTCTACGATGTTCTTGTTCATCCTGGAGCTTGTGCTTCCTGACAATGCGCTGTTCAGCATTTCCAGTGCATAGCTGTCAACATGTGTCTGCTCAGGCAGCCTGTATCCGATAAAAACCGCAGGAAGCTCAATATTATCGTAGATCGTATCCGCTGTCACGCCTTTCAGTGGCATTTCATTGCGCTCCGGCCTTTTAACGGTCGTTGGCATAGAAGCATACTTCTTGATCAGTTTCTGCGCTGCAGGATCTTTGGAACCCGCAAAGTTCTTCGCATCGAATTTAGACTTCTCAACGCCGTATGTTTTGGCGAATGCTTCATCGGAAAGATTTTCAAAATCACGGAAAAGGTTGATCCCCTGTCCTGCAGGAATACTTCCGAAATAAGTATTGATCCACTTCTTTGTTTGCTCAATATTGATATCTCCTGCGATGGAAAGTACAGCATTGGAAGGCACATAATAAGTACGGTAAAAATTCACGTAATCTTCTTCCTGTGCCGCATCGAGGTGCTCCATGCTTCCGATCGGCTGCCATGCGTATGGATGCGTCTTATACATGCGGACAAACATTTCAGTCAAAAAGGTAGCATAAGGCTGATTGTCGATACGCTGTCTTTTTTCTTCTTTCACAACCTGACGCTGTGTTTCAATTCCTGTCTTATCTACTTTGGCATGGAGCAAACGCTCGCTTTCCAGCCAGATACCCAGCTCCAACTGGTTTGAAGGAAGCAGCTCATAGTAATAAGTCCTGTCCTGGGAAGTATTGGCGTTCAAAGCACCACCGTTTTTCTCTACCAGCTCGCTGTATTCACCACGGCCGATATTGGTGGAACCTTCAAATAATAAATGTTCGAAAAAGTGAGCAAAACCAGTTCTTTCAGGAAGCTCGTTTTTAGATCCGACGTGGTACATAATAGAAACCGCGACGATAGGAGTAGCATGCTCTTCATGTAAACCATTCGGTAAATCATATTCCACATACTCGATTTTGCGCTGTGACCAGACGTTGCCAGCAATGACAACCGCTGCAATGGCAACAAGATGTTTTTTCATGTTTTGATTGATTTGTTTATAATTTATCACGTAAATATCCTTTTTTAAGGAACATCAAATATAGACAAAATGATTATTGGATCGTGGTATTGATGAAATGCGGGTAACGCAGGATGAGCGATGATTTACAAGAAGTCGTAAAAAGCAGGATGTTTTCATGTAAAAGCGGGACACAGACCTGATCTGCATCCCGCTTTTGCCGTTATATACCATTCTTATTTTATCACTTTCCCGGTTGCAGTAAGCAGAATAGGTTTTCTGCCATCATCCAGGAAAACATACCATTCTTTGCGGAAACTGCCTGCTTTGCTGTCGACATCAAATTCAAGCCTGGTAGAAGGAAGAGAAGAATTCCTGTCCGGGCCATCTGGCCCATAGCTATATTTAGCAGGTCCGAGTGTATCCGAAACAGGGATCAGGTTAGTGGAATTTCCTGCAACCGGTTCGATTTTTAAAATTGTAAGGGTAGTGTGATAGTTGTTTTTCAATTCAAAAGATAACCTGCTGCCAGCCTTGACATTCCCGAAATTAATCGTACTGTCGCTTACTATTGCTCGTGCAATGGGCAGTACAACACATTTGATAACGAGTACAATGCTTGGGTTTTCTGAGCAGTTGCTGGTAATGGTTGCTGTTTTTGTTGTCGGGCCAACTCGTTTGGTATCATATTTCAATTCTATTTTCCCCGTTTTGCCAGGCATAATGGGATCTTTCGGCCAGTAACAGACCAAGCAGCCGCAACTGGTTTGCCCTCTCGAAATTATCAGCGGTTGATTTCCACAGTTGGTAAATTTGTAAATGAATTGGCCGTTCGAGCCATATTCAATCTCGCCGGCATCCAATTTAGTGGTTTCGAAACAAATTTTCGCCTGAGCGAAGGAAAGCCACGGAAGAACAAGTAGAAAAGTAAGTGTGTACAGTTTAATCATGGGTGAAAAATACAGCTTACGCAGCTACCTGTTTTACTTTTTAACAGCACTTTAACTTTATGCGTTACAGACTCATAAAAGGTTAAATCAGAATCTGAACCCAAATCCCAGTGCATAATAATGGTAATTCAGGTCGAACCTGTCACTCTTGAATGAATACTCCAGTCCGATCACCATATTTTTAATATTGAATTTAAGTTCCGGTACAATTCCATAATTCAGCTCAACGTAATCATTCATGAAACCCGGGCCAATTATAAGTAATCCTCCGCTTGCCATCAATTCAATGGAAAATCTGTCCGAAACCCGGAAATTATGGCCCAATCCGAGGTGTAAGGGGGCAAAAGAGAACAATGCACCGTCATCTCCCGCAGCAAATGCGACGCGGATCCACGTGAGCCTCAGAATTCCGCGGAAATCTCCGGCTAAAAGGTGCCAGTTATTTCCTATCCTGAACTGTGTTCCTACAAACTGCGAGGTACGCATCATTTCATTGTATTGATTCATTCCAAATTCTGAAACACCAAATAAGGAACAATCAGAAAAAAAGCGGCTGAGATGAAGTTCACGCAGCTCTTTTCTCCTGCCAGTTCCGGGATATGTATTAGCAGATGGCTTGTTTTTATCAGCGTTCCTGTGAATGATCTCAGGAAGTTCCTGGCAGTCCGCGAAAGAAAAATTCAGGAGAAACAAACAGCATATTATTTGAGTTGTCAGGTGTTTTTTCATATTGGTATCACTGGTTAAAGCTGATTAAAGGTAGAAAACGGAATTGAAATACACAAAATATAGTTTTGCATTTTGCGATTACTCATGTTGACACCTCAAGGAATTTATGTATATAGCTCCTGATCGAGGAGATATTGGTAAGTTTTTTGCTATTTTTAGGGTCAATTGAAAAAATTAACCCGGTTCCGTTATGAGACTTTTGTTTTTTTTATTCCTCTTCACTGCTTCCTTCGTACAATCGCAGATCGCCCCTTTTGTTGATTTCAACGGTTATTTCCGAACTTTTTACAAAAACAATTTCAGGCAGCTCGAATTCCAGCGCATACAATCATTTACTGCGGGAGACAACCTCCTTGCATACATAGACAACCGCGGTGATTTCAGGATTTACGACGGAGAAAAAGTACAGACGCTGACCAATCAGAACGTAGAGTTCAAAATGTCAGATTACCAGCTCGCCTGGAACATCGGCCCGGGTGTATTCTGCCTGATCGGCGAAGAAAGAAAACTGCTGACTACCTTCGGGCGTAACTATGCAGTAACGGACAGTCTCGTGGTTTTTGAAAACTTACAGACCAATTCCGTAAATGTCGTTTACAATGGGCAGATATATCCGCTGTTCCAGACAACGGGAGATGTATACATGCCACAGGTGATCGGTGAAAACCTGATTGCTTTCAGGGACAACGGCGATTTTTACAAGGTTTTCTGGCGCGGGAGAATTTATGATCTGGGTGTATGGTCACAA